>Ga0180429_10000256_pt1 | contig 48417 bp, 29 predicted proteins | sample SS_ome_FD_132428 | JGI IMG/M metagenome (GOLD analysis project Ga0180429, IMG submission 132428) | Hypersaline lake sediment archaeal communities from the Salton Sea, California, USA - SS_1_S_1 metaG | ecosystem: Environmental > Aquatic > Non-marine Saline and Alkaline > Hypersaline > Sediment ... | reverse complement strand
GTTTCGTCTCGCGATGCAGACGCGCGCGCTCAAGGGCCTGAGAGAGCTGCTCCGACAGCGTCTCGGCCAGCGCCGCGTGCTCGGGATCCCATTCTGTGCGCCCCGTCGGGAGGTGAGCCTGGACCTCGGCAATCTGCTTCCCGGCAAGGTTGACCGGGATGCTCAGCGCAGCCCCGTCTCGGGAGCCCTCCGGTCCATCGGCCATCTGAGCGAAGGCGACCTCCATGCCAGACGCATCCACCAGCGCCGTGCCCTGCGGCGTGCTGACAAACCCCACGCCACGCTCGGATTGGAGAAGACGCTGCCAATCCTCGCGCGCGATCTCGCGATAGGTCTGTTGCGCGGCCTCGACGTCCTGTCTCAGGTTCTCAATCAGGCGCGCTTGGCCGATGGCCAGCGAAACGTGGTGAGCCAGCGCCTCGAGCACGTAGAGGTCCTCGTCGGAGAACGCATCTCGTCGAGAGCTCTGCGCGTCCAGCACGCCGATCACCTCATCACCGACCAGAATCGGCACGGCCAGCTCACAGCGTGTGTTGGGTAGGTTGGGGTTGAAGGCGAACTCGGGATCGCCAGCAACGTCGGTCACCAGACGAGCCTCGCCGGTCGCGGCGACGCCACCGACGATGCCCTGGCCAATCTGCAGCCGGTGGCCCCGCGCGAGCATCTGCTCACCCTCCACACTGGACGCGGCCTGAACGACCACGGTGCCCTCGGAGGGATTGGTCCAGAAAAGCGCCACGTGGTATATCTCGAACTCTTGCGCGACCGTCTGCACAAAGCTGCCAAGCAGCTGCCGGATGTCGGCGACCGACGCGGTCGCCGCCTCGGTCACCGTGATGGCGCCCCGCAGGCGCTGCATCAGCCGGGCGTGGTCCGCCGCCATCTCGCGCCGGGTCTCGGCAACGGAAGCCCTCGCCTCGCGCAACTCCTGGGCGTTGGCCTGGTAGGCCTCGGTCGCGTCCCGGATACGTCTCGCGGCGTAGGCGATGAAATAGGCCAGCAGGCCGATCAGCACTAGGACAACCACCAGGTCATCCTCACCCGATGGATAGGGGTTGGGCGGCGCGAGATAGCCGATCCACTCGAGATAATAGGCCAGACCCAGTGCCCCGGCCGTCATCAGACTGAAGACCAGCAGACCGCGCACACCGAGGATCAGACCAGCGGCGGCCAGCGAGACAAAGTAGGCGGGCAGGAACTCATCCTTGATGCCACCGTACCGCAGCACGAAGGAGCTAGAGAGACCCCAGATCATCAGCACGACGAGGACACCGACCAGTCGCACGTACCCCGCCCGCAATCCAACAACGGCAAGCACTGCGACGCCCGTGTACACACCCAGCATCGTCAGCGTCGCGCCGGTGGGGAACCCACCTGCGACGGTGGTCACGGCGAAGTAGACGAAGATCGCGCCGATCGACGCCAGCAAGAACGTGTTGAGCAGCCGGGCCATGCCCGTCTTGTCAACGTCGTCCTCGAAGTTGGGACGCAACAACCAATCGGTGAATCGTCGCCCTGAGCTCATATGCTAGCCCTCTTCGCCTCGGCCAGGCTCGACCAGCCGTACGACGACCCAGTCGGTGCCCAACGCGGCTCGAATCTCATCCGCCGCCGTACGCATCACGTCCTCCAGCTCCACCGGTTCTCGCATGCGCGTCGCCACCTCACGAACAAGACGCTCGGCTGCCTCACGGCGCTGTGTCACGTCGAGGAGACGTTGATTCTCGGCGGCCAGCGACAGCTGCTCTGCCAGGTTGCGCACCAGCCCGGCGTCCTCGGCGGTCCACGCGTCCTCCCGCTCCACTCCCACCACCCCGATGACCTGATCGGCCTGCTTAATGGGTATCAGCACTTGACGGCCATCGCCGGCAGCCTGGCCGTTGCTAGGAGTTGCGGTCGCACTGAGGGTCTCGGACGCCAGGGCCCGCTGAACGTCACCCAGCAGCGTCTGCTCCAGCACCCGTGTGCCCGAGGATGTCTGCTCGTACCCGGTCACGGCCCGCGCACCCAGATACTCGGACCAGGCCTGCTGCTCGAAGCGGCGCTGGGCGCGACGGGCACGATCCAATGCAACCTGAGTCTCCGCGAACAGGCGCGCATTCTCGACGGCCACCGCGACCTGATCAGCAAGGTTCTGGAGCGTAGCTATGTCGGTCTGTCCGAATGCGCCTTCGTCCGTGCTCTGGACGGTCATCGCACCGACCACGCGCCCGCCGTAACGCAGGGGCAGCGCCAACTCCGACCGCGTTTCCGGCAGCCACGGGTTGTCGAACCGCACCTCTGTTTGCACACCCTGATCGACCAGCAGACCGGTATCGGCGTCATCCTCTCGGGCATCCATCCGCTGCATGATCTGAGCCTCGCCGGTCACGACGCACCGGCCGATCATCGACTCGCTGCCGGCAGGGAGCCGCCAGTCACGCGAGATCATCTCGACGCCGGCTGTACCTGTACCGGCCCTGAGCACGGCATAGTCGCGCGCCTCATCAAACAGAAAGAGACCGACATAGTAGAGACCGAAACTCTCCTGCACGAGGTCAACCACCTGTGGCAGGAGCTGGTCGGGATCCAGCACCGATGTCGTGGCACGTGATACCTCTGCCACAGCCTCGAGACCGCGTGTGCGCTCGGCCACGCGTTGCTCCAGGCCGGCAATAAGGTCGCGCAGCTGCGCGGTCATCTCATTGAAGGCGCCGGCAACCGCGCCGATCTCATCCTCCCTCACGACCTCGGCCCGCACCTCCAGATCGCCTGCGGCAGCCTGCGTGGCAGCCGCTGCGAGGCTGGAAAGAGGCCGTGATATCGACGCAGAAAAGGCCAACGCGTAGACCACGGCCCCCAGAGCTGAGAGCACACCCACGCCGCCGCTGATGATGGAGGCCGTCAGTGTCCCAGCCTGCAGCTCGGACTGATCCTGTTCCACCACCATAGCCACCCGAAGGGGGGGGAGCCACACATAGGCGCCCGAGACAGGGCGGCCCGTGTGGCTGGCGTAGGTATCGACGCCCACAGTGCTGGGGCGGCGCAGAGCCGCTGCGATACCCTCGCTCTCGACCGGCATCGGTGCGCCCTCCCCATCTCCCAAGGTCAGCAACGTGCCATCGGCCCCGATCAGGCTGGTGTTGCCCGTCAGTCCAACCTGTCCGGCGGCGATCACGTTGCCCAGTTGCGACACATCGGCCCGAGCAGCCAGGATCCCGTAGGTGAATCCACCAAGCTCCAGCGGGCGCGCCAGCACCACAGTGACCTCGTCGAGGGCCGCATCGTAGGTTGGGGGCGTCAGGACGAGCCCGTCCATGCCTTCACTGAAGAAGAGGCGATCGCCAACATCGCGGCCCTCACGCGCCTGAACGGTTGACAGCACGACCTGACCATCGGTCCCCACTAGGAATATCTCGGTGAACCATCCGGTTCGCCGGATCAACTCAGAAAACCGCAACCGTAGCTGCATACCCGCGGTCCGCTGATCATCAGCAGTCAGGTTACGCAGCAGCACGGCTTCCGCGCGCTGGAGTTCAAAGCTCTCCACTAGAAGCGACTCCAGAGCGAACCGCCGCTGGTCGGCCCAGACGTCAACCGACTGAGCCTTGAGCGTTGCCGTCGTGCGCAACTGCTCGAAAGCTCGATCCTGACTCACTTGCCCCTGCATCACGATCGATGTGATGCTCACAGTTGCTGCTACCCCTAGCACCAGCGCCGTGGACGTCGCGACCAGGCGGGTCCGGATCTCCAGCAGTCGCCGGTACCACTGAACTGCCTGCCAGATCACAGCTATCGCTATGGCACCGAACACCAGCACGCGGGCCGCGCCCGAAGTCGCTGTGGTACCCGCAGCTTCCAGCTTCTCCCAAGGCACCGGTATCTGTGCAAGAAGATATGTGGAGACCCCCAGCGCAATGGCTGCGACCCAGTGCGCCCGCCGTCGCTCGGGTGGGGCAAGCGCTCTCGCCAGCGACTGCGCCATGGCGACCAGAATTACACTTGGGATCAGGGATCGCGCGTAGTCCGAGATGATGAGCGCCAGGCCGAGGCCCACCACATAGGGAACCGCGACCAAGAGGGCGGCCCCGAGCGCCACACGCCCGCGGCTGATGAATACCAACGTCAGCACGGCCATCACAAAGACAGTCAGCAGGACGCCAGCCTGGACGAACTGCTGCCAGGAGCCCGACGTCACGCCCAAACCACCGTAGGCCAAAGCACCAACCAACCCGATGCCTGTGAGCAAACGGGCGGTGGTGCGGACGTTGATCAGCCTGCGCTGCTCCAACCTGATGGCGTCCTGTGTGGTCATGCGTCACCTGTCCCAAGGGATCCGGGCCCTGAGTCGGCGCCGTTGGCGGTGGGATCACTCGTCCGCTCAGAAGCATCGACCCCGGCAACCTGGCCCCCACGCACCAGCAGACCGGTGACCTCTTCATCCGTGACCTTCGGCGGAAGCCACTGCACAAACACCCTCGAGGCCTGCACGGCCTGACCGATCTCCCGCACGGCGGTCTGCATCAGATCGTCCCAGTCCAGGGTCGTGCGCATGCGATCGGTGATCTGCCTGGCGATGCGCTCCCGCCCCGCCGACTGCCGGGTGTCCTCATAGAGCCGCGCGCTCTCGAGGGCCAAACCCAACTGCTCGACCACCGTCTGGACCAGCGTGACCTCGCGTTCGGTCCACGCCGACGTCGACTTCTCGAGCTGGAGCGCGCCAAGTGTCTCGCCACGGGCCTGAACCGGCACCGAGAGCGTACTGTCTGAGCGCACCATACTCCCTGTCTCCCAGGCCTCGCGCAATCCGTCCCGCCAGGGGCCCGCCACGGCCTCGACGCTGCCGCGGCCGGCTGCTCGGTACCCGGTCGGCCGATCCTGAAGCAGCCGCAGCCACCCCTCTCGCGACATCTGTCCGTACGCCTGTCGAGCGGTCGCCAGAGCATCCTGCGCCTCGCTGTAGAGCCGCGCATTCTCGATCGTGGTGGCCAGCAGGTCGGCCATCACCTGCAGAAGATCAACGACCTCCTCATCAAAGGCAGCGGGCTGGTCATCCTGAACAGTGACGGCGCCAATTACGCGGCCCCCAACCCGTAGTGGGATCGCGGCCTCGGACTTCGTGTCAGGAAGGTCGGGATTGGCGAAGCGCATCAAATCCTCATCTGCCTCCAAAGAGACGCGCGCCTGGCCGTTGGCCACCGACCAACCGATCATGCCCTGGCCGAAGACGAGATGGTGGCCTCGCGCAAGCATCTTCCTGCCGGCTTCACCGGTGCCGGCACGCAGCTCGATAACCCTACGCTGTTCATCCACCAGGAAGAGCCCCACGTAGTAGAGCCTGAACCGATCACGGATCACCTCAACTGAGCGCTGGATCACCGCCTCGACATCGAGGATGTCCGCGGTGCCGCGACTCACATCGATGATCGCCTGCATGTAGCGAGAACGTCGTGCGACATCGCGTGTGCGGTCGGCCACACGTTGTTCCAGACCGGCGTAGGACCGCGCCAGCCGGGCCGCCATCTCGTTGAAGACCCGCGCCAGGAAGGAGAGATCATCCTCACCCTCCACGGGAATGACCAAGTCCAGGTTCCCCTGCCCCAACTGCTCCGCCCCTACCCGCAGCTCCTCGACAGGGCGCGTGATGCTGCGTGACACGACCAGCGCAGAGACCACGGCGACAATCACGAGGACAAGGTCAGCGCCCAACAGGGCCATGGTCGTGCGGACCACGGAGCGCCTCAGGGTGTCGTTGGCCACCTCCAGACGGGCACGGTTGGCAGAGACAAGATCATCGATCTGGTTCCGCAGGTCTGCGCCCGCGACCAGCACGATAGCGACCAGCCGCTGCGTCTCCTCGGATTGACCGGCCTCTCTGGCACCCTGGACCTGGCCGATCACAAGCTGGTAGTCGCCCAACTCGCGCCGCAGCGCCTGCAGGGCAGCGGTCTCTTCGTTGGGCAGACGGACGCGAGCCTCGTCCAGACGCAGCAGGGCCTCATTGACCTCCCGCAGTGCCTCCGACGCGCCTACATCCGAGGGACCCTCGATGCCCGTGGCACCAAGATAGCGCAGCAGGTATGCCTCGGATGCCGCCACCCGGGCCGATGCCTGCAGGACCAGCCGCTCCACATCACTCAAGGTCTCCGTGGTCGTCTGGAGGCCGGCATAGGAGCGGGCCTGTACCAGCACCTGCAGAGGCACAGCCAGCGCCAGAAGCGCGCTCAGCACCGCCACCATGCCGATGATGCGTTGGCGGACTGACAACCTACGTAGGAATCTGTTGATCATAGGCTAGCCTCGAGCACCGCTATCCGACCCGCACATCGGCCGGACCGACGCGTATCTCGACACCCTCCAGGTCCAGCAACGTGCGTAGCTCCGCCACTGCTGTCTGCAACACGGTATCGACACTCAGGGTCTCCCGCATTCGCCTGGTGACCCCACCCACCATCTGCTCCTGCATCGCGTTCTGCTGAGCGGCCTCGAACAGACGTGCGTTCTCCAGGGCCTGGGCCAACTGCTCCGACAGACCCGCCAGCTCATCCAGCTCAACCGCCGTCCACTCGCCCTGCGTGGCCGGCTTGGAGACATCCATCACACCGACAATCTCATCACGGACACGGATGGGGATAACACAGCGGTGCGTTGCCACACCCGCTCGATCTAGGGTCTGCGCCACGACGGTGCGCTGCTCCACCCACGCATCGCGCTGGTAGACGGGCCAATCCGCGGGCGGCTGGGGTGGCAGAGCCTCGACACCCGAGGCCAGGGCCTCATAGCCACGGCCCACCTGCCCACCGAGCGCGTCCCGCCAAGCCTGCCGTGTCAACTCACCGTAGGCTCGGCGCAGACGATCGGTGGCGGCCTGGCTTTCAGCGTACAAGCGGAGGCTGTCGACGGCCACGGCCACCTGATCCGCGATCACCCGCATCGCGACGACGGTCTCGTCATCAAACGCCTCCGCCTGGTAGCTATCGGCCACCAGTACACCGATGACCGACCCCCTCGACCGGAGCGGCACGGCGATCTCGGCCCGGGCGTACGGGAGTATTCCTTCCTCGTCAGCCTGCGCAGCGTTGAGATCCCTGTCGATCTGGACACGCCCGGTGACGGCACACTGCCCCACCAGCCCGTGCCCGGCTGCCACCCTGTGGGTCTGCGCCAACAGAGCTCGGCCGGTCTCTCCCGTGCCCGCTCGCAGGACAGCGTACCGGCTGGTATCGTCCACCAAGTAGAGGCCGACGTAGTAGAGGCTGTAGTGCTCGCGCACCAGCTCCACCGACTGCTGTGCAAGCGACGCCACATCGGTGGACTCGGCGGACAGGGCGCCAATTGAGGTCGCGACGTCTGCATCGCGACGACGGCGCGCTCGATCAGCCTCAGCCTGGGCCTCGTTGGCTGAGAGCTCGCGCCGCAGAGTCTCGCGTTCATCCAGCAGGGCATTCAAGGCCCGCGCCAGCGCACCGGCCTCGCGATGCGGATGGATTCCCGCACGTTCAGTCTCATCGGCCTCGGCCAGGTCCTCGGCGAAGATAGTGAGCCGCTGTATGGGGCGAACCAGAACGCCCGCCAGGATCAGGCCGACCAAGGAAAGGGCCAAGATGCCGCCCACACCGACCGCCCAAGGGAGTTGTCCGCCGCGCAACTCCCCTGCGTAGGCGGACTCCCTGGCCTCGTAGACATAGAGGGTCCAGGGCAGTGCACCCAAGGTGACCGCATCCCGCGCCGACCCAGGCGTCGCAGCTCCGCCAAGGTCGAGGTCAGCGAAGGAGACGTGCCCGAGCAGGACGGGCGTGCCATCGACCATCCTTGCCTCGTGGAAGCGCTCGTCCCGGCGGAGATCTAGCCGGGACTGCCACCAGGAGGTATCCGCCACCGACCCAAGTTGGCCCGGATCGGTCGCCACGACAACGCTTCCGACCTCGTCGAGCACCAGGCTCTCCGCCCCATCGGATGGACTTGATGCCCGGAGGGCGGCGACCAGGCCCGCAATCTCGACCCGGGCAAATACCGCGCCCACCAGCTCGCTCCTGGCCCCAGGGTCGCGGTAGACGGGGACGGCCAATTCGACATACTGATAGGCATCGGGACTGCCGAAGGGCCGGTAGACGCCGACGTACTGACGTCCTCTCTCATCATCTCCGAGCGCTTGCCACCAGGGCAGATCGCCGTTGAAGTGCGCATCCGGGCGGTCGGTAGCCGCGATGACCACACCGAGGTCGTCGGTCACCAGGACCTGCACAACCTGCGGCAGGCCAGCGACGTGGCGGCGCATCTGCGCCGAGACCGGGTTGAGCCCCGCGGCCACGACCGATCGCACGAGCTGCGACTCATCCCCTGCGCGCAGCCAGCGCGGATTGAGCCCAGCGGTATATGTGGCCACTGCCGCCGGGTGCTCGGCATTGGCCCGCTCGCAGGCCGCCACCACCGCGCGGTCGACCGCGATGCCACGCAGCAGGATGAGCGACTCCGAAAGGTGCCCCGACGCGGCCCGTGCCTTGCTGTTCGCGGAGAGCACAAAAGTGCTCTGGACCCGGTCGCGGATCACGCCGCGAGTGGCCACCAAGCCGGCCGTCAGGAGCGCCGCTCCCGCCACCAGCGCGCCGCCCGCGATCACAGCCGCAAGCTTGGCGCGGAGTGACCAGCCGCCGGCCCCTAACAATCTAGCTCCCCGTGATTCCTTCATAGCTAGATACCGTTGTCCTCATCGGATGGCGTCAGGCCCCTCGAAGCCGACGTCGAATCCGCCGCGACTTGCTGGGGATCCTGCGAGGCCAGCCGCAGCGACACCCGATAGAGGTCCATTGCAGAGCGAATCTCACGAACCGAGTTCTGAAGCACCTCGTCGACCTCCAAGCTCTGCCTGATCTTTCGGGCCAGCTCCCCGACCAGCCTCTCTCGTTGGGCGGTCCGCTGCGTGACCTCGAGCAGCCTGGCGGTCTCCAATGAGACGGCAAGGCGATCTGCCACTTGTTGCACGAGCTGCACGGTCTCCGTAGGCACGTGGTCATCCTCGAAGCGCAGGTTCACCACACCAAGCGTCTGGTTGCGCAAGCGGATCGGAACGCCCAGACCCGCCCTAGCGCCCTGCCCCCCGGCGTCCAGCGCCCTGACCACGGACTCCCCGCGCTGCAGTGCCTCGTCGGCCTCTGGGTGCCGGTCGACCGCCGGCGAGGTGCCCAGGAGCTCGTGCCGGTAGCCCAATCTGCCGGAACCGGTCTGGACATAGTCCCGCCAGGCTGACTCAGTGAACTGACCGGTGGCCATCTGGACCTCACGGAGGTTCTGCTCCATCCGGTCCATCAGACGCGCGTTCTGGATCGCGTTGGCCAACTGGTTGGCCATCGTCTGCAACGTGGTCACATCCTCCTCGCGGAAGGCGCCGGGCCGGTTATCCTGGATGGTCATCGCACCGATCACCTGTGCGCGGCTGATGAGCGGCAGCGCCAACTCAGAACGCACGTCGGGCAGCAGCGGATTGGGTCGCCACACCTCGTCCAGCGCCGTGTCGACGGTGACACGGGCGGTCGCGTTGGCAATGCAGTACCCGATCATAGAGTGCTCGTCGATCCTCAACTTGTGGGCCTGCGCCAGCATCGTCTCGCCGGCAGCCCCCGTGCCCGAGACCAACACGGCCCACTCGCCGTTGTCATCGGCAAGGAAGATGCCGGCATAGGTGAGACCAAAGCGATCTCGGATCAGGTCCACCGAGGTCGTGAGCAGCTCATCGAGATCGGTGACCGAGGTGGCCGCGGCTGAGACCTCGGCAGCAGCCGAGAGTCGCGCCGCGCGCCGCTCGACATCTGAGACGAGCCGGCGTGTCTCGAGAAGCTGCGACAGCTCGTGCGCAATCGTGACAACCTGGATCAACTGGTCAGACGTCCACTGGGCGCCGCCGGCCTGCTCAAAGCCGAGCACGCCGATCGTCTCCTCATCAAGCAACTTGAGCGGCAGACCAAGGCTCTGTGTGCCGCCCTCGTCCTGCACTACGACCAGGCGCGATTCCTGAACCGCGTCAGTCATCACGGGCAGCCACTCATCCCCTCGATGCACACCCGCCTCGACCGACCAGCCGTAGCCTGCCACGCTGGACCCGTAAGCGTGCCACGAGTCCTCGACATAGCGCCGCTGGGCAACCAGTGCATCTCGAAGGGCGGCCTCGGCATCCGAGGTCGCGCGCTCGGCAAGCTGCCGCGCGGCGATCTGGGCCCCGGAGAGCGCCAGCCGGTAGATCGCGCCACTGAGGCTCTGGCGCAGCCAGCGATAGGTCTCCAGCTGAACCAGGTCGCCCTCGAAAAGCGCGACACCCAAGGTTTCCTCACCGAGGAAGAGAGGCATTGCCAGCGCGGTGAAGCGGTCTGGTAGCTGTCGCCAGGCCATAGCCGGCACCAGCTCTCGCGGCTCGACGACACTGCCATCCTCGTGCGCCCGCGCCTGACCATCGTGATACGAGATCACGAGGCGCAGGCGGTCGTCGGCGACCTCCTGCCGAGCCGCGAGACAGCAGTGGCGAACACCCAACGCCGGCATGGACGCCGCGAGGAGGGCTGCCACATCGTCCAGACCCGCGGCGCTCGTCGCCTCGGCGCCGAACTCTTGCACGGCGTCCCGCCGCTGAGTCAGACGAGTGTGGCGCAGCAGCAGGGCATGGATGCGTGCTTCATCGACCAGCGATCGTGCCTGCTGGACCAGGTCCTCAGCACGAAGTGAGAGCCTTCGCTCGCCCAGGAGCGGTACCAGCCCCTCGCGCAGCTTCGACAGGATCGTGTGCCACACCACCACGTCCGACGCGGCCTGCCGGTGAAGCAGATCGGTCACCCTTGGGATGAACGCCGACGCCCCCTCGGTCTTGAGATCACGCCACAGCGCATCGACAAGGTCACCTAGGTCAGTGGGCACACCCTGCACGCCCGCCAGGTCTGACAGAGAGGCCACAATCTCCGGTCGATAGTCGTCGTAGGTGAGCAAGCGCGTCGGAAGCGTGACCTCCGGCAGCACTTGTTCCTCCACGTGGGATGGCAGACAACCACATGACCTGCGCACGGTGAGCTCCGTGGCCACCGCCGGCACGGGTGCGGCGCTGTGACCGCCGATGGCGGCCAGAAGGCTTCGCACCGCCACACGAGCGATCTCGCCTACCGGTTGGCGCACCGTGGTGAGGGGTGGGCTGAGCGTCAGCGCGATCTCGGCGTCATCGAATCCCACGACGGCGATCTGCTCAGGAACACGGATGCCTCTCTCCTGGAGCACCTGCAGCACGCCCCTGGCGCTATCATCGTTCGCGCAGACAATCGCTTGCAGGTCGCCAACTTGGCCCAGCAAGGCTATGGCCGCAGCGATCCCGCCGGCTGGACTGAAGTCACCGGCAGCAACCAGACTTTCCCCAAAGGCCAGGCCGTGGTCCCGCATTGCGTCGGCATACCCGCGGTACCGCTCGTTAGCCTCGGCGGAGGTCTCGGGACCTGACACAAAGGCGATCTGTGTCAGGTCGTGGTGGTCGAGCAAGTGCTCCACGGCGGCGCGCATGCCCGTGTAACCATCTGCAGCGATCGACGGAACGCCCGGCACATCGAGCGCTACGCTCTGAACCGGCAGGTTGCCGCAACGCGCCAGGAAGGTCAACAGTCGCGCGTGGGGATCGGTTCCCCGGTACTCGAGGCTGGGTGAGAGCAACAGTCCGTCGAGCCGGCCCGGATCTACCGGGGCATAGGGGTCACCGTCGCCGTCCGCATTGGGCCCATCGAGCAGGTAGACCAACAGGTTGGCGCCGGCCTCGACGGCTTCGGCGTGGGCGCCCTGGATCAGGGCTTGTGTGTAGGGATCACTAAGGTAGGTGACGAGCATGCCGATGAGCGGGCGATCAGCTGTTCCGCTGCCCGACCTCATCGTCTCTCCCCCCACCACCGGGGCCCGACCTTTACCGACCATATGCCGTTCCCACTTGGCTAGTCCTCATCACCACTCGTAACCCCTACGAGTTGCTCCCGCGTGCCCAGGCGCACGACCGCGGTCTGAGCCCCCAACAGTGCCCCGATCTCCTCCAGCGCGACGCGTAACACCGACTCGGTGTCCGGCGCGCGTTGCAGGCGTCCCACGATACGCTGGAGCTGGTCGGCATCGCTTCCGGCCGACACGTCCGACACGGGCCGCGTCTTCGGCAAGACAGCGGGCGGGCGAGGCGGCCGGGCCGCCCCCGCCAGGTTGCGCACCACCTCGACAACCAGTCGCTCCGCTCGGTGGAGACGGTCTTCGAGGCGCACCATCGTCTCCAGATCGCCTATGCTAGGCACCAGATGCTGTCTCAACGTCGTCAGCGTCGCGGGCCAGTGCGCCAGATCGTCGCCGGAGAGACTGGCCTTGTGCAGTCTGTCGGTCACAGCCTGCACGAAGGTGTTGGAGCCCCCTACCATGTCATCCAACAGCGCGGCCCAGAGCTCCAAAGGGAGACCGTCTGGTGGTGACAGTTCCCTGATGTCAGTCTTCGCTTCATCCATTGGCATGTCTGTGGCTCTCAGTCCGATGTCTCTGGGGCGGCCGCAGGCAGTGTTCGATCCTCCGGCACCGCCTCAGGGATATCCAGATGCACGCCTGTCTCGAGCACGCCGGGGAGCCGACCCAGCTCCTGCGCCGCGGTGCGCAGCATCGTCTCAATGTCCACGGCGTCCGCCAACCGGGCCGAGATGTCGCCAATCTGCCGCTCGCGTGCCGCCAACCGCTGTGAGTCCTCGAGGAGCCTGGCGCTGTCCAATGATTGGGAAAGTTGATCGGCCAACGTGGACAGGGTCGCGATGTCCTCCGTGCCCCACTCGCCCTCATCGCGCCGGTAGCTGATAGCGCCGACAACCTGCCCACCGACCCGCAGGGGCACGGCCACGCCCGTCCCATCCGTCACCAGCTCGCCGCGGTCGACCGCGCTCTGCGCCTGGCTGTCCCAGGTGCCCGATGCGGGTCGGATGATGCCGTCAGCATACTGATAGCCCCAGTCCTCGCGCCCGCGGAGCAGCTCGTCCCAAGCCTCAGCCGCGACCTCGCCGTAGGCTCTACGAACGGCCGAGACGGCCAATTGGCTCTCAGCGTGGAGCTCGGCGTTGCTGAGCGCGACCGCCAACAGGTCCGCCATCGTCTGAAGCACGGTGACGGTGGCATCATCGAAGTAGTCGGCCTCGGCGCTCTGCACCGTCAGGGCGCCCAGCACATCGCCGCGGGTCCGCAGCGGCAGCGCGGCCTCTGCCCTCGTGTCGGGCAGCTCGGTCGCGGCCAGGCGGACGACGTCTTCCTGTGCACGCTGTGCATAGCGGCTTTCGCCGTTGTCGATGCACCAACCGACCATGCCGTCGCCCACGCGGATGCGGTGGTGGCGCGCGATCATCGCCCGCCCGGCCTCGCCGGTGCCGGCGCGAAGCTCAGCCCACTCGTGGCTTGCATCGACTAGGAAGAAACCGACGTAGTAGAGACCGAAAGCGTCCTGGATCAGGTGCACGGACCGATCCATAAGCTCCTCGATATCGAGAATCTCACCCGACGCATACGCCACCTGAGCCGCCGCCTCCAAATACCGGGAGCGCTGATTCAGATCGGCCGTGCGCTCGGCCACGCGAGCTTCGAGCGAGTCGCGCATCTGCTGCAGTTCCCAGTTACGCGAGCGCGTCTCGCGATCACGGCTCTGTAGGCGTCGGAGGAGCAGCTGGAAGTCGCCGCTTGCAGCTGCCACAAGGCCTGCCGTGATTGCGAAGAAGGTGAAGTAGTTGACCATGGCCTCGGCTGCAGTGTCCGTGTGGGGAAGCAGCACTGCGTTGGCTTCGGCTTGGATCAACCACCATCCGAAGACCATCGTTGCGCCGACCACACCCAGAGACAGCTGCCATCCCCGAAGCAGACCTGCCATCACAACAACCATCATGAAGCCTGCAAAGCCTGAGTCGCTCAGACCGCCTAGACCTGCGCTGAACTGTGCCACCGCAAGCCATACTGCCGCAACCATCAAGATACTAGGAAGCCGCACTATGCGGGAACGGATAAGCACTAGACCCAAGACCGATAAGGCAGCCACAGTCAGGGGCGGTACTACGGCCACGAGCGGAACGGGTTGACTGCTTGTCAGCACTCGCATCAGGACGTAGAGCGGCGAGGCAACAGCGAACGTGATGGCGATCAGATTCGCCAGTCTCGCCTCCCGGGCTAATTCCTCGTCCTCGAAGTCCGGTAGCGCAAACAGCGACCTCAGCTTCCCAGTCACCGCCGACATAGCCAAGTCCCTTGTCTTAGCATCACGCTCACCCAGCCTCACGTCGAGTGCCGCGCATCCGGACCTCGATGTTCGAGACACCGAGATTCTCACCGATCTCACGGAGTGCCGTCTGCAGGATGAGATCCATATCCAGGGTCTCTCGCATGCTGCCGGAGATGGCACTGAGAGCCTGGGCACGTTCCGCGCGTCCCTCAGCCAGGTCTAGCAGCTGGAAGTTGCGGATCACAGCCGCAGACAGGTCCACCAACCCGCCGTAGAGCCGCACCTCGCGGTCGGTGAAGTCATGGTCCTGCTCGGTCGAGCCGATAGCAAGCCACCCGACCCGGCGCGGACCGACGCTCAAGGGAAGCACCAACGCGGACCGCAAGTCCAGCGCGCCCAACAGCGGCCGGCCGCCCCCCTCGTCCGCCGCCAGGACGATGCCATCCGACCCGGCCCCGGCGAGCGTGGGGAACGCGGTCATCGCCCAGACCGTGCCTAACACATCGGAACCGGGCTCACTGCGGTCAACCATTGCCGTCGCGGTCACCGAATCCTGACCGGTGGCCGACGACGAAGCGAGCGTCAGCAGCACCACGCGGTCCAGATCAGGCGTGGCAACGTGATCGGCGATCGCCTGAAGCACCCCTTCTGGGGATCGTGTCTCGATGATCGCGCGGCTGGTGGTGTAGCTTGTGCCGACCTCGATCAGGGTGTCCTGGGTGTCACGGAAGAGTCGGGCGCGCTCCAGGGCTCGGCTGGTCTCATCCGCGATGGCCCGCGCAAGCGCGGTTTGCTCGCCGGTGATCTCGGTAGCGGCGTGCCGTTGGACCTTCACCTCGCCGAAACGGCGCTCTGCGTCGCCCAAGGGAAGGACCAGGTCGGGCTCGTCGACACGGAGTGTGGTCTCGGAGACAGGTCGAGCCGTCAGGCCATCATAGACATAGGCCCAGTTCGGCCTGCTGGCAACCAGACGCTGCCAACCCGTCTGCTGCTCCGCGGCCACCAGCCGCTCGATCTCCTGGAGGCGATCCTCGGCTTCCTCCAGCAACGCGGCATTCTCGAGGGCCAGGGCTACCTGGTCCGCCATCGTCTGCAGGTAGGTCACGTCCTCATGCGTGAAGTAGCCGGCCGCCGTGGATTGCACGTCGAGCACGCCGATGACCTCATCGCGGATTCGCAACGGGAGACTCAGCTCGGAGCGCGTGTCCGGCAGCTCGGGCAGCGAGAGATACCGCTCGTCCTGATCGACATCCCTCACAATGTTGGGACGGCCGGTGCGTGCCGTGGCTGCGATGATCCCCATGCCGTCCAGATCGATAGTGAGCCCCTGGGCCAGCAGCGTGTCACCACCGCCCGGGGACGCTGCACGTAGCACGGCGGAGCGGCCGGCCGCGTTGACCAGGTGCAGGCCCACGTGGTAGAAGCCGAACTGCTCGGCGATCTGGTTCACAGCTACCTGAAGAAGCTCGTCGGTGTCGCGGATGGACGCAGCCTCGCGGGCCACCTGGGCGGCAGTCTCCAGCTGAGCGGACCGGCGCGCCAGATCAGCCGTCCGCGCCGCGACGCGCTCCTCAAGCCCGCCCACCAGCTGGCGAAGGCGAACCGACATCCGGTTGACCGACGACGACAGTTGACCGAGCTCATCGTCACTCTCGACGGTCACCTCGGTGTCAAAGTACCCTTCAGCGATCCGCGCCGACACTTCAGCCACTTCAGCCAGCGGGCCCGTGATCGAACCGGTTATCGTCGTCGAGACAAACACGGCGATGGCACTGGAGGCCAGTGAGATCCCGACAATGCCATACATAGTCCCCTGTGTAGCCTCTGACAGTGACGCAGCGTCGACTTCCGAGACTATGCCAAGGTCCATCTGCGGGAGCCACTGGTAGACACCGAGGACGCGTGTGCCGGTGTAGTTGGTACCCATCTCTTCCACACGACCGCCGCTACGTAGCATCGCGCCAATCCCCGCAGATCGCGCGATCTGCCGGTCGTCGGCAGGGTCTGCCAGCTTCGTCATCAGGCGACCCTCGCCGTCGACGACGTATGTCTCTATGTCTTCCGCAACACCCGCCGACACAGCTACGATCCAGCGCAGGTCCCGAGCCGTCGCCTGCCCCACGAGGATCCCCAACGGTGTGCCGGTCTCTCCAAGCACTGGCGCAGCGACAGTCAGCGCCGGCTCGTCCAGAACGCCCGATTGGACGAAGGGTCCCACGTAGGTACTTACGAGCCCGGCCTCAAGCGCGGCGGGATCACCCAGGTCCGGCGCCCTGTCCTGGGGTTTGGTGGAGAGCACCAACTGCCCGTCGACATCGTAGAAGAGTAGAACGTCAAACCGACCGTGCACCCAGACCACGTCGGTGAGCTGAGCAAGCGCCGCCCCGTAACTATCGTCGAACTCTTCACTCCCCGGCTCAGCAAGCGCCACGCCCTGTAGCATCGGGCTGTACAATACGCGGAGCACACCAAGGTCATCGCCGAGGTCCGCGGCCCAGTCAGTGATGCGACTCACTCGTGTGCTCACCGCCAAGTCCAACTCGCCGAATCGTCTGATCTTGGATGATCTGTACCCGAAAATGAACGACGTACCGGCGATGACAACGCCGGGTAGCAAGGTGACCGACGTGAAGGTCATCAGCAACCGGCGTCGTATCGAGGTATCGCGCGCCGTGCGTATGACAACGAACGCCAAGGCGAGCAATTGCACCAGGAAGACCATGGCCAGGATCGCCACGCCGGTGGGCTCGTAACCGATGTCGTACTGCTCAGGCAAAAGCATGCTTCGGTCTGCAATGGCACCTGCCACCAACACGCCGCTGGCAATGAGCGCTGGGGCCCAACGGCGATGCAGCAAGTAGGCCACCGCGACGAAGGTGGCGATGCCGCCAAGCACGATGACAAGATCCAGCCCCCGCAACAGGAGTACGGCCGCCAGGTAGGCTACGACAATCGACGCCATGGCCACATCGGGTGAGCGCCCGACCTTCTCCCGTCTGCGCGCAATCAGGAGCGCAGCACCGATACCGGCCGCCGCCACCAGACAGACCCCCCCCAACAACAATAGCGGCTGCTCGCCCAACTCTATCCCAGTGTAGCCGAAGGCAGCCGTCCCAAGCAGTGTCGAGATCAGGACGCGGCACACCCACCAGAGCCTCACCAGCCCTTCGTCGGTCCCCGGACGGTGTCTAGCGGTCGACGGAGTCCGAGTCGCCGTCTCCAACCTGGCATCGTCCACCCCGTCCCGTTCGGGGCGGCTAGTCACACCTGCCTTCCTCAGATCATCCATAGTGACCTAGGCATCCCTTCGCTCAGGGCCGGTGTCACTGCGACCCAACGCGCTACCGCCGAGTTCAAAAGGTGTGCGGTAGGCGGACGCAGTTGTCTGGCCGACCGGAGCCTGGCGACCATCGGCCTCGGGCGCGATCTCGATCGTGGCTACGTCGGCCTCCAGCACCGTCGCCAGCTCCTGCAAGGCGCGGCGCATAATGACATCAGGGTCCAGCGAGGACCGCAGTCTATCACCGACCGACATCAGGGCTTTCTCGCGATCAAGCCGCGCACTGGCTTCGGCCAACAGTCGGCTTCGATCCAACGCTGCGCCGCCCAACTCTGAGAGCAACTGGTGCAGTCTACGCTCCACCGGCACAAACCGGTGGGCCGTCCGGTAGAGCACCAAGAGCCCGCCCACGGTGGCGCCGCCCTCCATATGGACCGGCACGAAGGCCAGGGCTTGATCCAAGCATCCCTCGGCAAGGTTGACGAGGGCACTGCGAAGCTCGGGGTTGAGGGTCTCATCAAGGCCCATCAGGTCCGGGATCCAGAGAGGCACATCCAACGCTAGACCCAGGATCACGATATCTATGAGCCCCGGCGGCGTCAGAAGAGCAAGATCGCGCTCGTCAGTGTCCACGCCGCTTCCATCAGCATCGCGGACGAGTGTGAGCTGCCCCTCGCCGTGGGCACGCACGATGAGAGTTCGCGACGAACCGTATGGGCTGAGCGTCGACAGAAGAACATCGTACACTTCCTGCTCCGTCCGGGCCGTGGCCAGGGCATTGGCTGCCCGGTAGACGGGGCTGGTCGCCTCCAACACCGCAGTTTCGTTCCCAAGCCGGCGGGCGTTGTTCAGAGCCAAGGCCAGGTGATCGGCCAGGCCCTCGAGTGCGCCGAGCTCGTCGCCGATCGCGGGCTGGTCCGCAGGGACGGTCAGATCGAGGACTCCAAGGAGTTGGTCCTGCACCATCAGGGGAAGTGTCGCGGCGGGAAGCCTCCCGTCGGGATCGGGGTCAGAGGTGCCCTCCGCCCCCGCGTCGCGGTCGCCGAGTCCCCGTACCTGGGCACGGCGATGGGCCATCGCCGTGCCGACGAGTCCACGGCTGCCGCGTCGCACACGCAGGCCCTGTAGCACAGCTTCCTTGCCGAACACCGTGGACGCAGACTGCAACGTGGCCCACTCCTCGCCAGCGTCGACGGTGTAGATCATCACCTCAGCGAAACCGAACTGCTCAGCGATGAGTTCGGCCGCGCGGTTGAGCAGCGTGTTCACGTCGAAGACCGTCGCAAGCTGCTGCGCCACCGACAGGCTCGCCTCCAAGAAGAGTACGCGCTGAAGAAGACTGTCGTTCGTCTCCTGAAGCCCGGCAATGCGGGCGTCGAGGACCGATTTGGCGAGAGATCTTGTGGACTGGCGTGCCCGGTCCATCTGTTCAGCGGCTTCGGCACTCAGAGCATGGCCAACCGCAACCGCAACCCCGCCGGTACCCAGGAAGACACCCAGACCTATCAGCACCTGGGGCAGAGAGAGAGCCACAGAGGGGAGCAACACACCTCGGCCCGCCAGGGCCGACACCACAAGGCAAACCACGGAGACTGCTAGGGCGATGGCGCCGGCGCGCCAATCGACCACGAGCGTTGCCGCCATCACGAGCGTCAAGAGGAACAGACGAGCGTCGCCCCCCCACCCGCGGAGTACGAGATCCGCCAGGCCCAGGACAAGCAACGCAACCGGTATGATCCAAGGTCGCGCTCGGCGAGAGTTAGAAGATGAGTGATCCATGAGCGCCAAGAGCCCTCCCAACACCGGGTCCGGTGGACCCGTGGGCAGTCCCGCTGTGCGGGCCGTGCCCCACTACCGACTTGTGTCCGCTTCGGACACCTCCAGTACATAGGCTGGTACGGAGAACGAGAATGTACTGCCAACACCGACTTCACTGTCGACCCACATCTGACCACCGTGCAACCCGACATACTCGCGGCAGAGTGCCAGACCTAACCCCACACCATCGGCATCCGACCGCTGATTGCTACCCTTCTCGAAAAAGGCGAAGATGCGCTCGCGATCCTCCACCGGAATACCGATGCCCGTGTCGTTTACACTGACGTAGACCTCTTCCTCGTTGGCCCACGCCCGGATCAGAATCCGACCGATCGATGTGAACTTCGCCGCATTGGTCAGCAGATGCACCAGCACCTGGCGCAACCGAGCCGGATCGGCCAATACCAACGGAAGGTCATCCGGTATCTCCGTCCGAACGACAACCTCCTTGCCACTGACGAGTGCGCTCGCGGTGGGCATTACCCCATCAACCAGCCCGAGCAGGTCCACCGGCTGGAGCCGAAGCTCCATCAATCCGGCCTGTATCTCGGACGTCGCCAGGATGTCGTTGATCAAGTAGAGCAGACGCTGGCTGTCATTGTGGATCTGGTCCAGGTCCTCCAGCTGACGCGGGTTGAGCGGACCCTCCAGCCCTTTCATCAACAGGCGGGAGAACCCAATCACCGTGTTAAGCGGCTCACGCAGCTCGCGCGACATATTGGAGAGGAACCGCGACTTGAACGCCTCCGCCGCCTCCAGATGCTCTGTCGCCGCTCGTTCGCGCTCGTACGCCCGCGCGTTCTCCAGGGCAATCGTCACCTGGTTCGCCAGGACCTCCAACACCTCCAGCTCATCGGCCTGGATGCCCTCGTGCGTGGTGGTCATCACCGCGATGACACCCACGATTCGGTCCTCCATCTTCAACGGGATGGCCACTTGGCTCTGCATCCGCGCATACCACCCGTACTGGGTCTCTGCCGGCTCGCTGTGGAGCTGAGCACTGCCCCTGCGAATCGCTCTGCCCACCGCCGTGCCGTCCCCGGCTCGGCAGCGCTCCATCCAGAGCCCCCTTGTATCTGGGTCTCCCGTGACGATCGGTGGACTCGATGCCTGCAGCCTCGCCTCCCCGCCCCCGGGTGCGATGAGATAGACCGCCACCGACGAGTAGACAAAATGGTTGCGGATCAGGTCTGTGACCCGCGTCAACAGCAACTCGGGATCCCGTATCGACGTGATAGCCTGGCTCACCTGCTGGCTTGCCTGAAGGTGCAGGGCGCGCCGCTGGATCTGGTAGTTGGCCTGTTGGAGCCGCTTTGTGCGCTCCACCACCTTGGCCTCGAGATCACCGTACAGCGACTTGAGCTCGGTCGCCATCTCATTGAAGACATAGGTGAGAATGCCGATCTCATCCCGCGACCGCACGCTGACGTGCTGATCCAGGTTGCCCTCCGACATCGCCAGAGCCGACTCCGTCAGATCGATGACCGGTCGCGTGATCTGACGGATCACCACCGCCGAGATCGCGGTCGTGGCCAGCGCCACCGCCAGGACCATCGCGATCAACGTCGCGGCGACGCGCTCCGTAGCGGCAAAGACCTCGTCCTGAGGCTGCTCCACGAGAATGCCCCCGGCGGTCTCGGCGATGGGATGATAGGCACCCACCACCAACTCGCCGTCCCGCCTCTGATAGAGGCTGTGCCCCGACATAGGCGGCTCGCCGGCGCTCGTCTGCGGCAGATCGCAGGGCTCGCCGGATGGCCACAGGTGGCCGTCCCAGACCAGGCTCGCCCGGCCTGTGGCGCCGAGGCCGGCCTCTGTGTGCATCACACGCATCGCCGCCGCGGTGCGAAGACACAACACGATCATCCGGTTCCCGTCTGGGGCCGTGACGGCCAGTGCTCCCTCCGTTCCAGACCCCAGCGCGATCAGCGTCGCCTGGTGTTGCATGACCGCGGTTCTCGCGAGATCGTCAAGGACTCGACCATCCGCTGAGATCAGAGGACAGTCCTCCGTTGACCAGGCGATGGCGGTGTCCGCGTCCACGATGGCTGCGCCTGCCAGATCGGGCGCGGCCTGGGCAAGCGACCGCCACCAGGCCTCATAGACGGCGGGCTGACCGTCTCCCGAGGGAACCGTGGCCGCCGCCAGGATACGTAGCTCGTCGAACCATCCCAAAAGGCGCTCCCTCTTCAGCACAGCGATCGAAAGGAGCCTCGACCCGGCTTCAGACTCCAGGTTGCGTCTGTTCTGCTTGATGGCATACCCCCCAATGACGCCGAGGGGCACGATGGTAAGGATCAAAAAGGCCGTCAGCAATGTGCGACCGAGCCCGCCACGCATCCCGGTGGTCGGGACATTTCGGGGGCCTTCCGGACTAGCCGGAACGCCGGCTACTCCCGCTCCCATACCTCCTCGCCCTGCAGGACTCGAAGTATCTGGTTGGGGAAGCGATCCGGATCAAGCGGCTTTCCGATGAAACCGTCAAACCCCGACGCCTTGGCCCGCTTCAGGTTGGCGACGGAGACATCCGCGGTCACTGCCACGATGGGCACCTGTCCCAGCTTCTCATCGGATCGCAGGCTGCTCAGCGAAGCATAACCATCAGCGTCGGGCAACGAGATGTCCATCAGGATAAGATCAATCTGACCCAGCGTCTCCGCGAACTCAAGGACCTTCCAGCCGGAGGCTTTCCACTCGCACTTCTTCACGCCGAGAAAGGCCAGGAGTCGCGTCATCAGGATGAAGTTGTTGAGGTTGTCCTCAACGATCAGGATCACCGCATCTGAAGGCGCCGTTGTCTTCCGTGTCATACTATGGTTTCACCTTAGCGAAATGCGCCACCTGGTCAGGAAGCGCATCCACGTCGATCGGCTTGGGGATGTAGCCCACACAGCCGGCCTCGAGGGACTTCTCACGATCGCCGTGCATGACATTGGCCGTCATTGCGACCACCGGAATATCGGCCAGGTCTGGGTTGGCGCGGACGCGCCGCGTCAGCTCGTACCCATCGACATCCGGCAGGTTCATGTCCATCAGGATCAGGTCTGGGTGCTCCTCAGCAGCGAGCTCCAGGCCGCGCACGCCGTCCTCAGCCTCAAGGACCTCGTATCCCTCGACCGACAGGATACGACTGACAAGTAGTCGGTTTGATGAGCTATCCTCAATGTACAGAATCTTCATCATCACCCTCGACGCACTCTGACAGTTCTAACAGGTACATTATAGCATAGATTAGTTAAAATCATACCGAAACTTCATAACCATTGCGTTAATGGTCAGAGACCGTCTTACCTAGATCGTCCTCACACCCTAACCGTCGCTCCCACCCCGAATAGAGGCCGAATACGATGCAACCCACGAGGGTGATGACCGCGCCGGCCCGCAGAGCCTGCGACTCGTAGTGGAAGGTGACCCGCCAATCGCCGGCTTCCAGCGGGACGCCGCGGAAAGCCACATCAGCACGGTACACGGGAAGCTCGGTCGCATCGCCGGCGGCGCCGTCCATAGGGATCGCGGTCGCTCGCCAACCCGGGTACCAGGCATCCGCCAGCAGGAGCACGCCTGGGCCATCACTGTGTACCTCGGCCACGACCGAGCGAGCGGCATAGGCCGACAACGTCACCTCGCCCACACTCCCATGCCCTGAGCAGCGTGGGAGCTCGGTTTCCCCCTCGACCTCGAGCACCGCGACGGCGGACGGATCGAAGGATGACGCCTGCATCTGGTCCAGGGCGGCCTCAGGTGACCCTGCCACCACGCAGGAGGGAACGAAACGTGCGCGGACTGGGCGTGTGACGGCTTCGTAGACCTTGACATCGCCCGAATGCGCAAGGCGCAGATGGTCCGACACGGTCAGGGGATAGAAGGCGCCGGTACCCGTGTCGACCAGACTGACGCCCTGCACCCGCACCGGCTCGCCCTGAGCGTGAACCGTGAGCGCCGTCACAGCCGTCGGTGCCGCCCACTGCACCCAGCGCACCTGGGAGCCATCCCCAGACGCCGTGACCGTCGCCACGCGCTCACCCGTCGCCAGGGTAGCAACCACGGTCAGGTCTCCGCCGTCCGCCAGGATGCCGATGCTGTCCCCGGCAAACGTGTCCGGCAGCCACGCGAGGTTCAGCGTTGCCCCATCCACCAGGTGGGGCTGCAGCTGCCGATCGAAGAGGACGCCGTCGATCCAGGCGTCTCCAGTCTTGTCCGTGACCACGTACCCTACGCCCAGCAGGTCCAGCCACCGCCACTCCGGCACTCCGGAGAGGTTCTCACGGAGCCGTCCGTCGGTGGTCCCTCCGGCGACGAGCAATCCGGTGAAGTCGATATAGTGGCGCGTGGGCAGCAGACCGCCGTCGTATCCGTCCACGGCAGGCACAGCGTAGGCCAGGGGCAGATTGGGGCTGAGGACCTCGCGGTGCTTGGTGGCGACGAGAAGCGACCACAGCGCATCCGGCGAAAGCGCGTCCCCATAGACCTGCGTGATCTCCGCTTTGTCGCCGACCTCGAAGAGGAGCTTGGAGAGACTGATGAACCTGGGGGGCGCGGCCTCCACGCCGCCCCGCCGCGCGGCGGCGACCAGATGGGCAGTTGCCGGGCGGAGGTCATGGAACGCGCGTGGCGCCGTGGCCTTGGCATGGGGCAGCGCGGTCGCGGCAGCGCTCAGTTCCCAGGCGAGCCCGACCAACAGGACCGACGCCGGCACCCATCGGCGCCGTCCGGTCGCCAGGCTCGACCACGTCGCCCACAACTGCTGACACCCGATGCCCGCCAGCATGGACGCTGCCAGCATGTAGAGAGCCAGAAAGCGAGCCGGAGCGCGGAAGTGCGCGACGCCGGGGAGACCCATCCGCGCGGCAGCCAGGTAGAGCGGGTTGTAGCCACCCAGAGCCAGAGCCAGGCCCGCCAACCCCAGCAGAACCCAGGGCAGGGCACCGGCGACGCGGCGGTGCACGGCTCGCCAGACGCCCACCAGGGACAGCACCAACCCGATGGCGCCGATGGACGCGGCACCCTCCGGCAACACCGGCGAAAAGACATACGCCGGCAACACAGCCCTCGCGAGGTCCAGGGGCCCGAGGGAGAACGAGACGGCCTCGCGCCATCCAAGTCCACCACTGCGCGCCGATAGCCCGGCGAGCTCAAGCGTGGGCGCCACCTGGATTCCGGCCATGAGACCGGCGATGGCGTAGGCGAGCAACCCAAGCAGCCAAAGACCCAGCGACGCTGGATCGCGGGCGGTCACCCGGCGCGCACGATCGATCCGCCGCCACCCCTGCCACCGCGCCACGTGAACCACCCCCACCCCGACCGCAGAGATAAACGCCATCTGGGTATGACCCGCCAACAAGATCATAGCGAGGGCAGCCACCGAGAGCGGATGCGGCAAGGCCCGTCGCCACTCGGTCGCCGGGCCACAGGTCGTTCTCCGGGACAGGAAAAGCAACGGCAGCCACGCCAGTGCTTGAAGCTGGTTGAGATGCTCAACATGCACGCCAAGGAAGCCGCTGCCGGCGTAGAGCGTCCCCACTAGCGCGGCCGGCAACGGACCCAGTCTGGACCGCCGGGCCAATGCATAGGCGCAGCAACCGGCCAGGGCGATATGGAGGAGCAGGTTCACATGAACGGCGCGCGTCACCGAGGATAGGACCGGCGGCGTGAGCGCCCAGGAGGGCCAGTTGAGCGGGTAGAAAAGCCCCACTTGCGAGTTGGCCGCCAGGGGAGCCCCGGCAAAGAGGTGCGGATTCCAGAGGGGAAGACGTAGCTCATGGGCGGCGCGGGTGACGGCCGCCCAGTAGGGGTAAAAGTAGAGCTGCAGGTCGCCACCGGCGAGCACACGTCCAACAACCAGGCGACGGTACACCACCCCCAGCACGGCGAGCATCGCTGCCAAGGCGAGCAAATCCGGAGCATGACGTCTGAGTGACACCAGGCGTGGCCCCGACCTGTCACGTCGCGACAGCGAAGGCGCAGCCGTCACGGTCTCACGTCTCCGTCGAAGTCAGCGACATAACTCCCGCGTCTGCAACGCATTCTCATCCTCCGGGTCGATCCGCAGCGCGATCTCGATGGCAGGCAACGCCTCGTCACACTGATCGAGGAGATAGTGCGAAAGTGCGGTGCTGTAGTAGTACTCAATGGGCGGGCCTTTGACGACACCCGTACTACCGGAAAGCTGCGCATTGCCGTCCGGCGCCGGGAAGATGGGATCGGTCCTGACGACCCATCCCTCGGGCGTGTAGAGTGGGAGGAACCACCCAATGTACACCTTCCCGGAGGGAGCCGGAGGGACGCCTCCCGCGTCGAGTTGATAGCGCCCACTCACAGGGTCAAACCGGATCATGCCGCGCACGCCGGTCGTGCCATCGGCTGCACGGAACTCCCCGCGCAGCGGCGACTCGATGGCCGAGGGATGCACGAACGCGGCGACGGCGACCTCACGCCCCTCCGGCGCCCCCCCAACGCCGTTGGCGTCCTCCGTGGTGATCGAGAAAAGCACGGTCCGTCGTCGAGACCGGGCCTCACCGTAGGTCAACGCGGGCCCGAACATATCCAGGGCATCCTCGTAGTTGCGCTGATGGAAGTAGAGGGTGCCCAGGTGGCCATAGACGTCGATGGCATCGGGATCCAGATCGAGTGCCTCGACCAGATACTGCCTGGCGCTATCGTAATCGCCGAGCAGCAGGTGGGACCAGCCCAGCTGATCCAGCGCCACGACGTTGAAAGGATCAATCTCCACCGCATCGGCATAGGCATTGCGCGCCACCGTCAAGTTCCCCAGGGCGCCGGCATTGCGACCGATGGCCAGGTAGAGATGTACCTGCGTCTCGTGTCGCGCCAGGGCCTCACGGTAGCCGGCGATGGCGCCCGAGTAGTTACCCTGGTTCTCCAGCACGTACGCCTGGTTCCGAAGCACGTCAACGTTGTCCGGGGCGAGCTCCGCCGCGCGTGCAATGGTCTCGTTGGCCGCATACCACTGCCCGGCATCGATGTAGGCCTCGGCCAGGAAAGCGTAAGCCTCGGGGAGTGTCGGATCGAGCTCGACCGCCCTCTCGCAGTAGGCGATGGCCCTCTGAGGCAGACCGAGCCAGTCGTAGGTCATCCCAAGGATCGCCCACGCTCGCGCACTCTCGGGCTGGCGCAGCACCGCCTGGCGCGCCATCTCGAGGCCGCGCTCCGGTTGTCCATAGTAGGTGAGCAGGCGCGCCAGCTCGAGGTAGAGGTCGGTCTGGTTGGGCTCCATGTCGAGAGCCTGCTCGTACGCGGCGATGGCCTCAAAGACGGCACCACGAAAGTAGGCATCCTCTCCTGCCGACACGTAGACGGCAGCCGATGGGGTCGGCGTCGGCTGAGGCGTGGGGGCAGCGCTGGGGGTGAACGGCTCGACGAAGTCCCGGAGAGCTCGGTACCCGTAGGTGGCGGCCGCACCCAGCACACCTAGAATGAGAAGCGTGCGGAACCAGGGGAAGCGCCGTCGCCTCCTGAAGAGCTCCCTCTCCGACTTGACGTGCATTGTCCGGTCGATGCCTACCAGAAACCGTGATGGTCATGCCCGTCACGGGCCGCCGCGATCGCTTCCCGCGGTGACCGATGGGCGCGCCGGTGCGTGCACCCCACCACGGCGGTCAAGCCAGGAAGCTAGCTTGATACCACGCCCAGAAACGCGCCATGCCCTCCTGAACGGTCACCTGCGGATCGTAATCCAGCAGCTCACGGGCCTTGGTCACATCGGCGTACGTCGTCTTGGGCTCACTGGCGGGCGCCGGCGGGGTTTCCATCTGGGCCGGCTTGCCCACCAAGTTCTCCACCAAGTCTACAAAGTCCGCCATTCTCACCGGTTGGCCGCGTCCCAGGTTGACCCGCTCATAGCCCAGCGGTCGATCGAGCGCAGCGACCACGCCCTTCACGACATCGCCGACATACGTCCAATCGCGAAACATCTCTCCGGCATCAAAAAGCCTGAAGGTCTTGCCATTGGCGACGCTGTCGGTAATGATGTAGGGCATCATGTCGGGCCTGCCGCGCTCACCGTAGACGCTGAAGAAGCGCACAGCCGTGAAGGAGAGGCCAAACAGGTTGTGATACGTGTAACCCATCAGCTCGCCGGCGATCTTCGAGGCTGGGTAGGAGGCCAAGGGCTTGCCCAGGGGATCGTCTTCGTGGAACGGAAGGTGCTCCGTGGCGCCATAGACCGAAGAGGTCGATGCGAAGACGATGTGGGCCACACCGCTGAGCCGCGCCGCCTCGAGCACGTTGACGGTACCGCGGATGTTCACGTCGGTGTACAGCTTCGCCCGGGGGATCGAGTAGCGCACGCCTGCCATCGCGGCCAGGTGTGCGACGGCATCGAAGTGCCCACCGGCCACGACCTCGGCCACGCTACCCTCGTCGCGTAGGTCGACCTCGCGCATCGCGAAGCGGTCGTAGGACGACAGCACGCCGGCGTTGGCTCGCTTGCGCTCGGGTGGGTAGTAGTCGTTGAAGTTGTCGAGACCCACGACTGTGTCGCCGCGCCGGAGCAATGCCTCCGCCAGGTGACTGCCAATGAAGCCGGCCGCACCGGTTACCAGGATGCGCACGATCTCATCCTATCCCGCGTAACCCATCCCATCCGACATGCGGATGTCCTGAACGTTGAGCTGCAGATTGATGCGACCATTCCACTCGTTGAGCTCCAGCCGGTAGGCCAGGTCGACCCAGGTCGGCACCCGCCCGTCCCAGTATCCCTGACGGAAGGCAATCGCATCCCACGACCGCCCGGCCGTGTCCGCGACATAGAGCTTGAGATGCCGGCCGTTTGCCCCCACAGCGCGAGCGCTGAGCACGCGCACGTGTCGACTGACAAAGACCGGGACCGCGTTGCCGAACCCGAAGGGCTGCAGTTTCTCGAGTTGATTGTGCAGCTCCCACGACAGATCGGCCAACGGCACCTCTGCATCGACCGCCAGCGACGGGATCAGCACCAGGTCAGCCAATTGCTCCTCGGCCAACCGCACAAGGCTCTCTTCCAGTTCGCCTAGCTTCGTGGTCTGCACCGTGAAGCCGGCGGCCGCTGCGTGACCGCCCTGACGCTCGAGGAGACCTTCGAACGTGTCCAGGGCCTCAGTGATGTTGAACTCTGGGATTGAGCGTGCCGAGCCCTTGCTGAGCTCGCCCTGAATCGAGACGACGACCGCCGGTCTGTAGAACTCGTCGACCAGCCGGCTGGCGGCCAGCCCGACGACGCCGGAGGGGAAGCTCTCTGACGCGGCAAAGATGAGCGGGGGCACGGATTGGTGCGCGGTGACGATCTCGCGAGAGCGCTCACGCACCTCAGCCGTGATCTCACGGCGCTTCTGGTTCAGGTCGTCCAGCTCCTGCGCCAGCGGCAGCGCTGACGCCATGTCCGGTGCCAGCAGCAGATCCAGCGCAACGCGCGCCTCGTCGATCCTGCCGGCCGCGTTGAGCCGCGGGGCAAGGATGAAGCCTATCGTCTTGGTCGTGACCTTACCCAGGTCCGCGCCGGCGACGCGCATCAGGGCGCTCAGACCGGGACGGTGCCCGGAGTTGATCCGGGGAAGACCGCGCAACACCAACGCGTGGTTCTCACCCTTGAGCGGCACCATATCGGCGACCGTGCCCAGGGCCACCAGGTCCAAGAGCACGTCCTCGGAGAACTCGGTCTGCGTAGTCGGCAGCGGCTCGGCCTGGTTCTTGGCGATCAGCCCCTGGGCCAACTTGAACGCCACGCCCACGCCGGCCAACTCCGGGAAGCTGTAGGTGCTGCCAGGGCGCTTGGGATTGATCAGGGCGACAGCCGGCGGAACGACCTCGCTAAGCTGGTGATGGTCGGTGACCACCACCTGCATCCCCAAACTCTGGGCCAGCGCGATCTCATCGACGGAACGGGTCCCACAGTCCGCCGTTATCAGCAGACGCGTGCCCTGCTCAGCTAGGGCGCGGATGGCCTCGGGGTTGAGTCCATAGCCCTCCTCATGGCGGCTGGGAATGTAGGGCTCGACGTGGGCACCGATGGCCTGCAAGGTCTCCACCAAGACGGCCACGGCTGTGACGCCGTCAACGTCATAGTCGCCGTAGACGACGATGGGGTCACCGCGCCGAACCACGTCACGGATCAGCTCGACGGCCTCCGCGACGCCCTCCAGACCGAAGGGGTCACCAAGCACGGTCTCGCGACTGAGGTATGCTTCGACCGCACGGAGCTCCCGCATTCCGCGGTTGTAGAGGACCTGGGCCACCGCAGGGTGCATGTGCGAGAGGTCAAGGATGAAGTCATCCGGCGCCGGCGTGGCGATACGCCATCGCTTGGTGCCTATAGAACTGTAGATCATGCGCCCTTTCTCTGCCGGTGTGGGTGTGTGCCTCGATGCAACAAGCTAGTATACCACGCGGCATGGGCGGGGGAAGACAGCAGGCGGCTTCGGGAAGCCAAGAAGCGACTTCGGGAAGCCAGAAAGCGGCTTCCATAGTGGAAGCCGCTTCGGTGTGAAGCTATGTTCCCCCGCCGCAGTGCGTCGGGGGCTTGGCCTTCTGAGACTATGCGGTGGGCTTGTCGATCCACCCCTGGTTGGCGCAGAAATCGGTCACCACTGGCACTGTAACCCAGTTGCCCTGATATGCCTGGATACCGAGGTAGATGATGTACACCAGGTAGGCCAGACCGGTGAAGCACCCAATCACGATGGCCGATAGCACACCGTTGATCACCAGACCCGCGACACCCAGGACCAGAGCCTGCATGGCGTTGTACTTGATAAACGCCCGCTGCTTCTTGTCCTCGATCAGCAGGACGATGATGGGTACGAGTGGCGCGAAGATCCAGGAAAGTAGCGCCCAGAGCTTGTCGTCGTCAGTGATGCCCACCTGGGGCGGAGGAGTCATGTCTGCCATCGTGCCTCTCCTTATGTGAGACGGATTACTGAATACAGTGGGATAGATGGTCCTGGCTACGAATTCTATTGTAGGAGTATCGATTCGGGATGTCAAGCCTGCGGTATAATGGCCCAATGACCCCAGGAGACGTGGGCAGAGCTCGTGACCGTGTGGTTGTCGGTCTCAGCGGCGGCGTGGACAGCGCCGTTGCCGCAGCCCTGTTGATGGACCAAGGCTATGACGTCCACGCGCTAGCATTATCGACCTGGCGAGCCGTGCCCGAAGCCGGCAGCTCGATCAGCGCAGCCGCCGAGGTCGCGGAAGCGCTGGGGATTCCGTTCCACCAGGCCGACCTCGAGGACACGTTCTTCAGTCAAGTTGTCAGGCCTTTCCTGGACGACTACGCCCAGGGCAGGACGCCGAACCCTTGCGTCTTCTGCAATCCCACCCTCAAGTTCGCCGCGCTGATCGAGGCGGCCGACCGGCTGAACGCCCGATGGATCGCCACAGGCCACTACGCCCGGGTGGCGCGAAGCGACGAGGGCGTCAGCCGGCTGCTGCGCGGTCGGGCCGAGGCCAAGGATCAGAGCTACGCCCTCTACAGGCTAACTCAGGCGCACTTGGGTCGACTGCTGCTCCCGCTAGGCAACCTGACGTCAAAGGCGGAGGTACGCGCCCAAGCTCGAGAGCGCCACATCCCCAGCGCAGACACAGGCGACAGCCAAGACCTGTGTTTCGCGACAGGCACCACGCACCAGGCGATGATCGCCAGGCTACGCCCCGATGCCGTCAAGCCCGGGCCCATCTACGACGCGGAAGGCCGCAGCCTTGGAAAGCACCGCGGCCTCCCCTTCTACACCGTGGGCCAGCGCGGCGGCTTGGGCATCACAGCGCGACACCGGCTCTACGTGCTGCGCATCGACCCCGAGGCCAACGCCCTCATCGTCGGGCCGCGGTCCGGCCTGGCGACGGCGAGCTGTAGCCTCACCCGGGTCACCTTCACCTCAGGGCAGTCCCCGTCGGGGCGGCTCGAGGTCGAAGCCCGCATCCGCTACCGGGCGCCACTGACGCCCGTCACCGTCGAGATGACGAGCGCCGACGCCGCCAACGTGGCCTTCCACACCGATCAGTTCGGCGTCGCCCCAGGCCAGTCGCTGGTGCTCTACAAGGGCGATGAGACACTGGGCGGCGGCGTCATCACGACCTAGGCAACACCCACAGTCAGGAGAGAACCATGCCAGTCTTCTTCGATACCGAGACCCAGAATACCTTCCAGGAGGTCGGCGGCCGCCGGCCCGAGCTGCTGAAGATCTCCGTGGCCGTCACCTATGACACGACCGACGGCGCCTTCCACACCTACACCGAGGCCGACTGCCCACAGCTTGTGGACGATCTCGGCAAAGCAGATCTGGTGGTCGGCTACAACCTCTTCGGCTTCGACTACCCAGTTCTCCAACAGTACAGCGACAGCGTGCGCTTGGCCGACCTTCCGTCAGTGGACATGATGGTTGAAGTGCAGAAGCGGCTGGGGTTCCGCCTCAAGCTCGACTCGATCGCCACGGCCACGCTGCAGGTGGGGAAGAGTGCCGACGGGTTGCAGGCTGTCCGCTGGTGGCGAGAGGGCCGGATCGATGAGATCATCGACTACTGCAAGCAGGACGTCGAGGTCACCCGCAAGGTCTACGAGTTCGGCAAGCAGCGCCGCTACATCCAGTACTACGACCGGCAGTACCGCCTGAAGAAGGTGCCGGTCGCCTGGTAGCCAGCAGCTTGTAGGCCGGACTAGACAGTCCGGCCTACAAGACTAGCGAGGTCGGCCGGGCTAACGAGATAGCCGCTGATGTCCAGCGGACCGAGAGCGTTTCCGGAATCCGCAGCCACCGCAATGGTGCCCACGTAGCCCGCCGCCGGCCGGAACGGCTGCACGCGCCAGCACCCACCGTCGCCGCAACACGTCTGAGCTCTGAAAGGCACATCGGCCGTCAGATCGACCGCCGGCGTGTAGGTCCCCAGGGCAGCAGCAAGACCGCGCCCGGTGGCCTTCCCCAGCGCCTCCATCTGCGTCCACAGCCAGAGCAGAGGCTCGGAGACATCGCTCGCATCGAGGTCATCGACCGCTGCACGCTGCTCGGGGTTGAGCAACCGGTCTGACAGACTCGATGGCCGGTCCAGAGTGCGGACGGCTTCGATATCCACGCCCACCGGCCGTTCCGCCGAGAGAAGGATCACCACCAGGTCCGCGCTATGCGCCAGGTTGAACTGCAGCCAAGTCCCTCGAGGATCAACGAGACAGGGCTTACCGTCCGGCCTTTCGGCGATCCGCACCTTGTCCGGTGTAGCATCGAGGTAGCCGCCCAGCACCCAGCGGAGTGTGGCCCGGCCGAGGATGAAGCGGAGGCGAGGCTCGTCGAACCTGTAGCGGGCGGCACGCGCTCGTTCTTGCGGCGAGAGCGTGGGTGAGAGGGAGTCCGACAGACCTACGCCATCGCTGGCGCGGAGTCGCCATAGATGAAGGGCACCCGGGGGCAGCTCAGGTCGAACCGATGCCCCTGACCAATCCTGCCAGTCGATCACCCGCAGGGGCTAGGCCCGTCCCAAATAGCGCTGGTAGCTCTGTGCCAGCTCCTGAGGCCGGCTGACGTAGAGCTGAGTGAACCCGCAGTCCGCACAGACCCAGGCCTTGAGCGGGTAGTGGCGCACGCCCTTCAGCGAGACACCCGGCCGCTCGTAGATACGTATCGAGAGGCTATCGGACTCCACAGCATCGGCGTTGGGAATGATGCGGGTCGATCGGCAGCTCGGACACTCTTTCTTCATCGCTCTCTCCCTTAGTTCGGCCTGATCGGCCGGCGGCGCAGAACGGACGACGGAAGCTGGACGCCCTGCGCCCGCAAGCTCTGCACTCGGTACAGATACGCGGCGCCGTCCATCATCTGGCCCGCGACGTCGGCGACTGTGCGGTTCTCGGGTGCCTCGAGGTGCGACCCGCGCACCCAGTCGTTGAAGGCCCCCATCGCGGGCCCGCACCAGACCTGGTAGTCCAGCTCGCGACCCTTCTCCCCGGACGTGCCCCAGCGCGTGGCAAGACCCAGATACCAACGAAAGACCAGCGCCATTTTGCGCTTCGGATTCTCCCTCGCCTTGGCGATCTGGCTGAGATCTCGCTCGTTGAAGAAGGCCACACACCCATCCCAGACCTCGGCCACGGGTCGCTTGAGAATCTGGCGCTCCAGCTTGGCCAGTTCGGGGCCCGGGATGGCCTCCAGCGACTCATAGGACTGGTAGAACTCGTATAGCTTGCGAGCACGGAGGCCAAACATCGTGCCACGCTTGAGCACTTGAACGTTGACGCCCATCTCGAACATGTCGGCGGACGGCGCCATCATCACGTCAGCCATGTCTGCCTCGGAGAGCAGCCGCTTGACGTGGGCTGACGTGCCCGCCTCGACGCAGCTGTGGTTGACCGAGCCCGTGACGATGTAGGCGGCGCCCATCATGAAGGCACCGAGCGCGGCGATCGGCGTCCCGATCCCACCGGCCGCACCGACCCGCACGGGGGTTTCATAGGCGAGCTCCGTCTGGATCTCATCGCGCAGCGCCTGGATCGACGGCAGCAGGCAGACGAGCGGGCGATTGTCGGTGTGACCGCCGGAATCGGCCTCCACCGTGACATCATCGGCCATCGGCACGCGTCGTGCCAGGGCCGCCTGCTCCTGCGTGATCGCGCCCTGGGCCACCAACGGGCCCAACAGCTTGTCAGGCGCGGGACGCATGAAACGCGTGGCGACCTCGCGCCGCGACACCTTGGCGATGACACGGTTGTCGATCTGGACCTGCCCCGCCGGGCCCTGCGACAGACCAGCGACGCGGTAGTGGACCAGGTAGGGCGTCAGCGCGATGTAGGCCGACGCCTCCACCACGCGAACGCCGCGCTCCAGGTACAGCTCGACCGCGCGACGCTCCAGCGCCGGCTCGTAGGGGGCGTGGATAAGGTTGAAAGCGTAGGGACCGTCAGGAAGCGCCTCCTGGACCCGGTCGATCGCTGCCGACAACCTGGCGGGCGTGCACCCACCGGCACCGAAGGCGCCCAGCATGCCGGCCCGGCCCAACGCGATCACCATCTCCTCGCCTGAGATGCCGTTGGCCATTGAGCCACCGACATAAGCCGCATCCAGACCGTAGGTCGAGAGAAACGCGGGATCGCCAAGGGATCGCCGGCTCAACGCCGGTCCCGTGGCCAGGAGAGGAAGCCCGCTGGTGCTGGCCGCGCCCACGCTCGTGACCCCGGTGCCGTGACCATTCCGCACGACGAAACACGGCTCGTCCAGGCGCTCGAGACATGTGCGTGCATCGCCGTCCCCATACGCGATGGCGCTCGCCGGGCCCTCCCAACTCAATGCCGGCGTGCCCTCACGGGTACCTGTCCGGCCGTGATAGCCAATCATAGATCTCACTCCCTAGGACCGACACAGGCGCACGGCCATGCCGTCCACCCGGTAGATCTGAATGTCGCCGTTCCACACGCCCGCGGAGCCGGCGACACGCACCCCATCCGGACCGATGCCCACATCCGAGACGCGCACGACGACGCGCCATGCGAGGTCCCGGGGCGTGATCTGCCCCCTGTACTGCCACATCAACTCGTCACCCGTCGCAGGGCGCACAACATGACCGGCGGCCTGTGGGACCTGCCATCGTGCATACGCGACCATCGCCTGGTACGCCGCCTCGACACCCAGGGACCCCGGCATCACCGGGTCCTGATGGAAGTGTGCCTTGAAGAACCAATCGTCCGGCGATAAGCGACCCTCTGCAGTGAGAACCGAGTCCGAGGCGCCATCCGCCGCAGCTTCGACGCGCATCTCGCGCACCAGCGCCAGCTTCCGGGGCGCCGCCACACGGCTCGGCGTGACCTCGTCGGGGCGCACGGATGCCGAGTGCCTGACCGTCCCACTCAAGTCGGACGTACCGACACCCACCTGGCGCTCCAGCGAGGCGAACGGGAAGTAGCCAAACGATGACCAGCCTTCATAGAAAGGCGTACCCTCACACAGCATCCTGAATTCGTAGCTCTGGATAATCGCGCCCTGCCCCCGCGTTGACGAAAGCAGTCGCACCTCGTCTCGCACCGTCTTGCCGCGCAGGTCGAGATCGACCAGCACGCGCCCCCGCCCATCGAGGTTACGGAAGTACAGGTCGGCCTCGGTATCAAGGAACGACGACCTCAGGTAGGCGGAGAGGAAACCGCACGGCTGTAGAGCCATCTCCATCAGCACGATATTGGGCGGCAGGCCCGCGTAGGCCTCCCCGGCGTAGAACCAGGCGTCCTGGGGGACGTCGAACTCGCTCACCAGCGCCGCCGGCGGCGCGACCGTGTGCGGCGTCCCGTCGATCTGCAGCACCCGACTCATCATCCGCATATCGCCGCGGGGGATGCGAGGCAGTCGCCTGCCCCGGTAGGCCTCGAAGTCCGGCCCGAAACAATCTGTCACATCGCCTGAGGCGAAGGCCCGGACGGCCTCTTCATCGAAGAGTGCCCGCGGTCGCCGGATCGCTTCTGCCTGGCGCTGGGCTCTGACCCCAGCCCCCGGCACGTTGAGCGCGCTCGCAGGGGGCTCGCCCAGCGCTTGGCGGCCTGCCGCGATCTGCATGGAGATCAGTGAGGCGGCGCGCTCCTGGGCAGCGGTGCGTGTCTGCAGGAAGGCCCCGTGGACACGCGCGGTGTCCTGCCGGTGCGGCAGCAGGTGGTCTGTGTAGAGGTCGACCAGGCCGACCGCCTGATGGTGTACCGCGGTCCTTTCGACCGATGATGACGCGCCATCAGAAACCGCGACCGCTAGCCCTGCCAATGCCGGCTCCGCCAACGACTCTGGCACTGCGTCGGCCGTGGCGCGAGAGCTTGGTCGGATGCGCAGCATCCCGGGCGCCGACTCCTCATAGAGAGGGCCCAGGTCCAGCGACACCCTGTGCGTCACCAGCACCGCAAGCGCGCGGATGACACCATCGAGATCGTCACCTGCAGAGGGATTGACGGCGACCGCAGCATGGGCTTTCCCTTTCAGGATGCGACCGATCCGTCGCGTACAGGTCGCCAGCGGCCCAAGCTCAAGGAAGACGCGACCGCCCTCGCCGTAGACGTGTGAGACCAGGCGCGGGAAGTCAACCGGTTGACAGCACATCGTGGCCATCGCCTCGGCGAGGACATCCGCGTCCAACTCGAGCGTGTCGTAGTTGGACGCGGAGTAGAAGGCCACGTCGGGTTTGGCCACCACAGGATGCATGTAAAGGTCAACCAGCGCCTCGTGGGCACCGGCCATGGCTTCATTGTGTATGGCAACGCTTGCCGGGACCGGCAGTGCGTGACAGTCCAGCGCCTCGATCACACGACGGCAGCCCGCCTCATCCCCCGCGATCACAACCTCGTTGGCCAGATTGACAAAGGTCACATAGACGTTGGGCTCCTCTCCAACGGCATCGCGCACACGGTCCACCTTGGCCTTGAGGAGGAAGGTGGCCCACTTGACCTCTTCATCAGGCCCAAGCCCCCACGCCTCTCGGACGGCATTGCGGGGGCCGGAAACCAGGTCGCTGAAGACGGGGGAAGCATGGAGGTTTCGGCTGCCGGCGCCGGCGTGGCGCCACACGCCGCTGCCCCAGAACATCGTACCTTCCCCCATGCTGTAGCCCATCGCCGCTCTCGGGCGCACTCCAAAGATACTCTGCATGATGTGGGCGTGGGCGATGGCAGCCGCCGACCCCGACTCAATCATCGCCACAGGATCGCTCAGAAGTTGCGCCAAGCGCTCGGTGAGATCATCCTTCGCGAGGTCGCGCCGGCTTCTGGGGTAGAGATACTGCTCGGCCAGGAGGGCGCCGGGGTCCGAGGTCAGCGACAGGAGACGCTCGTGCACGTCGGGGAAGTGCTGGAGCAGATCCCGACCGAGGCCGATATAGGAGTTGAAGACGCCGGGATAGACCAACGTGAGGCCGTCATCTCCCAGCGGCCGTGCGGCGAAGACGCTACCCTTGGGCGTCCGCCAGGGCTTACCCGTAGCGACGGCACGGTCCACACCCTCCTCGGCGTGGCCGAGCTCTTTGAGCAGATCCACGCGATCCCGACCCACGAGGGCCAGTGCCAAGGGGGTCGACTCACGCTGGGCCGCCAGCCTGCACGTCTGGGCCGCCAGCGCTGCAGGGTCGGTGGTTTCCGACTGAAGGTCCGTCCGAAGCTGCGTCATCCCCGCGCGGAGCTCAGAGAGATCATCACCCACAACAAGCACCAATAACACGCGATCGTCACGGAGGTCCATCCGCGCCACCGACAGCAGCCTGCGCACCGCAGGATCCGAAACCAGCAGGTGTCCGGCGCCCGAATGCGACGAGGTACCCGGCAGATGCGAGCACACGACGTGAGCGATCCGCGGTCTCCCCGCCTCTGGGAACCAGGGACGGGCCTCCGGCACAGTATAGAAAGGCGTCCCATGCCAGGCGGTCTCGCGGTCCTCCGAGGACTGCGGCGTCGGTACCAGCATGCGGCGATGGACGCACAGCACGGCCTTGGCCAGCGCGAGAGCAGCAGCGCCCGAACCGCCATCGCCGGCGACCCCACCGGCCGCGCACGTCAATGACGCGGTCCCGGTACGGTAGGTCGTCACGAGGGAATCCGGTAGGGGCCACTGCGTCGACGCCACGTAGCCGATATCTGCGACCGTCACCTGGTCCGGCGCCGATACACCCGAGGCGGCAACCGGAAACGGGACACCGATCATCTCCAGACACGCATTGGCCGGCACACCGGCGTGGCGGTCGGCATCGGCCAAGACGAACGCGACGCTCCCTGCCGATCCCTCGGTGAGGATCAGCACCAGATCCGCCTCGCTCTCCAGCCAGCCGGTAGCTGTCGCCAACGCAGGCACAAGGTCATCCGACGGCAGAACTGCCGTGGGACCTATCTCACCAATCTCCCACGCGTCATAGAGAGCGCGTGCCGGCGCGGCGGGCAGCCCGTCGGCACACACCAGGACGCCGATGGCGAGGGGCGTCGCATCGGCAGACGTCACGTGCGCCGTCACCTCGCGCGCGAGGGCTTCGAGCGAGGCAGGCTCGCCAGGTCCCTGCACAGCCGCAAGCGTACCGGCGTAGATGGCGCGCTCGAAATCCGCGGTGTCGCCTCCCCCAACGGAGCACGCGACACCCAGAACAGACAGCTTGGTCACGGTCCGCTACCTCGCACCGGCGGCGAGGGGCTCGGCAGTCAGGTGGTTCTGAGCAAAGAGTACGTTGAGCCGTTCGCTCAGCGTGATCTCTGCGCCCCGCACCTCCATACAGACCCGTCCCATCTCGTCGACCACCGTCACGTCAGCCACCAGACTCCGGGGCGACCACGACACGACCTCCATCGTGACGTAGGTGACCATCCCGAACTCGATCGGTCGGTAACTGACCCCAGAGGCAATACGCAGAGGCAGGCCCCCATAGCCCACGTGACGTCGCGCCCAGACAAGAAGTCCCTGGAGCTGTACGTCGACGGCAAACGAGTTGAAGGTCTGCGTGGCGAACTGTCCCTGCGCCTCGCGTGAAATGCTAGGCTGGCGACAACGCATCAGTAGGCCACGCTCATCGATCCTGAGGATCGCCTCGATGCCACGGAAGCTAGGGCCGTGGAAGAGGGTGCCGTCTGAATACAGGTCGGCGCCCTCGATCAGGGCGACATCCGTTCCGGTCACTGCTCGGTGAAGGGGCAGCGTCGCGGGAGGCTCGGGCGTCGCCCGCGTCAGGGTCACACTGGCCCGATAGTGGTAGCGGGGACGGCCCTCGCGTGTCTGGCTCGAGATCATCGCGTCGTAGACGATGGTCTCACTTCCTGAGTCAGGCTGAGGATTCAGCTCCAGCAGGTAAGAGTCGGCCAGGGTATCATCGAAGACTATGCCCTTGAGTGCCTGGTACCCATCGGTCCGCAGGTACGTGTACCCCGGCGTGACCTGCTCGCAGGCGTTGACCATCCAACCCACGGCGCAGACCGTCGGCATCACTGCCGAGCCGCCGATGACGTGATCACGCAGGAAGGGGTTGGCGACGAGGGTGAGGATGCGGCGGATGCGATGGGACTGAACATGTCCGGGTTGGGCGGGCGAGACCATCGCGCCGCCGACCACAATCTGCGCATCGGCCACGTCAAACCTGGGCTCCGAGTTGCCGACCAGGTCTGCCAGCAGACTAGTGCCGACGTCCACGGGGATCACGTCGACGTTGCGGGCGACCAGCTGTTCCCTGAGGGCCGGCGTCACCATGCCGCCGTCCCACGGGCCCCAGTCCACGGCCAACACACGGCAGTGGGGGGCTTGACGCCCGACCCAGTGCGCGGCCTTGTTGAGCACCTCATTGGCGATGGCGTAGTCGGCCTGCCCCACGTTGCCGTAGAAGCCGGCGACCGACGAGAAGAGCACCAACATCTCCAGGCGCTCCATCGGGACGCAGGTCAGCAGGTTGCGCAGTCCGTCCGCTTTGACGGAGACAACACGCTCGAAGTCGGCCGGCGTCTTGTCTTGGACCAGCTTATCCGCAAGGACGCCGGCGCCATGGAGAATGGCCGTTACCGGGCCAAGGCGTTGCTCGGCGAGGGAGACCGCGGCCTGCAGACTGTCTACATCGGTCACATCCGCAGCGAGGTAGATCGCCTCACCGCCGGCGCCGCGCACCGCGTCGAGGGTCGCCGAGATCTCACGGCGTGACTGCACGCCGCGCACCACCTTCTGAAGATCGCGGGGCGTGGGGCGTTGGCCGGCGGCTCGCAGGTGAGCCATAGCCCCCTGCATCAGTTCGGCGTCTCCCTCGAGATCGGTCGCCCAGTCGGGCGCCTCGTCGCCGTCGAAGGGTGAGCGACCGATGAGTACAAACCGTGAGCCGAACCGCCGCGCCAGCGCGATGACGCACTGCGCCGTGATGCCCTTCGCCCCGCCGCTGACGAGAAAGACCGTGTCGGGGCCCGGGCGAGAACTAGACACCATCGCGGCGCCCTACCGATCCAGACGCCTGCACGGGCGACACGGCCTCGATGGTCACCCGGCCCCGCTCGGACCAACCGACCTCGGTGATCCGCCGGTCCGGATCCAGGACCTCGCCCACCAGAAGTCGCGCCGCCACATCGACAGGTAGGTCGGGGGCCAAGTCCACGGCCCGACACGCCACCTGCGGCCATTCGAGACGCAGTGTCTTCGAGAGCCCCGGCAGACCAGCGAGGGACAGGCCGTCAACCCCGCCGGGGAGCTCGCCTGTCAGACCCAGCTCACCGTCCAGGCGGGCAACCGTGAGGAATCCGGCCCAGCCGGCCGCAGCTGCGGCGTTAAGATCGCGCGCGGCGTGTTTGGCCAGCAAGAAAGGGGTGCGAACCGATGTCGCAGCGGGCGGTGTCGCGGCTAGTTGCCCTTGGGGAGCCACAGCGTAGATCACACAGGCGATCCTGCCTGCTTGCCCACGAACAGTGTCCAGAGCGGTTGAGACGTCGTTCTCCTCTAGCGATCCGATCTCGACGGTCAACACGTCGGACGAAACGGGCGTGGTATCGCCGTCACGAGCGCGGACCGGCAGGCGCAAGAGCGCCACGGGCCATCCCATGGCCCGCAACCGGGCAACTACTCTGGGCGCCAAAGCCGTTCCATCGTCGACGACCACCGAGACGCTGCCGGCGGGCAGCGTGATGTCCAGGGCATCTGGGGCAGGCAACCGGCGGAGTGCAACCCCCGCAACCTGTATCGCGGGAAGGTCGGCCGGCGCCTGCCTTAGGCTTTTGGGGCCGCGCCCTCCTTTATGTAGTCCAGAATCTGTGCCAGCGTGCGCAGCTCGGCCAGCGCTTCGGCGTCGACCTCAGGCAGATCCGGGTGTTGATCCTGCAGCGCGCCGAGTATCTCCACGCGCTTGATCGAGTCGATACCCAGGTCGGCCTCCAGGTCCATATCCAGCTCCAACATCTCAGCCGGGTATCCGGTTTTCTCGCTGACGATGACCAGCAACTCGTCACCCAGCGTCTCACTGGCTGCCGCCGGCGTGGCGTCGGTCGATGTCGCGGTCGGTGCGACCGGTGCCGCGTCGCCGACCGGATCCGGTGAAGGCGCCGCGCCCGCAGGCGCCGTTGCGGCGCTCATATGGTTGAGCACGTCACCCAGTGTTCGCAGTTCGGCCAGCGCCTCGGTATCCACATCGGGCAATGCAGGATAGGCGTCCTGGAGGGCGCCCAGAATCTCCACGCGCTTGATGGAGTCGATGCCCAGATCGGCTTCCATATCCATGTCCAGCTCTAGCATCTCCGCGGGGTAGCCTGTCTTCTCACTGACGATGCCCAGCAGCGCCTCACCCAGCACCTCGGCACTCACGGCCGCGGCGGGAGTGGAAGCCGCCGGCGACGGCTCGGGTGCCTCTGGCGGCGCCACCACTGCGGTAACCACCGGGGCACTGCTGCTCACAGTCGTCGGCACGGTGGGGTGATGGCCATTGCCATTGCCGTTTCCGCCGTGGTGACCATTACCGTTGCCGGTGTGATGACGTCCATTGCCGTTCCCATTGCCCTTGGGCAAAGCCACGCCGCCGCCGAGTGCCGTTCCATAGTGCGACTCCAGCAGCCCTACGAAGGCCTCGGAATAGGCAGCCTGCTGATCCAGGAACTGACCATGGACCTGCAGCGTCTCAGCCTGATGGGCGTGGAACTGCTCCACACTGCGCGACAGGCTCTGTAGTATCTGCAATAGCGCGGCGCTCTTCTCGGACGACAGGGCATCGCCGGAAACCAGGGCACCCTGCTCCTGCATCAGCTGGGAGAAGATGCTGGCGTAGGCGGCCTGGTTGTCCAGATACTGCTGGTGCACCCGCAGCGTCTCGCTCTGGTGGTCGTATGACTTGGCCAGACCGAGCTCCAAGCCCCCCAACACACGGTCGTAATCATGCACCACGACGGTCGCTCCCGGGCCGTCGGGCCCCGCTTTCGCTTGAGCTGCCGCAGACCTCGCCGGGGGCGGCTGGGTCTCCGCATGAGTGGACTGGCCGTTGCCGCCGACGTGGGCTAGCTGACCATCACTCTCAGCCAGCGCAGCCTCAAAGGCCCGCTCGCGCTTCGTGTCTACAAAGTTGGCCCCGTTCAGGGCGATCTTGAATGCCATCCTCGTCCTCCCGTGTTGTTCCCTCTACGCCTTGATAGGCTTGATGCCGTCCCCAGGCTTCTTCTCATACGGATCCACGTTGCCCAGCTCGACGCCCGCGACGCGGAGCTGTACCACCGCTTCGCGGAACTGGCGGTCACTTGACTTGCTGCGACTAGGGTTCAGCGCAACCGCCACGAAGGGCTGCCCCGCCAGGATGTCCTCGACCAGGCCGGTGGCGATCCGACGCGGCCCCACTTCCACAAAGACACGCCCACCTGCCTCATAGATGGCCTCAATCTGTCGCTTGAAAAGCACGGGGTTGAGGATGTGATTTGCCAGCAGCTCCCGCGCGGCGTCCTGATCTTGAGGATAGGGATCCCCGGTGGTGTTGGAGTAGACGGTAACGTCCGATGCGTGAAAGGCCGTAGGGCCGACAGCCTCGGCAAACGGCGCCGACGCGTGGCCGACAAGCGGCGTATGGAACGCGGCCGAGACAGGCAGGACCGTGACCTTGAGGCCCTTTACCGTCAGATCTTTAGCGACCGTCTTGATGTCGGAGGTGGGACCTGCCAGGACGACCTGGGAGCCGGAGTTCTGATTAGCGATGATCACGTCCGGATGGGCCGCGATCTCACGCTCCACATCCGGCAGAGCACCCTGCACAGCTGCCATGCCCCCAGCGTCGAAATCAGGGTCCTCAGGGGGCCGCATCGCCTTGCCGCGGGCCTTGACGAGGCGCATGAAGTCGTCATCGGCGAGCACCCCCCCCGCCCACAGAGCGGAGAGCTCCCCGAAACTGTGCCCCGCGGTGTAGTCTGGCCGGAAGCCGGCCTGGCTGAGCAACTGGAACATCCCGGCGCTGACCATGCCAATCGCGGCCTGGGCGTAGTCGGTCGCTCGCAGAGCCCTCGTCTGAGCCTTCTCCACCTCGGGATCGAAGGCCGGCGGCGGGTAGACGACGGATGAGAGCGACGGCAGCCCCTCGGCGGCGAATAGCGCGTCCATACGGCCCATCATCCCGCGAACCGGCGGGAAGTTGATCGCCATCTCGCGGGCCATGTTCACGTACTGTGAACCCTGACCGGGGAAGAGCGCCACCAGCCCGCCCTCAGCCTCAACGGCCTCGCGACGGTACGAAACGCCCTTCGGGTGGTCCCAACTCTCGGCGTCGGGCTGCGCACGGATCGCTTTCACGGCAGCTGATAGCAGCGCGCCGGCTTCCACAGGCGACGACGCCACGAACCCCAGCCGGGCCGCAGTGTGCGGTATCTTCGGAGCGCGGCCGGCCGAGGCGGCGTCGGCAAACGCCTCCGCCGCGTGCTCGCCGCTCAACGCCGTCAGCAGCGTCTCGCAAGAGGCAGATAGAGAAGCTACATCCCGACCCTGGAGGACGATGGCCTGCGGCACACGGCGACGCCGATAGCTGGCGGTGTGGTCCGCAGCGCGTTCCTCGAGCACCACGTGGTAGTTCGTGCCACCGAACCCAAACGCGCTCACGCCGGCGCGGCGCGGCACAGCCCCCTCGGCACGGATCCATGGGCGCGTCTCGGTGTTGATGTAGAACGGGGACGACTCCAGCCCCAGCTTCGGGTTGGGGCGAAGCACGTTGATCGTGGGAGGCAGGACCTTGTGGTCGAGCGCAAGCGCGGCTTTGATCATGCCGGCGGCGCCCGCAGCGGCTTTGGTGTGACCGATTTGTGATTTGACGCTGCCCAGCGCGATGTGCTGTCCCTGACCCTCTGCGTCACCGAAGGCGTGCTTCAGTCCCTCGAACTCCGCCGGATCGCCGGCCTTAGTTCCAGTCCCGTGGGCCTCGACCAACCCCACGGTCTGCGGCGGAACGCCCGCGTCTTCATAGGCACGCCGGGTTGCCATGGCCTGTCCCTCGGGACGAGGGGCGTAGATGGACTTGAAGCGGCCATCGCTGGAGGCACCGATGCCGCGAATCACGGCGTAGACGTGGTCGCCGTCGCGGTCGGCGTCAGCCAGGCGCTTGAGCATCAGCATCCCGATGCCCTCGCCGACCATCATCCCGTCGGCATCGGCGTCGAACGGCCGGGGCGCGTCGCCCTTCGTGAAGGCCGGCGTCTTGCTGAAGCACATAAAGGTGAACGGGGAGTTGTCGGTATCCACGCCACCGGTGACCATCATATCGGCCCGGCCCTCGAGCAACTGACTGATGCTCACCTTGATGGCCCCAAGGCTGCTGGCACAGGCCGCGTCCACGGTGCAGTTCATCCCACCCAAGTCAAAGCGGTTGGCGACACGGCCCGCTATGACATTGCCCAACAGACCGGGGAACGCGTTTTCGTTCCACTCGGGGTAGGCCAGCTTGATCTTGTCGACGATCTCGCTCACCTGCGCCGCCGGGATACCATAGCTGCTCAGAACGCGCTCCCAGATCGGGTACTGGAGTCGCGACGTCAATGGCGTGATCAGCTTCTGCCCACCAGCGACCCCTAGGACCACGCCGACGCGGGACCGGTCGAAGCTGCGTCCCGCGGGGCCGTCCCCATAGCCCGCGTCCGTCAGCAGGTCGCGTGCAACAACCAGGCTGAGCAACTGCGACACATCCGTGACCTCGAGGATGTTGGGGGGGATACCGAAGGCCATCGGGTCGAAGTTGATGTCGGGCAGAAAGCCCCCGCGCTTGCAGTAGACCTTGTCGCGGGCAGCCGGGTCGGGATCGTAGTAGTCATCAATGCTCCACCGGGATGGCGGCACATCGGCAATGCAGTCAACCTTGTCGAGGATATTGTCCCAGTACTCGTCGACATCGTGCGCCTGGGCAAAGACGGCGGCGACGCCGATGATGGCGATGGGCGTAGCCTTCAGACCAAGGCCCACTCTTGTGTCAGACACATCGCTCACAGCGTCTTCCCTCCACGTCGTAGGTGGGTCCGCGCTACCACAACGGTGAGGGCACAGACCAGCTTGAGCGCATCCCCCACCACAAAGGGGAGTAGTCCCAACGGGAGCACCCGGTCCCAGCCGACAAAGACGGCCAACCAGGGCAATCCAAAGGCGTAGATCACAGCCGATCCCGCCAGTAGGACGAGCAGTGCCCTCGCTGCGCCAACGCCGACAGTGCCGGAGGCCGAGTAGTTGCCTGGACGACGTCCGACGCCCGTACGGGGCTCCGTGAGTGTGGACACGAGCCACACGCAGGCCACGAACCCCAACAAGTAGCCGCCGGTCGGCCCTGCCAGGCTTCCACCCGCAAAAAGGGGCAGCCCCAGGGCGCCACCGACCAGGTAAGCGCCGACGGCTGCTAATCCCGCCCGCCGTGGCATCAGCGCGCCAATCAGCAGCACCGTTAGCGTCTGCCCTGTGATGGGTACCGGGCTGAGGGGCACGGTCACCCTGAACCGCGCGCTGACAGCCAGCGCATAGGCCGCCGCAAGGGCGACGGCGCCTTCCACGACCCAAGCACGCCGCTCCTGCCGAGCCGAAGCAATCTGTCCGTGAGCCATGTCCACTCCTCTATCAGTCCGCGGCCTGGTCGGCGGGCTCGACCCGCACCAGCACGTCTCCCTTGCCGACCTGGTCGCCCGCTGCCACAGGCACTTGGGCCACGCGCCCAGCGCAGGGGGCGCGTAGATGCATCTGCATCTTCATCGACTCCTGTACCAGCAGGGCGTCCCCCTCCTCGACCACGTCTCCCACAGAGACCATCACATCCACAACCAGTCCCGGCATAGGGGATACAACCTTGCCGACGGCTCCCATCTCGCGACTGGCTCGCGACCGCCGATGTGCCGGGTCGACGCGCGCCGCCAGACATCGACCGCCGACCAGCACCTCGAAGTCGCTGTGGTTGGCGGTCTTGAAGTACATCTCCAGCGTGTGCTGCTCCCGCCGGAACATATGGAGCCCGTTGCCGTTGAGCGAGCTGAGTTGGAACGCCACCGGCTCGTCATTGACCAACAGACCCGTCTCCCCCACCTCGACGCGGTACTCCTGGTCCCCCACCGATACGGCGTATCGTGTCATTGTCCCTCTCCTCTCCAGCTCAAACGCTATCCCTACTCACCCAGGCTATGCGCCGTTCCCGACTCCGCACTCCCCAACCACAATGGGATGGGGCCGGCGTCCCGTCGAGCCCGCTGCCCCATCCCGTCTTTCAACTTCCATAGTCACATCTGCTCTCGCCACGCCGTGGTCCGCCACGCGCCCGCGCCCCCACCGCCCACGGTAGCCATCTGTCCGGCGCGCTGCAGGTGCACCAGATATGCGGTCGCGGCGGCGATGTCGCGGGCCAGCCCCGGACGATGTTCCACCGGCCCTACCTCGAAGCCGTCCAGAAACGTCGTGGTTACCTGCCCGGCCAGGAAGGGATCACTCACCAGGATGCGCCTCAGGAATGCGAGGTCTGTGACCACCCCACCGACCTGGAACTCCTGAAGTGCCCGACCCAGCCGCTGGACAGCCTGATGCCGGGTCTCGCCCCAGGCGATCACCTTTGCCAGCAGCGAGTCGTAGTCCGACGTCACCTGCATCCCCTGATAGAGCGCGCTGTCGACGCGGATACCAGGACCACCAGGTTCCTTGAGATACGTGATCTCGCCCGTGGTGGGCATGAAGTTCGACTCCGGATCCTCGGCAATCACCCGCGCCTCGACGGCGGCGCCGCGCACGGTGACGGCGTCCTGGCCGTAGCGCAGGCTGCGTCCCGCCGCCAGGCTCAGCTGTTCCTGCACTAGGTCCTTCCCCGTCACCAACTCGGTGACCGGGTGCTCCACCTGGATGCGCGGGTTGATCTCGATGAAGTGGAACTCGCCGTTGGGCGACATCAGGAACTCCACAGTGCCCAAGCTCCGATACCCGAGCGCCCGACCCAACCGCCCGGCGGCATCGAAGAGGAAGGTTCGCTGCGACGATGTCAGACCCGGTGCCGGTGACTCCTCGATCAGCTTCTGACGCCGCCGCTGGATGGAACACTCACGCTCACCCAGACACAGTGTTTGGCCTACGCCGTCGCCCAGTATCTGCACCTCGATGTGGCGTGCGTGAGCGACCAGAGGTTCGAGGTAGACACTGCCGTCACCGAAAGCCGCCTCGGCCTCACGACGTGCCAGCGCCACCATCCCTGGCAGGTCCTCAGCCCGCTCTACCAGGCGGATACCGCGTCCGCCGCCGCCGGCAGCCGCCTTGACCAAGACTGGGAACTCGACACCGGTGCCGCAGTCCGGCGACAGTCTCTCTGGGAGACAATCGTCGGCGCCCGGCAATACCGGCAGGCCGGCTTCCCGCGCGATTCGGCGCGCAGCCAACTTGTCGCCGGATCGCGCCAGGGTCTCGGGCCGCGGGCCGATGAAGACCATACCGGCGTCCTCGATCGCTTGTGCGAAGTCGGCGTTTTCCGACAGGAAGCCATACCCGGGATGGATCGCGTCAGCGCCGCAGCGCTTGGCAGCTTCCAGAACCCTGGGAATGTTGAGATAGCTCTCCGAGGCAGGCGTCGGCCCGATGGGGAGGGCCTCGTCGGCGCAGCGCGTGTGCAGGGCCTGTTCGTCCGCCTCGGAGTAGACGGCCACACTGGGTAGGCCGAGATCCCGGCACGCCCGCAGGACACGCACGGCTATCTCGCCTCGATTGGCTACAAGAACCTTCATTAGGATGCCCGCCTACAGGGGTATGTTGCCGTGTTTGCGCTTGGGCGTCGGCTCGCGCTTGTCGCGCAGCATCGCCAGAGCTCTCACGATGTGTGCGCGGCTCTCGGCCGGTTCGATCACGTCGTCCAGGTGTCCCCGCGACGCTGCCACGTACGGGTTCGCCAGGTCGCGGCGGTACGCGTCGGTCAGCTCCGCGCGACGCGCCACTGCGTCCTCACCCGCGGCCGCCAACTCTCGCCGGAAGATGATATTGACCGCACCATCCGGTCCCATCACCGCAATCTCGGCATTAGGCCAGGCCAGGTTCACATCGCCGTGAAGGTGCTTGGAGCTCATCACGATATAGGCGCCACCACAGGCCTTGCGCAGGATAAGGGAGACTTTGGGAACCGTGGCCTCGGCATAGGCGAAGAGCAGCTTGGCTCCGTGACGGATGACGCCACCGTGCTCCTGGTCCACCCCTGGCAGGAACCCAGGCGTGTCGACCAACGAGACCAG
>Ga0180429_10000255_pt1 | contig 48448 bp, 54 predicted proteins | sample SS_ome_FD_132428 | JGI IMG/M metagenome (GOLD analysis project Ga0180429, IMG submission 132428) | Hypersaline lake sediment archaeal communities from the Salton Sea, California, USA - SS_1_S_1 metaG | ecosystem: Environmental > Aquatic > Non-marine Saline and Alkaline > Hypersaline > Sediment ... | reverse complement strand
CCGTCCCGGCGGACCATCCGCTGCTCGTATCTGTTAGGTCCCTCACCGCCTGCGACCAGCCGCTGCACGCGCTCCTCAGCTGCCTCGCGATCAGTCTCAGGAACGTGATCCATCACGGCGGTACCGACCAGATCGCTGGCGCTCGGCCAGCCCAGCAGCTCGGCCACGGCCTGGTTGGCGAAAGCGACCCGCCCGTCCCGAAATATGGCGATTGCCGCCCCGCTTTCCTCTACCAGCTGCCGGTACTCGATGCCCAGTCGGCGCCTTGAGGTGCCGGGCATGTCGCTCTCCATCCCTCGGTACTCACGCAGCGCACGGCTCAGTCCGACGAAGCGCGCCTGGAGCAGCGCGATCCAGATGATCGCGAACAGCAGCAGCACCGCCGCGCTGCCACCCATGACTACTGCCGGGGACATTACCCAGCCCGTGCTCTGCGCCTGTGGCCAGGCCGCGCCGGGCAGCAGCAGCCCCGACAGGGCAACCGCGAGAACAGCTAACCACCAGCGCCGTCCCTCTGATGGGGAGCGTGACATTCCAGTCCACCTTCCTGATGATGAGATCCTCGGCCGGCCAGTCTCGGCGGCAAGGAGCCAGCACTACGCTGACATTAATAGTATAGCTAGCACTATTCTCATCTACATTGTCCGCAGGTCCATTCCATGAGTGTCCGGCGTGCCGGCGAGACACCTTCCTGGTCGCGGCTTCATCTCGCTGGCGATAGACGAAACGGACCGACCCCGCGGTACTAGTCCGATGCCTTGCGGCCTCGCTGAGGGTTCGGGGCCGGGATCAAAGGAGTCTTCCCATGTACAGGACGATAACTACAGCCGTATGCGCGCTCGCCGTGCTGGCCTGCGCCGCCCAGGCGCCGGCCGCGGAGCATCCGGCCGGCGGCCGGCAGGTCAACGATGTCTCACCGGAGTACGGCACGGCCGCATACGGTCTGCCGGCGAGCTGGAGTGACGGCGACCTGACCTTCGGCGGCCCCTATCCGCGTGCCATTGAACTGACCGCCTTCGAGCGCTACATGCTGGCTGGTACGCAGCCGAGCGGTCCCGGTGCCGCCGATGCGTTGCCGGCCTGGATCGACGCCACCGGTCAGTTCTGCCTGGAGTACTACAACTACTTCGGCGTCCTGCCGGTGCAGCTCGATGCTGAGGCCGTAACGGCGCTGCGGCAGGTCCAGGGCCTTGAAACCAGCAGCCTGGATCGGGCGCTGACGGTCAACCCGCTGACCGGTGCCGCGCCGCGACTGTCCGCGGGCGAATTCAGTGCCGGCGACCTCTACGTGCGCCCGCTGACCAACATCGAACTGCGGGATTTCGCCCAGCGGCGGCCGGAGCTGCATGACAACTGGCTGCGTGGCCGCCAGACCGATCCGGCCACGGGGCGCAGCGGTCGGGTCGAGCTGCTCAGCGCGGTGCTCTATGTGCGGGCCTGGGGTGCCCAGGGCGTGCTCTATGAGGACCTCGTCTACCGGCTGAGCGAGCCGGTCTATGACCAGCCGCAGCGGATCGCCAGCGCGCCGAGCCGCGTCCTGGACCGCGATGATGACGACTGGGACTGGGACGGCGGCTGCGCCACCAGCAGTTGAGGCAGCTAATCCACTGAGCCGGTCTGGCTCAATACCCCCTGGAACGAGCAGCGGCGCTCCGGCGTCGCTGCTCTGCCTATTCGGCCTCGATCTCGAGCCCCTGGTTGGGCCGGTAGGGCCGGCCCGTCAGATAAGCGCGTGCCACCTTGCGGTACGCCAGCGCGGACTGCTTAAGCATCCGTGCGGCGTCCGCCGGGAGAGCGCGCTTGATTTGCGCGGGTACTCCGGCCACCAGCTGGCCCGGCGGCACCTGCATTCCCTCGGGCACTACCGCCCCGGCCGCCACGATGCTGCCCGCGCCGATTCTGGCGCCGCTGAGCACCACGGCGCCCATCCCGATCAGGCAGCGGTCCTCGATCACGCAGCCGTGCAGGATCGCGCGATGGCCGACTGTCACCTCGGAGCCGACGAGGCATGGCTGGTCGTCGTCAACGTGCAGCATCGAGAGGTCCTGGATGTTGGTGCGGGCGCCGACCTCGATGCGGTTGATGTCGCCGCGCAGCACGCAGTGGAAGTAGACGCCGGCCCCGCCGCCGATCGCCGTCTCGCCGATCAGCACCGCCGTCGGTGCGATGAACGCCGTCGGATCGACCTCGGGCCGCGTATCACCGTAGGGCAGGATCAGAGGCTCCATCCGCGCAGCATAGCAGCAGGCGGAGTGCAGGGCGGACGGACGCGGCTGGAACAAACGTGACGTGGCGATGGTATAAGGGAAGTACACGCGGAGGTTCTTACTAATGCAGAGCCGCATATCTGAAGCGATTCAGTTGGACTCGCAGCCCGTCGCGGTGATCTTCACCGATGAGCAGCCCGCGGGCGCGCTGATGTTCGCCGCCGGCAAGTGGGGCTGCGTGGTCGCGATGTTCGCCGCCGCCGCTCGCGGCCGGACGGTGGCCTTCGATTCCAGCACCCACGGCTGCAAGATCAGTGGCGTCAGCCGCTGCCTGCGGGGTAGCGACATCGAGCCGCCGGGTGGGCTGGACTACTTCCTGTCGCACGGCAAGGGTCAGGGCTACCCCTATGACGAGCGCTTTCCGGAAGGGGAGGGCTATAAGCGCACGCCCGAACTGGCGCGGATGTTCATTGACGCATTGCCAACTACCTCGATCCCGCAGCGCTACGTGGTGCTCCGGCCGCTCAGCGAGATCGACCCGAGCGCCGAGCCGCCGGTGCTGGTCTGCATGTTCGGCGACGCCGACCAGATCTCGGCGCTGACGCTGCTGGCCAACTACGGCCGCGAGGCCGGTGACAACGTAACGATGCCGATGGGGGCGGGCTGCCACACAGTGGCGCTGCTGCCCTATCAGGAGTCGCTCAGCGAGACGCCGCGGGCCGTCGTCGGCTGCACGGACATCACGGCGCGGCCCCACATCAAGGCCGGCCACCTGTCGTTCACCGTGCCGTGGCGGATGTTCGTCGAGATGGAGGGCAACGTGGGGGGCAGCTTCCTGGAGCGCCACGCCTGGCAGCGGCTGCTCTCACGCCGCGAGCGCCGCGATGCCCGCACGCGGGTCCCGGCCGACGGCTAGTCGCCGGACGGCCCGCGCAGCGCCGCTAGCCGTGCGGTTTGACCATCCGGCTGGGCCACAGCACGCGGTCGGGCCACTGGCCGAAGGCGTTGCGGAAGTCGCCCAGCGCCTTCTCGCCGCTCTCCTCCATGATGCAGTCGTGCTCGCGGATGTCGAAGCGCGGGCCGGTCACCATCTCGCTGGAGCCCAGCAGAATCGCCTCGTGCTCACCGAGATCGTGCTTGAAGGCCAGCTGGTAGCGCAGCGCGTACTCGACGTTGGCCGGCTCGGCCCACTCGGACTTGTAGACGGGCTCGGCGCGCTCGCTGAACATCCAGACCATGTTGGGCAGCGCCCCGAAGGCGCGGTGGCAGGCGCCGTCCAGCGCATCGACCAGGATCGGGCGCACCGGATTGGTCAGCTGCCTGAGCCAGCGCGCCGCGGCCAGCTTGTCCTCCCAGTTGCGGTGCACCGGCGCGTTCTCCGCCGGATGGGCTTCGTGGGTGTAGATGAACAGCGCGCCGACGTCCTCATCGCTGTAGTTGTCGGCGATTTCCTCCAGCGGATCGCAGGCCAGGCGGCTCAACGGACACGAGATGCTGCCGAACTCCACGATGGTCAGTGGGCGGAGCGCCAGCTCGGCGTGGAGGGTGGTCTGCTCGTCACGATCGAGGTGCCACAGCGGAAAATCCGGTGCGATCCGGCCCAGCGGCGGGGCGCTCTCGTAGCACCAGAACTGCTCGAAGTCACCCGGCGCGAAGCTGGTGTGGTTGTAGGCCGCTGCCAAGTCAGCGTCGAATTCCATACCCTACCTCCAGGGGGCCCCAGAATACCGCACCCTGAGTGGAATGCGCTGACGCCTTCCACCGCCCGGGCGGATCGGCCTGCGTCCGCACTAACTGATACTCGGTCGCAATGATCCATTGTACCGGATTCCTGAGTTGGGGCGACGCATGCGTCGCCCGATGCCCCGTGTGCACGGTGGTGATTACTACCGCAATTAACGGTCAACCCGCATGAGCCACTGAGCATGGTCCCTCGCCTGCGGGCGATGCATGCGTCGCCCCAACTAGAATCCCACAACCTTCACGATCACGCGCTTCCTGCGCCGGCCGTCGAACTCGTGGTAGAAGACGCGCTCCCAGGGGCCGAGGTCCAGCTCGCCGGCGGTGATCGGCAGCAGCACCTGGCGGCCCAGCAGCAGGGCCTTTAGGTGCGCGTCGCCATTGTCCTCGCCGGTGCGGTGGTGCCGGTAGTCGGGGCCCAGCGGCGCCAGTTGCTCCACCCACTCGTCGATGTCGGCGTGCAGACCGGACTCGTTGTCGTTGACCCAGACGGCCGCGGTGATGTGCATCGCCCCGACCAGCGCGAAGCCCTCGCTGACGCCGCTTTCGCGCACCACGCGGCTTACCTCGCTGGTGATGTGATAGAGGTGCTTGCGCTCCGGGGCCTCGAACCAGAGATACTCGGTGTGGCTTTTGGGGGTAGCAATCGCTGTCATGCAGTGATCATAGCAGCGCGTCCGCACCGTGCTGGCATCACGGGCGGGGACGCCCGCGCCACCGGGTACTGCAGCCGACCCTGGCTGCAGACCTCGAAATGTCTACGGCCACGGCGGGCCGTAGTACCCCGGCTGCAGCGGGCAGTAATACCCTCGCTGCCTGCCGGCGGGATGCCGGCGCTCCCAGGCCCTAGCCGACGACCCGGTTCTGTTCGTCCAGCAGGGCGACGCGCGGCTTGTGATACTCGGCTTCCTCCGGGCTGATCCGCGCGAAGCTCATGATGATCACGCGATCGCCAGCGCGGCCCTTGTGCGCCGCGGCGCCGTTGAGCACGATCTGGCCGGGCTCGTCCGCCACGATCACGTAGGTCTCCAGCCGCTCGCCGTTCTCCAGGTTGGCGACCAGCACCTTCTCGTAAGGGTAGAGGCCGACCGCCTCGCACAGCTCGCGGCTGATGCCGATGCTGCCCTCGTATTCCACGTTGGCGTCCGTGATCCGCGCCCGATGCAGTTTGCTTCTGAGTACCGTTACCAGCATGTCCTTCCACTCTGTGGGCGCCTCTCGCCGCCCACGTCCATCTTCCTACCTCAGCAGTGGTTGTCTACTTCTGCCCCTAGTCCCCGACCTCCTCGCCGGTCAGCGCGATGTTGTCGATCAGCCGCGTATCGCCGATGGTCGCCGCGATCAGAATGCGATCGCCGAGGCGGGCCTCCACGCGTGGTTCCAGTGTCTTGGGATCGACTGCCGCCAGGTACTCGACCTCGATCTTCGGGCCGCCCCCTTCGTGGAGCACGTGCTCGCCCTCGACGATCAGCGAGGCTGCGTCGTGCACCCCGCCGGTGAAGCAGGCCGCCATGCGCTTGAGAGCCTCAAAGAGCCGCGGGGCCACGGCGCGCGCGTCCGGCGCCAGGTACTGGTTGCGGCTGCTCAGCGCCAGCCCGTCCGGCTCGCGCACGGTGGGGCAGGGCACGATCTCGACGCTCAGTTCCAGGTCCCGGACCATCCGCTGGACGACCCTGAGCTGCTGGAAGTCCTTCTCACCGAAGTAAGCGCGGTCGGGCTGGCAGGCCGTCAGCAGCTTGGCCACCACCGTAGTCACCCCGTCGAAGTGGCCGGGTCGGCCCGCGCCGCACCAACGATCTGTCAGGCCCTGCACGCCGACGGTGGTGCTGTAGCCCGGCGGGTAGACGTCCTGCTCGCCCGGCGCGAAGACCAGGTGCACCCCCGCCGCCGCGCAGACCTTCAGGTCGTCGTCCAGCATCCGCGGATACTGCTCCAGATCGTCCGCGCTGTCGAACTGCCGCGGATTGAGGAAGATCGAGACGATACTGACGTCGCATTCCGCCACCATCCGGTCGATCAGCGCGCGATGGCCGGCGTGCAGCGCTCCCAGCGTCGGGGTCAGCCCGATCAGCGGACGCTCGAAGTGGTTGTCGTGATAGGCCACCGCCAGCTCGCGGCGCATCTGGCGCAGGTTCCCACGGTTTTGTACTACGTACATAGCCTGGTCACTATACACCCGGCGGGCGGCACGATCCACACCGGCTTAGCCCTCGCCCCCGTAGCGCCCGGCGTGCTCGCCCCGGGCCGCGCGGGGGCCCGACGGAAAGCGCTGGGCGCGGACGTCGTCGGCGTACTGCCGGACGGCGTCGGTGGCGGTATCGTACAACTCGGCATAGCGCCGGACGAAACTCGGCGCGTCGCCCGGCAGCATCCCGAGGATGTCGTGGACCACGATGATCTGCCCGTCGCACTCCAGGCCGGCGCCGATGCCGATGGTGGGGATCTTCAGCTCCGCGGTGATCCGCGCCGTGACCTCCGGCACCACGCACTCCAGCACCACCCCGAAGGCGCCGGCCTTCTGAAGCGCCAGCGCCTCGCGCGAAAGCTCGTCGGCCTGGGCCCTGGTCTTGCCCTGTACCTTGTAGCCGCCCTCGGTGTGCACGCGCTGGGGCAGCAGGCCCAGATGACCCAGCACCGGCACGCCGGCCTCGGTCAGGGTTCGCACCGCGAAGAGGTTCTCGTTGTTGGCGCCCTCGAATTTGACCGCCCCGCAGCCGCTTTCCTTGAAGGCCCGCACGCAGTTCGACACCGTTTCGTCGGCGTCGAGCTTGAAGGTTCCGAACGGCATGTCGAGCACCACCCGCTCCGGCGGGAAGTGGTCGCAGACGATGCGGGTGTGGTAGATCACCTGGTCCAGCGAGACGCCGACGGTGGTCTCGGCGCCCTGGACGACGTTGCCCAGCGAGTCGCCGACCAGCACGAAGTCGACGTCCGCCGCCCGCGCCAGCAGCGCGGTGAAGTAGTCGTAGGCGGTGATCGACACGATCGGCTGGCCGTGCTTAACGCGCTTGCGCAGCCTCGTCAATAAGAATTCCGACATCTCTCACTCCTGACTTCAGGCCGGCGGGGCCGGTCCCGATTCACTCATGAGGCGTCTGGTGGGGCATCCCCTGAGAGCCGGCTTACCGCCGGCCGCTCCCAGCCTCGCTGGCTGTCCCGGTCATCACGCTCCAGGCAGCCACGCCATTATACCGCCAAGGCCTGCCGCCTGACGCAGCGAGACATGCCGTGCTAATCCGGCGGCTCGATCTCGATCATCACGTCGCCGGTGTTGACCGAGTCGCCGACCTTGACCTTGATCTCCTGAATCTTGCCCTCTACCGTGGAGCTGATCTCGTTCTCCATCTTCATCGCCTCGAGCACCAGCACCACACGGCCCAGTTCGATCTTCTCGCCCCGCTTGACGTTGATCCCCAGGATCTTGCCCGGCATCGGCGCCTTGATGGTGGTCTCGGTGGCGGTGCCGCCCAGTCCGGCGCCGAACTCCTCCAGCAGCTGCTCCAGCTGCTCCTGCTGGCGATTGCGCAGCGAGACCCGGTAATTCTGGTTGTCGTGGGCCACACTGGCGATCCGGCCCCGTTCCTTGTCGAACTCGTAGAACCGCACGCGGCCGTCGACCGAGAGCGTCAAACTGCCCGGTTTGGCCTCGATGATGCCCAGCCGCACCTTGCGGCCGTTGAGTTCCGCGACGAACCAGTTCTCGCGCTCGGAATCGACGGCGATGTCGATGCCGTAGCTTTCGTCGTTGACGGTGCTGATGATCTTCATGCGTTACCCCGGCAGAAATGAGGTGGAGCCCATGCGGTGGACCAGCTTCCAGCGCTTGGAGGCCACGGCGTCCAGTTGCTGATTGGAGCTGACCAGCGCGGTGCGCTCCAGATAGTACTTCAGGGCCGAAGCCAGCGCGATGTGCTCGCTTACCCCGTCCGCATCCGTGCTGCGCAGCATCTCGCGGATCTGCTCGTCGCTGAAGTGCTCCTCGATGAAGCCGGTGTGGAACTCGCCGTTGACGAACACCGGATGCGAGAAGACGTAGTGATGGAACGGAATGGTGGTCTTGACGCCGGTGATGATGTACTCCTCCAGCGAGCGCAGCATCTTGTTAACGGCCTTCTCGCGCGTGCGGCCGAAGGCGATCAGCTTGCCGACCATACTGTCGTAGTGGCTGGGGATGGCGTAGCCCTCGTAGGCGCAGCTGTCGACGCGCACCCCGCCTCCCGCCGGCGCGATGTAGCGGTTGAGCGTGCCCAGCGCGGGTACGAAGCCCTTCATCGGATCCTCGGCGTTGATGCGAGCCTCGAACGCCCAGCCGCGGATGACCACGTCGTCCTGCTCGATGGTCAGCGGCTCGCCGGCGGCGATCTGAATCTGCTGCTCGACGAGGTCGACGAACGTCACCATCTCGGTGACCGGGTGCTCGACCTGCAGCCGCGTGTTCATCTCCATGAAGTAGTAGTTGCCGCCGGGGTCCAGCAGAAACTCCACGGTGCCCGCGTTCTCGTACCCGGCTGCCTTGGCCAGCGCCACCGCGGTGGCGCCCATCTCGGCGCGCAGCTCAGGGGTCAGCGCCGGACTGGGAGCTTCCTCGATCAGCTTCTGGTGCCGGCGCTGGATCGAGCAGTCGCGCTCGCCGAGGTGGATGCAGTTGCCGTGACTGTCGGCCAGGATCTGGAACTCAATGTGCTTGGGATTCTCGACAAAGCGCTCGATGAAAATCTCGTCGCTGCCGAAGGCCCCCACCGACTCGTTCTGGCAGCTCTTGAACAGCCTGGGCAGCTCGTCCATGTTGCGCACGACGCGCATCCCGCGGCCCCCGCCGCCCGCCGCCGCCTTGAGCATCAATGGGAATCCCGCCTCGGTCGCGAACTCGGTGGCCGCTTCCACGTCCGTCAGCGCGGTGTCGGTGCCGGGTACCACCGGCGTGCCGGCGCTGCGGGCGATCTCCTTGGCCTTGAGCTTGTTGCCCAGGTCGCGGATGGCCTGGGGGCTGGGGCCGATGAACTTGATGCGGTTGTCGGCGCAGGCCTGGGCGAAGTCCGGATTCTCGGCGAGGAAGCCGTAGCCCGGATGCAGGGCGTCGACCTTGTACTGCTTGCAGATCTCGATGATGCGCTCGATGTTGAGGTAGGTCTCCGCGGGCGTATCGCCGGGCAGATTCTCGGCGAAATCGGACTGCACGATGTGCAGCGCGTTGGAGTCGGCGTCGCTGAACACCGCTACCGACTCGATGCCCATCTCGCGGCAGGTCCGGATCACGCGCAGCGCGATCTCGCCACGGTTGGCGACCAGGATTCGCTTGAACATGCGTGGGATTGTAGCACCCTCGGCTTCCGCGCCAGACACATATAACTTGGGTTAACCGCTTTGCGCCGCCGCCTGGCTCTGGTAACCTGAAAGCACCCATGAACGAGCGCGACGGACAGCGGACGAGATGGCTCAGCGGAGCGCTGGCCTGGCTGGCGTGCCTGTGGCTGGCAGCCGCCCTGCCGTGTGCCACGGCCGCGGCCGCCGAGCCCAGCTACGACTTCAGCCTGACGGAGCTGAGCAGCGGCGAGGTGCTGACGCTGGCCGGGCTGACCGACGGCAGGCCGCTGGTGGTGCATGTCTGGGGCCCGGATTGCCCGCACTGCCGGGTCCAGATGCCCTATGCCGCCGCGCTCTACGACCGCCTGGACCTGGACGAGGTCAACTACGCAACGCTGAGCGTCACCGGCAGCGAGGACGAGATCAACGAGTACCTGAGCGAGCACGAGTTGACCTTCCCGGTGCTGTGGGGTGCGAGCGGGGAGTACGGTGGAGGCTACGAGGAACTGGGCTGGCCCACTACGTTCGTCTTTGCCGCCGGCGGGGAACTGGTCGGCTGGTGCGATATCTGTGGCCCGGCCTATCTGACCGAGATGCTGGATCTGATTGCCGAGGCCGGGGGTCCGCCGGTCCGTTCGCCGCTGTTTGACCGCGGCACCTCGCGCTCCGGCTAGCGCTCCGGCGGCTGTTACACTACGGCCATGGCCTGGGGCACGGTACCGGTCGCGGAGATGAAGCAGCGTCAAGGACGGCGCCTGCATCAGTTCCTGGCCAGGCGCGTCTACCCCTACAGCCCCTTCTATCGGCGGCTGCTGGATGAGCACGACATCAACCCGGACAGCATCCGCCGGCTGGAGGACCTCAGGCGGATCCCATTCACCACCAAAGCCGATATCGTGCCGAGCAAGGACAATCCCGATCGCTACCGTGAGATTGTCCTGCAGCCCAGTCCGAAGCAGATTCGAGCCGATCTGACGCTGACAGACGTGATTGCGCTGTGGGCCAAGAGCAAGATCTTCGTGCGCTCGATCCAGGATCAGCTGCTTGACGAGTACCTGCCCATCCATCTGACGTTCACCACCGGGCGCACCAGCATGCCCACCCCGTTCGTCTACACCGCCCGCGACATGCAGCTGCTCAAGGAAGCCGGCCGCCGCCTGTTCAGCCTGGTTGGACTGGAGCGCACCCGCGACCGCGGGCTGAACGCGATGCCTTTCGCCCCGCACCTGGCGTTCTGGCAGGTGCAGCAGGCCGCGGCGGCCGTGGGGTTGCTGGTGCTGCACAGCGGCGGGGGGCGCGTGATCGGCAGCGAGGCGCTGCTCAGGCTCGGAGAGCGAACGGCGCCGACGTTTCTGGTCGGCACCCCGGGCTACATCATGCACCTGGCCCACCTCGCCGAGGACCTGGGGATCCGCATTACCAAGGTGCGCAAGATCATCCTCGGCGCCGAGCGCGTCGGCCCGGAGTACAAGGCCAAGCTGCGGGAGCAGATGGCCAGGATCGGCAGCCCCGACACCCAGATTCACAACGTCTATGGATTCACCGAGGCCAAGCGGGCCTGGGTGGAGACCGCGGACGCCGCGGACAGCCGCTTCGCCACCTATCCCGACATGGAGATCTTCGAGATCGTCGATCCGGAGACCGGTGAGCCCGTACCGGAGGGCGAGCCCGGCGAGATCGTGTACACCCAGCTCAGCGGGGCGGGCAGCGTGGTGTTGCGCTACCGCACCGGCGATCGCGTGCGCGAGGGACTGATTTACGACCGCTGCCCGCACAGCGGGCTGATTCTGCCGCTGCTGGGGACCGGGCTCTATCGGGTCAGCGAGATCAAGAAGGTCAAGGAGACGCTGGTCGACTTCAACGAGATGTTCGCGTTTTTCAACGCGCGGCCGGAGATTCTGGAGTGGCAGATCGTGCTGCACAAGCCGGCGGGTCAGGAGCACGGCCGCGATCAGATCAAACTGCGGGTCAGCCTCGGCGATGGCGTCGACCCGGCGGTGTTCGAGCCGGCCATCCGGCGGGAATTCAAGGCGCTGACGGAAGTGGGGCTGGACGGCGTGGAGTACTACGCGCGGGCCGAGTTGAGCGAGCTGCTGGGTCTGGACACGAAACCGAAGGAGGCCCGATTCGTCGATGAACGGCCCCGCTGATTGAACATTCCCATCGTCTGGCAGTCTTACACCCAGAGGACACGCGTATCCCGCGCGCGGGGCACACTAGCCTGCGCGCCAAGTGATGGGAGGAATAGAGTATGACTGACCGAGATGCGCTGTCGACACCGCGCAGCTGGCGAATTCCCGTCTTCAAGGTCGCACTGGGCGTGTTGCTTGCGGCCATGCTGGTGGCCTGGCCGCATACCGGCGCGTTGGCACAGACCGATGAGGCACCTGGCACAGCCAGCACCTGCAACAGCGACCTGGTGGACGAAGTGGAGCAGGGCTGCGTCTACATCTGGGCGATGGGCCCGGGCGATACCGGTTTCATGCAGCCGCTGTGGATCGGTTCCGGCGTGATCTTCATGGCCGTGCCGGAGGAGGAGGCCGCCTATGCGCTGACCAACCACCACGTGGCCAGTGAGACCAGTATGCTGCAGGTCGAGACCTGGGATCGCAATACATACAAGGCACAGCTGGTGGCGACGGAGCCGGGCATCGACTGCGCGCTGATCCGGATCGAGAACATCCCGCGCGACCGCTATGAGCCGTGCGTGCTGGGCAACAGCGACAACGTCCAGATTGGCGAGCAGGCCCTGGCGGTCGGCGCACCGGGCAGTGCGGAGGCGGTCAACACCGATCGCTCGAATCCGCTGATCAGCTTCGGTCTGCACCAGACGGCGACGATGCGGGTGGTCAGCGGGCGACAGACCGATCCCTACAGCCTGGTTGGCACCTGGGCGTCCTGGAAGTACAACTTGGGCCGCCAGGTGATGACCAACTGCCCGTGGCGCTTCGTCACCGAGGCGGCGATCAGCGGTGGCAATTCGGGTGGACCGCTGTTCAACATGGACGGTGAGGTGATCGGCCTCAATCATGCCGGTTATGTCACGGGTCCGCAGCTGGCGCAGCACGTCAACCTGACGATCCCGATCAACTTCTGCAAGAACTTCGCCTTCCAGATCCTGGACACCGGCAAGTATGAGTTGCCGTGGTTCGGGATGGACGTGCTGCTGCCGCCGACGTTTGACGACGGCATGGCCGTCACAGAGTTCGTCGAGCGTTACCACGACCCCGACAACCTGGTGGTCTACGGCGTGCGCAAGGACTCACCCGCCGAGCGGGCCGGGCTCAAGCCCGGTGACGTCATCCTGGAGTTCGACGGGCACACCTTTGCCAACGTCACCGAGCTGCGGCTCTACGTGTTCACGCTGGACATCGGCAAGCAGGTGCCGGTGCTGGTGAAGCGCGGCAAGCGCGAGATCGATCTGACGATGGACGTCGGGGTCAAGCGCGGCTATGACAGCGAGTTCAGTCTTTAGAGCAATACCGATGCGCCGTCCGGGCAGCTGACAGGCTGCTTGGACGGCGCGCGCGCAACGCGGCGCGTACCGGGCTTCGCAATTCACCCGCTGAATGCGATAATACGCGCCGGTTGCAGGGTCCAACAAAGCATGCGTCGATCGTGGCTGCCGCAGGCCGCGGCGACTGTCACTGTGACCGGAGGGCAACTATGTTAAACAGACTGACAGCTGTACTGGTCATCGCGCTCGTGCTGATGGCTGGCGTCGTGCCGGGCTACGCTCAGGAACAGACGGATGAAACAGCGCCGTCGGTGTCGGCGTTCAACCGCGAGCTGGTCAAGTCCATCGAGAAGGGCTGCATCTACATCTGGGCGATGAGCCCGGGCAACTCCGGGTTCATGCAGCAGGCCTGGATCGGTTCCGGCGTGATCTTCATGGCCGTGCCCGAGGAGGATGCCGCCTACGCCCTGACCAATCACCACGTGGCGCAGGACACCAGCCTGCTGCAGGTGGAGACCTGGGACCGCGCGACATACAAGGCGCGGATGGTGGCCACCGAACCCGGCCTGGACGCCGCGCTGATCAGGATCGAGAATATCCCGCGCGAGCTCTATGAGCCGTGCGTGCTGGGCAACAGCGACAACGTGACAATCGGCGAACTGGCGCTGGCGGTGGGCGCGCCGGGCAGCGGCGACGCGGTCAACACCAACCGGTCTGACCCGTTTATCAGCTTCGGTCTGCACCAGACAACGACAATGCGCGTTGTCTCAGGGCGGATCACCGATCCATACGAACTCGTGGCCTGGTGGTCGGGCTGGCGCACCAACCTGGGGCGGCAGGTGCTGACCAACCTGCCGTGGCGGTTCGTCACCGAGGCCCCGATCAGCGGCGGTAACTCCGGCGGCCCGCTGTTCAACTCCAGGGGCGAAATCATCGGACTCAACCACGCGCACATGAGCTGGGGGCCGCAGGCTACGCAGCACGTCAACTACACGATCCCGATCAACTTCGCCAAGAACTTCGCCTTCCAGATCCTGGACACCGGTAAGTACGAGCTGCCGTGGTTCGGCATCGATATCCTGATGCCGCCGTATTTCGATGACGCTTACGGTGTCCGCGAATTCGTCGAGCGCTATCAGGACAAGACCAAGCTGGAGGTCTATGGCGTCCGCCGCGATTCCACCGCCGAGCGCGCCGGCCTGCAGCAGGGCGATGTGATCCTTGAGTTCGACGGGCGCAACTTCGCCGACGTCTCCGAGCTGCGGATCTACGTCTTCACGCTGCCGATCGGCAAGCAGGTGCCCGTGACGGTCAAGCGCGGCAAGCGCGAGCTCGACCTGACGCTGGAAGTCGGCGTCAAGCGAAGCTACGACAGCGAGTTCAGCATCTAGCGCGGGCCCAAGCGCTCGCCCCACCCGTCGGTGTGCCCGTAGTCCGCGGAGCGCGGAACCCGGAGCAGCTTGCGCACGTTGACGCCCGTGCAGACCCGGCTGTTGCCCGCGGATGCCGCGCGTGCCGACCCGGCGCACTGCACTGCGTTACAATTAATGGCGAGGAATCATCCTCAGTCCGTAGGAGGGCCGCGAAGATGAGAAAGCGATTGATTGCGCTTACAGCACTTGCCTTGCTCCTGGTCTGCGCCCTGCCGGCACAGGCCCAGGATGAGACGCCGGAATCGTCCTCGGTCTCGGCATTCAACCGCGGGCTCGTGGATGCGGTCGAGAAGGGCTGCATCTACATCTGGGCGATGAGTCCGGGCAGTTCCGGGTTCATGCAGCCGGCGTGGATCGGCTCCGGTGTGATCTTCATGGCTGTGCCGGAGGAGGAGGCCGCCTACGCCCTGACCAATCACCATGTCGCGCAGGAGACCAGCCTGCTGCAGGTCGAAACCTGGGATCGCGCCACCTACAAGGCGCAGATGGTGGCGACCGAACCGGGCATCGACTGCGCGCTGATCCGCATCGAGAATATCCCCCGCGACCGCTACGAGCCTTGCGTACTCGGCAACAGTGACAACGTGGTGATCGGCGAGACCGCGCTGGCGGTCGGCGCGCCGGGCAGCGGCGACGCCGTCAACAGCAACCGCTCGGACCCGTTCATCTCATTCGGGCTGCACCAGACGACGACGATGGCCGTCGTGTCGGGGCGTTCGACGAACCCGTACCTGTTCGTGCGCACCTGGGCCGGCTGGAAGGGCTTCCTGGGTCGCCAGGTGATGACCAACTGCCCCTGGCGGTTCGTAACCCAGACGCCGATCAGCGGTGGAAACTCGGGGGGGCCGCTGTTCAACGCCCGGGGCGAGATCATCGGGCTCAACCACGCGCACTTCGGCGGTGGTCCGGCGCTCAGCCAACACGAGAACTACACGATTCCGGTCAATTTCTGCAAGAACTTCGCCTTCCAGATCCTGGACACCGGCAGGTACGAATTGCCGTGGTTCGGGATGGACATGATCGTGCCCAAGTACTTCGACGACTACTACGGCGTGGCCGAGTTCGTCGAGCGTTACGCCAACGAGGAGCACCTGGTCGTCTACAGCGTCCGTGACGACTCGCCGGCCGGGCGCGCGGTGCAGGTGGATGACCCCAATGCCCCAACGGGTCTGCAACCGTTCGACGAGATCCTCGAGTTCGACGGGCGCACGTTCGCCGACCTCACCGAGTTCAGGCTGTATGTCTTCACGCTGGACGTCGGCAAGACTGTGCCGCTGACGGTCAAGCGCGGCAAGCGCGAGATCGACTTCGAGATGGAGGTCGGCGTCAAGCGCGGCTACGACAGCGAGTTCAGCCTCTAGCCGGCACGTCCCGGTCGCCTGGCACCCGCGCCGGTGGGCGGCGGCCCCCCCCGGCCCTTGCACCTCGCCAAGCAGCCGCCGGGCCGCTATGTAATGTATAATTGGTGCTCAACCTGATCGGAAGCAGGAGAGGCACCTATGGACTACACCCCTGACAAGAGCAGCACAGGCATGGAGCCGAACGTCGCCGCCGGCGTCGCGGTCCTGTTTGGCTGGATCAGCGGCTTGATCTTCTTCCTGATTGAGAAGGAGAGCAAGTTCGTCAAGTTCTACGCCTTCCAGGCCCTCATCGTCGGACTGTGCTTCATTCTGTCGCCAATACCCATCATCGGATGGCTTTGGGGGCTCCTCCTATTCATCATGTGGATCATCATGCTGATCAACGCGTTCACGGGCAAGATCTTCAAGGTTCCGGTGATCGGCAATATCGCGGCCAAGCAGGCTGGCATGGAGTAGCTGCTGTAGTCCGTGAGTGATTGCGCGGGGTCTGACAGGCTGCTTGGCGCGCCGTCGGCCCTGGAGATTGCGGATCGAAGGCATCCAGGAGGTCATCTAGCTAAGTGGCACACGCATACGTACCGGGGCTCAGGGTCACCGAGCTGACCACGCTCAGGCGGGAGCGGATCCTGCCGCTCAAAGGGGACGTGCTGGTCGAACTCGGCCAGCGGGTCGCCGCGGAGGACGTGATCGCCCGCACCGAATTGCCCGGCCCGGTCAAGACCATAAATGTCGTCAACCTGCTCGGCATCGATCAGAGCCAGATCAACGACTACATGCACAAGCAGGTCGGCGAGAGCTTCGAGGCCGGCGAGATCATCGCCGAAAGCAAGCCGCTGCTGGGACTGAAGTTCCTCAGTTTCCTGCAGACGCGGGTGGTGGCCGAGTTCGACGGCAAGGTCGACAACATCTCGCAGGTCACCGGCCAGGTGATTCTGCGCCACCCGCCGCGCAAGGTGGAGTTGCAGGCGTACGTCGATGGCAAGGTGGTTGACGTGCGGCCCCAGGAGGGCGCCGTGGTCGAGACCACCGGCAGCTTCATCCAGGGGATCTTCGGCATCGGTGGCGAGCAGTACGGTGAACTGCTGACCGTCGTCGACGGGCCGAGTGACGTGCTCAAGGCCGAGAGTATCAAGCCCGAGTACCGCGGCAAGATCCTGGTGGGGGGGAGCCTGTTCACGGCACGCGCGTTTGAGCGCGCGGTGGAGGTCGGCGTCAGCGGCGTGATCGTCGGCGGCTTCCACGACAAGAACCTCAAGGACATCCTGGGATACGACCTCGGGGTGGCGATCACTGGAGCCGAGGAGCTGGGACTGACGCTGGTGATGACCGAAGGCTTCGGCAAGATCAACATGGCGCAGAAGACCTTCGATTTGCTGAAGCGCCGCGAGGGCAGCCGGGCCTCAATCAGTGGCGCCACCCAAATCCGCGCCGGCGTGATTCGCCCCGAGGTGATCATCCCGACGCTGGATGCGGCCGGCGAGCAGGAGACCGCGCACGTGCAGGAGAACGTGGGCACGCAATCGGGCGATCCCGTCCGCTGCATCCGCGATCCGTATTTCGGCAGGCTGGGACGAGTCAAGCGACTGATTCCGGAGCTGATGGTGGTGGAGAGCGAGACCAGGGTGCGGGTGCTCGAGGTTGAACTGGACGATGGCACCGTGGCGGTCGTGCCGCGGGCCAACATTGAGATGATCGAGGAATAGCGACAGTCTTTCGCGGGGACGGTTCGGGGACGAGAAAACTCACAAGCAGGTGAGTCTGATGCGAAAGATGCTATTGATCGCGGGGCTGGCGGCACTCGCCGTGGTCGTCCCGACGCTGGCGGCTGCCGAGGTACCTGTGCCGATCGAGACAGAGGTCATCGACGTTCCCAACGACGACGGCTCGGCGCTGGGCGTGCTGTGGTTCTGGGACGGCGATGCCGGGCTGGACATCCGCGTGACGGTCGAGGCCGATGTCACGAGGGATGAGCTGGACAGCTACCAGCTCACGGTGGATGAGACCGACCTGCTGCAACGGGCGCGGGAGGAGCTGGCGGATCGCCTGGGTCCGATTCTGCCTGATCTCTACGAGGCCACCACGCAGGCGGCTGAACTGCAGCTGCGTCTGCGCGCGGCAGAATCGGAGGGGAATCCTGATGCCGCCAGTATTCGGCAGGAGTACTGGCAGCAGCAGCGGCGGGCAACGCGACTCGGTCGCCAGCGTGACAAGCTCTGGGAGTGGTTCGAGGGTCGCCTGCGTCGGCCGGGGGGCGACTACATCTTCGAACGTGCGCAGACATTCGATTATCTGACCGCCACGCTGGATCATTCAAACTGGGTGCCGTTGGCCGAGGTCAGTGGGATCGGAGCCACGCTGGAAGAGGGGGTTATTACGTGGTCGCCGAAGTCGGAGGCGGTGGAGCGTTTCGGTCACCATCCCTACGAGCCCGACAAGGTTTACTACGCGGTCGGCACCTACCGGGCACTGAATCCGGGCATGCTCAGCGGCAGCTACACCAACGAGCCCGATGAGATCGACTACACCGCGCCGCGGACGATCACGCTGAATCTGGAGCAGGGGCGCACCTACAACCTGCGGTTGGTCGTCGAGCGAATGCAGATGGACGGCGACGAGTGGTACACGGATGAGAACGACCGGCCGGTGGTGCTGGAGAGCGCCACCTTCGATCTGGGCGGCGGCGCCCCGCGCGTCAATTTCTTCAACGGCGCCTACTTCAACAACCTGATCTTCGCCGTCGGCTTCGCGGTCATCATCCTGATCGCGATCATGCTGGCGCGGCGCAACCCGAACATGTTCATCCGCCGTATCTCCGGCCTGGAAGCGGTGGACGAGGCGATCGGGCGCGCGACCGAGATGGGCAAGCCGGTGCTGTACCTCTGCGGGCTGGACAGCCTCGCGACGCTGAGCACTCTGGCGGCGATCAACATCTTGGGCCGCGTGGCGCGGCGCATCGCGGACTACGACAGCGACCTAGTGGTGCCCAATCGCGACCCGGTGGTGCTGACGGTGGCCCAGGAAGTGGTGCGCGAAGCTTACATCGACCAGGGCCGTCCCGATGCCTACAAGGAAGACAACATCTTCTTCGTGACGGACGATCAGTTCAGCTTCACCGCCACGACCTGCGCGATCATGATGCGCGAGCGACCAGCCGCCAACTTCTTCATGGGCTATTACTACGCGGAATCGCTGCTGCTGGCCGAAACCGGCGCGTCGACCGGCGCGATCCAGATCGCCGGTACCGACGCGCTGCACCAGCTGCCGTTCTTTATCACGACCTGTGACTACACGCTGATCGGCGAGGAGTTGTACGCCGCCAGCGCCTACCTGTCCCGGGAGCCGATGCTGCTGGGCAGCCTCAAGGGCCAGGACCTGGGTAAGGCGCTGATCATGGTGCTGATTATCATCCAGACGCTGCTGTTCGCGATCCACGCCGTGATCGCGCTGTCCAACCCGGGAATCCTGCAGCAGAGCTGGGACTGGCTGAAACTGCTGGTGGAGCCACTCTAGGAGGTAGCTGTGCTGTTTTTCAAGAGACAGTGGCCAATCATCGTCGCCTTCGTCTGCGGCATCGTGATGTGGGCCCGCTATTACATCCCAACCGAGCAGAGCCAGACGCTGCAGGACGAGTTCGTGCGGTGGGCGCGGATCCTGTTCGGTTTCGCCGCGATGCTCGGCATCCTGTCACTCCTGCATCACCACTGGAACAAGATCAAGTTCAAGCGGCCGGGATACGGGTTTTCCTGGATCACACTGGTCGCGTTCGTGATCATGGCGCTGACCGGCCTGCTGCCGATTTCCTGGCAGTGGATCGGGTTCGCCGAGAGCTTCCGTGATCTGGACGGACCGCACATGTACCTGTTTGAGTACATGTTCGTGCCGATGCAGGCCACGATGTTCTCGGTGCTGGCGTTCTTCATTGCCAGCGCCGGCTTCCGCGCCTTCCGGGCCCGCAGTGTCGAAGCCACGGCGCTGCTGGTCGCGGGCTGCATCATCATGATCGGCCGTGTTCCGGTGGGCGATCTGATCACCAGCGGCTGGACAGCCAGTATCGGTGGCACGGACTACTCGATCCTGCCGTTTGCCCAGGTGACGGACTGGTTGCTCAATATTCCCAATGCTGCCGCCCAGCGGGGAATCATTCTCGGCGTGATCCTGAGCCAGATCGCGATCGCGGTGCGTATCATCTTCGGCATCGAGCGCACCTACATGGGAGGTGGTGACTAGTGGACTTCGTCAACACGATCCTCAATCTCGACCGGCGGGTGATCTACACGATTGTGGGACTGCTCGTGGCGATCCCCCTGATCTGGCCGTTCAGTCTTCCGGTCATACCGACTCCCGAGACGCGTGGAATCTACAACGCCATGGACGCGCTGCCGCCGGGCTCCCATGTGATGATTGCCGCGGATTTCGATCCCGCCAGCAAGCCGGAGCTGCTGCCGATGCTCGAGGCGCTGTTGGCGCACTGCTTCATCAAGGACCTCAAGCCACACCTGCTGACGCTGTGGCCGTCGGGTCCCGGGCTGGCCCAGCAGGCGATCGAGCGCCAGGCCGAGAAGTACGGCAAGGAGTCCGGTACGGACTGGTGCTTCCTCGGCTTCCGCTACGGCACCGTCGCGGTGATTCTGGGCATGACCTCCAGCATCACCGACACATTCGTCACTGACTTCTACGGCAAGGCGACCAGCAGCATGCCTATCTACGAGAGGGTCTCTGACATTGCGGACATGGACTACCTGGTTGACATCGCTGCCGGCGCCACAGTGGAGTACTGGGTTGTATACGCGGCGGAGCCGGAGGGGGTGCCGATGGGTGCCAGCTGCACGGCGGTATCGGCGACCAGCTACTATCCGTTGCTGCAGGCCGGGCAGATCACTGGTCTGTCCGGCGGGATGAAGGGCACCGCTGAGTACGAGGTGCTGCTCAGAGAGGAGTACGGCCAGTCCTTCAACATCCCCACCGGCGACGCGACCAAGGGGATGGACGCTCAGAGTGCCGTGCACGTCTTCATCGTGCTGTCGATCATCATAGCCAACATCTGCTACTTCATCTCGCTCAGGCGCGAGCGTGAGGAAAGGAGAAAGGCGTAATGACCATTGGAGAGATAATCGGTATCTGGGTGGCCGCCGGCCTGACCCTGATGATGTTCAGCTTCATCTACCGGGACAACGCCTTCTTCAAGCTCGGCGAGCACCTGTACCTGGGTATCAGCGTCGGCTACTTCGTCAACATCCAGTACTGGCAGGTGCTGGTGCCCGACGTCTACCGCGCCATCAAGGTCAATCATGACTTCTTGGCGCTGATCCCGTCGATTCTGGGTATCTTCATCCTGCTGAGACTGATCCCGTCGCTGGCCTGGCTGTCGCGAATGTCGTTCGCGTTCTACATCGGCGGGTTCGCCGGCTTGGCGATTCCGAATGTGCTGCATGGCTATTTCCTGCCGCAGCTGTTCGAGACTCTCCGGCCGTTTGACGCTGGCTGGGCCGGCAATCTCAACCAGCTGGTGATCCTGCTGGGCGTCTTCACCGTGATCATCTTCTTCTTCTTCAGCCTTGAGCACAAGAACGTGGTGGGTGGCATCAGCCGCGTCGGGCTATTCTTCATCATGGTTAGCTTCGGCGCCAGCTTCGGTTACACGGTGATGGCGCGCATCAGCCTGCTGGTGGGGCGCTTCCAGTTCCTGATCGATGACTGGATCATGGGGGTGATCTTCCGCCAGGGCGGCTAAGTTGGCTGGGTAGGCCCGGCCTTGAGAAACCGGTTGCGGACGGCTGTGGATTCTCCGCAGAGGACCGTTGCGGTGGCCTTGGATATAATGGGATCAGAACCGCGCTGATCGCGGCGTAAGGCGGCAGAAACGATGGACGGGGCACATCTGGCCAGCAGGCTTGACCATGCCTTCCTCAAGGTCGGCTCCCAGACTGATGTCGCCGCACTGCGCCAGGCCGTTGAGGACACACTGGCCTTTGGCTTCCGCAGTCTGTGCCTGCCGCCGGTGCTGGCCGGCACCGTCCGGCGGCACTACCCGGAAGTGCGGGTCAGCGCGGTGGTTTCCTACCCGCTGGGAATGGACACATTGGCGGCCAAGGTCTTTGTCGTCCAGGAGCTGATCGAGCAGGGCGTCGAGGAGGTCGACATCGTCTACGACCTGTTCGCGCTGGTCAACGGCAACCGCCGCAAACTGGGCGAGGAGTCGACCCGCCTGGGCAAGCTAACCCGCGAAGCCCGGGTCTTCCACAAGGCGATCATCGAGACGCCGGTGCTGAGCGAGGAGCAGATCCGCGTCGCCTGCGAGGTGCTGCTGGACAGCCCGGTCGACTGCGTCAAGACCTCCACGGGCTACGGCCGCGAGGCCACGAGCCTGGACCACGTCCGGCTGCTGCGCAAGCTGCTGGGCGCGCGCAAGCAGATCAAGGCCGCCGGCGGGATCCGCACCTTCTACGACATGCGGGCGATGCTCGACGCCGGTGCCGACATCATTGGCACCAGCAACTCCGTGGCGATCATCGAGGAGATGCAGGCCCTGCATTCGTCCTGAAGCGGCCAGCCCCGCCACCACTCCGTACCGCTATAATGCGGGCATGCTGGCATGGTTGCTGCAGACAGCGGGCGAGGAAGGCGGGGAGGATCACCCCGCGGCTCCGGGTGAGGACGGGGAAGCGGGCGCGACCGCGGCGGCCGAGGCTCCCGAAGCTACGGACGGAGAGGGAGTCGAGGCGGAAGCCGTGGAGCAGCCCGCCGAACCGCAGCTGGCCGTGGATGCGGCACAGTCCCTGGGCGGCGTGGCCGAGACGCTGCACGAATCCACCGTCGGTCAGGTTGTGGACGATGTCGGCGGCCCGGTGCTGTGGGGTATCACTGCCCTGGAGTGGTGTCTGGGCATCGGCGCGGTGCTGCTGGCGATCATCGTCCGCCAGGTGGCATTGGTGCTGCTGAGGCGTTTCCTGCGCCCGCTGGTGCAGCGGACCGAGACGGAGTACGACGACCGGATTCTCGATCAGCTGCGGCGGGCGGTGAGTATCTTCGTGCTGTTGGGCGGCTTCATCCTGGCGTTCTCCTTCATCCGGCTGCCCAGCGAGCCGGTCAACTGGCAGGCCGGTGTCTGGCATGTGCTGCACACCCTGATCATCTTCAGCGTGGCGCTGCTCGGCTACCGGGTCCTGGAGATCGTGCTGCACTTCATCTCGCACGGGACGGAAGCGGGCCGCCGCAGCCAGCTGGACAACCAGTTCTTCCCGCTGCTGCGCGACATCGCCAAGTTCGTGATCATCGTATTGGCGGTGATCGCGGTGATCCAGGGCTGGGGCTACAGCGCCTCGGGCATCCTGGCCGGCGTCGGCATCGGCGGTCTGGCGCTGGCTTTCGCGGCCCAGGACACCATCGCCAACGTCTTCGGCAGCTTCGTGATCTATTCCGACCGGCCCTACAAGGTCGGCGACTGGATCAAGATCGGCGAGGTGGAAGGCACCGTTGAGGAGATCGGCGTGCGCTCCACGCGCGTGCGCAAGTTCGACAAGACGCTGGTGATGGTGCCCAACAAGATGGTGGCCAACGAGCACGTCCAGAACTTCTCCGAGATGCCGATCCGCCGCATCAAGCTCTACGTGGGTCTGAGCTACGAGGCGTCGACGCGGCAGATCACGGACGTGGTCAATGCCACGCGCGAGATGCTGGCCGCCCACCCGGACATCGACCAGAAGTTCTGGATGGTCAACTTCACCGAGATGAGCCCCTCCAGCCTGGACATGCTGGTTTACTGCTTTACGGAGACCACCGTCTGGAAGGAGTACATGGACATCCGCCAGGACGTGCTGCTCAGGATCGTCGACATCTGCAGCGTGCACGGCGTGGAGATCGCCTTCCCCAGCCAGACGATCTACTACAAGAGCGGCGACGTGCCCGCCGAACTGGAGAAGCAGACCGGCGGCGGCCTGCCGGCCGACCTCGGACGCCCGCCGCACATCGCGGCCGTGCAGCAGGGGCGGCCCGGAGGCAGGCCGCCCAGACCGGAGGCGCAGGCTGAGCACGACGTGGCCGAGGGCGAGGGCAGCCAGGGCTAGCCCCTCAGACATCGACGGCCCGGAGCGCTCAGTCCGGCAGGAACGATGCGAGGAATTCACGCGCGCGCGGCCCGGCGCCTGTCATCGAGGTCACATTGTGATTGCCCTCAGGATAGGAGTAGAACTCGCACTCCTTGCCGGGCAGCCATTCCAGCCAAGCGGCCAGGTTGAGGCCCTGCTCGACCGGCACCCCGTCGTCCAGCTCGCCGTAGTGCAGCTGGACGCGCGGCAGGTCGCTGGCGCAGTAGCTGACGGACATCCGCAGCATCACCTCGCGCATATCCCAGACGTCACAGGCACCGATCTTCAGCAGCCACAGCTGGCTTTCATACTCATACAGCAGGTCCCCGGGCTGGGGCAGGCCCTCCAATTCCGGCAGCGCGTAGTATGCAAAGGCCTGGCCGCTGATCGTCCACTCATCGGTCCAGCCCGCGAACGCAAGCGCGCCCCCGATGCGAGGATCACGCTCAGCGGCACGCAGCGCCACCTGAGCGCCGCGGCTCCAGCCGGCGGCCACCACGTCGTCCTGCCGGGCCTGGGGGAGGTGGTTCAGCACGCAGTCGAGCAGGGCCAGGGCATCGTCAGTGTCGCGATCATACAGGTGCAGCTGGCCGTCTGACTGATACGACCCCATCGTGTCACCGTATGCCGGCTCACCGCGGAACGAGGGCTGAACCACCAGAAACTGGTCAAGCACCGTGTCGTCATCCACTACGCCAGCCAGCCAGTCCAGCCCCCAGATGCTGGCACCGTTGACACCCGGGTGGCAGAGCAGCAGCACCGGCGTAAGGCCGTCGCCGTGGTCCGGCGGGATGCGGAGGATCCCGTAGTGGGTGAGGCTGTCCACCGTGTGGGAGACGACGGCCCAGATCGTGTCTTCGTCAACCCGCGTGGCGACATAGGTGTAGTCCTGCTCGATGGGGTTGCGCCCGCTGAATTCGTTCCTGAGCTTCGTTACCTCGAAGTCCAGCGGCGGGGCGCAGAGCCCCAGCATGTCCACCCCTTCCTGCACCACCTCATTGCCGATGCGTAGCCCGTTCAGTACCACGGGATCATCGCCGAGCACCACCACGGCGCACAGCAGATACAGCTCGCTGTCCTGATAGGGGTCCAGGCTGTCGACGCTCAGCGGTTCGGCGCCGCCCGCGTACCAGTCCCAGCGATTCCGCTGGAAGTTGCCCAGTCCCAGCATCAGCGCGCCATCGGCCGGCGCGTTGCCTTCCCACTCCAGCACGAAGCGGCCCTCGCCCTGGTAGTAGGTCATGTTGAATCCGAAAATCGCGTAGGCCATTGCACCTGCGCCGCTGCGCCAGTCGGGCTCGAAGCGGAGCCGGTGCTCCTCGGCCGTGACGCGGGAGCACAGGCCCTGCTGGGCCGCGTAGGCGCCGTACAGGTAGCGGCCGTAGTAGAAAGCCTGCGGATTCTGGGGCGGGATTACCTCGACGACGCTGGATGGCGCCTTCAACGCGGGGGTTTGACTGCCGGGACCCGTGCCGGGTTCCAGCGCGTGTGGTCTGGTCTGCGCGCTGCCCCCACAGCAACAGACCAGTATCGACAAGACAGCAGCCGCCAGCAGGTGCCTGCCTGACATGCCCGTACCTCCTTCAGCCGGTGCTGCACCCGCCGCCTGCGTGTGGCCGGCGCAGCCGTTACTAGCGCGTCCGCACTAGCTATAGGATACCAGCAGTCGGCCGTCCCTTGCACGTTGAGCCGGGATGGTGCCTCTCGCGCTAGAGCACCGCCGCCAGATCAACGCTCCAGTCAGCGGCGCGGACGCGGTCGGCCATCTCGGCGAAGGCCGCCTGGATCACCTGCTGCTGCTTGAAAGAGGCGTTGGCGTAGCCCCAGTTGCGCGCGTTGAGCCAGTCGCCGGGCTCATCGAGGGCACTGCGCTCCACGTAGCTTCCCGCCTGGGCCGGATTGTAGACCGCGATGTAGGACTGGTCGGGGTTCATCCGCACCCAGGTCAGGCCCGCCGCCGCGGTGAAGCCGTGCCAGGCCTGGTGAACGTGCGGTTTGTCCAGCGAGACCTGCACGTGATCGTCGGCGGCGAAGACCAGCATCACCCTGAGATCCGGCAGGTTGGCGCCCACTTCGTCGTAGTTGCTCTCGGCGCCGTTGACGCAGACGCGGCTGGCCCAGAAGGCGTCGACCATCGCGGGCGTCGCCACGTCCGCCGGCCAGGGATCGCCGCCGAAGGCGTTGTTGGCCGCCAGCGCGGCCGTGACGGCGCGTGAGTAGAAGCGCACGCCGTCGATTTTGGGGCCCTTGGTGCCGAACACGAACACGGAGCTGTCGGGCCTCGTCAGCGTCGGGGCGCCGGCGGGGACCGACCAGGTCCAGCCCGCCGTGGAGTAGTCCACGCTGAGCGTCGTCGGCGAGTAGTCCGCCGGATACTGGTAGTACGGATGCGTCACCAGCGAGCCGTCGTCCTCGTCCCAGTAGCCCAGCTCCAGCGCGTAGAGCTCGTCGCGGGTGGGATTCTCGCCGCCGACGAAGTACTTCAGCGGAGCGAAGTGCTGGCCCTCGTAGGCCATCACGTTCGTCGCCGCCACCCCGGAGTGCGAGAACGCATAGAGGCCGACGTTGTCGTAAATCGGTGTCGCCGCCGTCAGATCGGCCAGGTAGTCGCCGTTGGCGTCCGGCCGCAGCCCGCAGGCGAAGCGGATCGCGTCGCGCAGGGCGGCCAGCGCGTCGGGACCGGCGTGGTCGTTGACCCCGCCACTGCTTGCGCCGGTCTCCGCATCGGTGTCGCCCGGCCAGAGGCACGAGATGGCGATGGCGCCGACGGCGGTCAGGGATGACATCTCCTCGAAGCCGACCGCGCTGGTGAACCAGCCGCTGACCTCCACGATTACGGGCGCGCCCTCGGGGTAGCGCGGCGCCTCCGGCTCGTCAATGCGCAGCGCAATACTGCCGACGCCGCTGACATCGAGCCAGGTGACCAGCGTGTCGCTGGCCTCGCTGCCGGCCAGCAGCAGGCTGCTGTCGGGGCCGACAGCGACCACCCAGTGCAGGTTGCCGCCGGGGCTCAAATAGCGCATGCTGTTGCGCCAGGGCGCGACGTTGACGCTTTCTGTGTAGGGGCCGTGCCACTCCCAGGCGTTGGCTGCGCCGTAATCGGACAGGGCAACCCAGTATTCATCGTCGAGATCGGTGACGTCCACGTGGAGGCCGACCGGCAGGTGCCCATCCGGCAGCCCGGCGGAGTAGCGCGCCCAGGCGCACTCCCCACTGCCAGCCTGCAGGCGCAGTTCGCTGCCGAGGATCGTCACGTCGCCGCCGCTGGCGTCGCAGGCGGCTCCGGTGACCTCGTAGCTGGCGGAGGCAACATGCGGGAGGTCGGGCAACGGGCCCAGTTCGAGCGGGGGTCCAGTGGCCGGGCCGCCCTGCATCGATGCCGTCACCACCGAGCCGCCGCAGGCGGTCAAAGCTGCCAGCAGCACCAGTAGCAGGTATTCACCGTGCTTGCGCATGTCACACATCCTATCAACCAGCCTGGTGCGTATAGCTCGCACCGGTGTATGAGGGGAAGGTCCGAGCGGAGGTTTCACCGGGCTCGCGAATCGCGAAAGCGCTACTTCCTGATGCCCTGTCCCAGGTAGCCGCGGAACAGGTAGCGGCTGTCGGAGACCGAGACGAAGCAGTCATCGTCGATCTCGCTGGCGATCGTCACGCAGCGGTTGATAAAGCGGCGCGGCAGGATGCTGAAGACCAGGGCGATCTCGCCGTCGCGGCCGTGCCCCTGCACCACGGTGGCGCCGAAGTTCTCCGCCCAGAGCGCCTCGGCGATGTCCTCGCCGTGATCGCGGCTGATGATTCTGAGCTGGGAGTAGCCGATCGCGAAGCGCTTCTCCAGCCACAGGCCCACCCACGTGCCGGTCGCGAAGCCGCCGGCGTAGGCGATCATCAGAACCCAGCTGGAAATCGCTGCGACCACCTGGCTGATGACGAAGATCCAGATCAGGACCTCGAAGAAGCCGATGACCGAGGCGCGGATGCGGCGGCCCTGCAGGATGTAGACGGTGCGCAGCGTGCCCAGCGAGACGTCGGTGACGCGCAGGCCGAAGACCATCACAAAGGCCAGAAACAGATTGTCCGGTAACATGGCGGGGGGAATTCTAGCACCGGCTGGCTGCCTCGTCGCCGCTCTCTGTTTACCCGCTGCGCTTCAGCAGCCCGACCCGTTTGGCATAGCGTTCGCCCCAGCTGAACACCAGGTAGCCCAGCGGGATGAACACCAGCCCGCTGATCACCAGCCCCAGCAGCTCGGGCCCCAGCTGCGTCAGCGGCGTGCCGGCCAGAAAGGCCTTGCGCTCGGCGACCAGTGCCCAGTAGGCCGGCGTGACGTAGGCGCCCGGCTGCAGCCAGCTGGGCAGCACGGCGATCGGGTAGTACACGCCGCTGACCAGCAGTACCACCGCCAGCAGAATGTGCGTCGCCTGCGCGCCCTTCTCCGGGCTGAGCAGCGGCGCTACCGCCGCGATGAGGCCGAGGCCCACCATCGCGAAGCTGCCGATCACGAGCACCACCAGGGCACTGAGCAGGTTGGCCTGGGTGAGGTCGAGATGGAAGGCCAACACCAGGATCGCCAGCATCAGAATCGTGCGCACGATGCCATAGATGGTGGCGAAGGCGCAGACACCGAACAGATGGGTCAGCCGGTGAATCGGCGCCATGAAGGTATACTCCAGCGTTCCCTCCCAGCGCTCCCAGGCCACCGTCTCCGCGATGATGATGAACAGCACCGCCAGGTAATTCCACATGATCGCGCCGATCAGCAGATAAAACACGTAGGGCTGACCGCCGGGCACATGCTCCGGCGTGGCCCCGCTGCTCAGCCCGATCAGGCCGATGATCACCGCGTTGATCAGGTTGTAGACCAGCCAGACGATGTCCCAGCCCAGATAGCGCTTGGTCAGGTCGAGGTCGCGCAGGATGAAGGCGCGCACCGCGCTCAGCTCCCGCATGATCCGGCCGCCGCCGCGGGCGCCGCTTCGTATTCGATCCTGTTGTACCGACATAGCTTCCTCCGATCACCGGTAGCGGCGGGTTTCAACCCGCCGACCTTTGAATCGCCGGACTGAAGTCCGGCCTACCTTCTTCGCGGCTTGCCGCTTGACTAGTCCACGCTGCCTTGTCCGTCCTTGAGTGTGATCACCGGCGTCAGCTTGTGCACGACGGTGACCAGTTCGTCCTGGGCGCCCATCACCAGGTCGATGTTCTTGTAGGCCTGGGGCGCCTCGTCCAGATAGCTGCCGCTGGCTTTGCTGAAGGTGCCCTCCAGTGCCTGGGCGAACATGCTGGTGTTGAGGGCGCGCTTGGCGGCCTTGCGGCCCATCGTACGTCCGGCGCCGTGGCTGCAGGACTGGTAGGCGGCCTCGTTGCCCAGGCCGCGTACGATGTAGCTGGGCGTGCCCATGCTGCCGGGCACGATGCCCAGCTCGTCGACCCGCGCGCTGGTGGCGCCCTTGCGGTGCACCACCACCTGCTTGCCGTAGTGCTCTTCGACCGCGGCGTAGTTGTGCGGGATGTTGATCACCGAGCCCGCGTGGAAGTCCACGCCCAGCACGCCCAGGGCGCGGCGCAGCATCGACTTGCGGTTGAGCAGGGCGTAGTCCACCGCCCACTGCATGTCGCTGAGGTACGCCTGCCCCTCGGGGGTGGACAGCGACAGCCAGCTGAGCTGCGGCGCGGCTTCCTGGCCCAGCCGCCTGTTCATCTCCTCGGCGAGTCTGGCGTAATAGCGCGCGATCTGGTAGCCGATGTTGCGGCTGCCGGAGTGCACCATCAGCCAGAGGTTGTCCGCTTCGTCGCGCTGGATCTCCAGGAAGTGGTTGCCGCCACCCATCGTGCCCTGCTGGCGCACGGCTTCCTCGGCCAGGCTCTTGAAGGACTTCGCGCAGGGAATGGCGTCGGCGCAGCGCAGGTTCTCCACGCCGGCCTGATCGCCGCGCTCGCTGCGCGCTTCCAGCTTCAAGGCTTCAAGCCGGTCCGGAATGTACGGATGGCAATTGAAGCCGGTGGGGACCTCGCGCATGGTCTTCCCCAGCCAGTTGCGCCAGAAGCGCCTCGTGCGCAGCTCGCCCTCGTACTTCAGGCCCAGCGGATGCGTGGCCATGCCGCAGCCGATGTCGACGCCGACGCAGTTGGGCACGATCGCGTCGTCGAGCGCCATCACCGCGCCAATCGTCGCGCCCATGCCCCAGTGCACGTCGGGCATCACCGCGATGTGCTCGAACAGGTTCGGCGCCGTCAACATCGACTCGATCTGCGTCAGCGCCTGCTCCTCGACCAGTTCCGGCCGCTCGACCCAGATGCGGGCCTCCCGGCCGCTGGCGGCCTTGATCCTCCGTACCTTCTCGCTGATGATTTCCATGGTTCACCTCCGCGGCGGGCGCACAGCCGCCTATCCGCGCTTCACATACCCCCGTACCGGCAGCGTTTCCCACTGCTCGCGAAAGATGACATAGTGCACACGGTCGACGTAGCATCCCTGGCTGAAGTGGCAACGACGGAGCCGGCCCTCGTAGTGCATGCCGCAGAGTTCCAGTCCCCGTCGCGCCCGGCTGTGCGACGCCAGCGTCCAGGCGTCGACACGCTGCAGGGGGAAGCTCTCGAACAGGAAGCACTGCACCAGCAGCTTGGCCTCGCAGCCGAAGCCCCGCCCGCGGCGCTCAGGTATGACGAACGTGCCGACGTCCGCTACCAGCCGGGTTCCGCGCAGAAACACCGCGCCCTCCAGCCCGATCATCTCGCCCGTGTCCAGGCGTTCGATGGCGAACAGGCAGACCATCTGCGGGTCCATCAGACCGGTCGGCTCGAACAGCTGCTGCTCCTTGGGCAGCGAATACCAGACCGGCCCCAGTATCTCGTTGGGCACGATGTTGTTACGTTCATTGAACGCGTAGATTTCATCGCCGTCCTTCCAGGGCCTCAGCCGCACCAGCTTTCCTGTCCAGGTCGTATGCATCACATGCCCCGCCTGACGTTGTGCCGGTATTCCATCTGCTCCCACTCGTGGCGCAGGATCGCGTACAGCACCACGTCGACATACTCACCCCGGCGGTAGTGTGCCTTGCGCCGCGCGCCGATGCGTCGCATCCCCGACAGCGCCAGTCCGCGCTGGGCGCCGAAATGCGTGGCCGTGGTATCGGCGAAGACCATCCGCGCCGGGTAGTTCTCAAAGATGTAGCAGTAGGCCAGCTGCTTGGCCTCGACGCCGAAGCGGTTGCCGCGGTGCTCGGCCATGACAAAGGTGCCGATCCATGTTCCGAGTTTGCCCGGCGGCAGGCCGCCGAACTCCTCGTAGCCGATGCACTCGCCGGTGTCGAGGCGCTCGATGGCGAACATCGAGTACTTGTCCGTGGTCATGAACCCGTGCTCATCGAAATCCGTGCGCTGTTCGGGTGCCGGGTAGTGCCAGACCCCCCAGTGCTCGTTGGGCTCCAGGTTTTCCGCCGCCATGATCCGGTAAAACTCATCCAGGCCGGCCAGCGGCCGGATGCGGACCGTCTCTCCCGTGTAAACGTTGTTCATGACTGCATCCTCACTTGGTCCTCTGCTAGTCCTCACTCCGGTAGTCCGCCCGGTGCTTGGCCTTGCGGCAGTAGCGCTTGCGGTTCCTGTGCGCGCCGGTGCCGCTGGCACTGAGCCGGTGCTGGATGTGCATTTCGCTGCGCGACCGGCGCAGCACCTCCGCCGCACGGACAATCACCTTGCTGTCTTTCGCTTTGCTCATGAGTGAGCTCCGTCAGCTACGCCTGGGTTGATCCAGCCCCAGAACTGCAGTGCCTCTGGCCTGCCCTGGTGCATGAAGTACTCGGAGAAGCTGACCTCCAGCTCGAAGCCAGCCGCGGCCAGCCACTGCTGCTTGTGGTCCTCGCAGGCCAACACGTGGGCCTCGAAGCGCGGCTGGTCGTGCCAGTCGAGGACCATCCGCATGTAGGCTGCCAGCATGTCGCTGCCCAGCGCGTCCCGGTCCGCGGCGTCGGCAGCGACGTGCAGGTGCAGGTCGCGGCAGATCCAGCGCTCGCGCTCGTCGATGTAGCCGACGACCTTCCCGTCGGCAATCCGCACTGCGAGGTAGACGCGATCCCGGCGTCCCCACAGGCCCGGCTCCTTCTCGTCGTTGTACTTCTTTCTGAGGCGCTGGGCGGTCCAGGGCAGCAGCTCGCGCGGGCAGGGCGTGGCCGCCATCAGGGCGGCCAGCTGCTCGAGGTCTTCTTCCTGCACCGCCCGCAGCCGGACGTAGGTGCCGGTAGCCATACTCTGAGCCTGCCTGCCCGCGATCACATCCGCAGGAACCTTCGGCGCATCTGTTCTTGCCTCACTCATGCTTGACCTCGCCTGACTATCTGCCGGATCGGCAGCTGTTCCCACTGTTCGCGGAAGATCTCGTATTGCACTTCATCAAAGAACTGCCCGTCAGCCCGCTCGATGGCGCGCAGACGGCCGCAGCAGCGCATGCCGCAGCTTTCAAGGCTGGCGCGCGCACGTCTGTGATGCTCCATCGTGCTGGAGCGCACCGCCTGCAGCGGGTAGCTCTCAAACAGCCGGCAGAGCATCAGCTGCTTGGCCTCGATGCCGAAGCCCTGTCCGCGGTGCTGCGCCAGGATGTAGGTGCCGATGTTCATCGCCAGCAGCCCGGGCCGGTAGCTGCTGCAGCCACTGATGCCCACGAGTTCGCTGCCATCCACACACTCGATCGCGGCCATGCTGTAAGCCTCGTGATCGAGCATGCCGTTCTTCTCGAACTCCGCCTCGCGCGCGCCGACCGGCCACCAGCGCGGGCCGCGAAACGGATCGGGAACCCCGTAGTCCTCGGCGTGCACGTCGTTGATTTCCTCGAAGTCGTGGAACGGACGCAGCCTGACTCGCTCGCCGGTATAGACAACCTGCATCACAGTGCCCCCCGCCTCACGACCTGCCTGATCGGCAGCTGTTCCCACTGCTCGCGCAAGATCCGATACATCAGCAGGTCCTGATAGACGCCGCTGACGCGCAGCCAGGAACGCAGGCGTCCCTCAGGCTGCATGCCGCTGAGCTCCATCCCACGCCTGGCGCGCAGGTGGTTGCTGAACGTCGAAGCCTCCGCGCGCTCGATCGCGTAGTTCTCGAACAGGTGGCAGAAGCACAGCTGCTTGGCCTCGATGCCGAAGCCGCGGTGCCAGTGCTCCTCAAGGATCAGCGTACCGACGCTGGCTGCGATAGCGCCCGGGCGCGGAGTGCGGTGCCGCTCGTAGCCCACCAGCTGGCCGGTGTCCAGGCGTTCGATGGCGAAGGCACCGAGCCCCGCCTCGTCCAGCAGCCCGTTGCGCTCGAACTGAGCGGCGTGCCGTGCCTGCGGGTGAAACAGTGACCCCCAGTAGTCGTTGGGCACCGCGTCGATGGTGGCGCGCAGCTCAAGCCATTCCGCGGCGTCGCGGAACGGACGCAGCCTGACTCGCTCTCCGGTGTACACCACGTGCATCACAGTGCCCCCCGTCTGACGACCTGCCGGATCGGCAGCTGCTCCCACTGCTCGCGGAAGATGTAGTAGGTGACCAGGTCGCAGAAGCGCCCGGCGGTCGGGTGCATGCGCCGCACACAGCCCTCAAAGGTCATGCCGCTCTTGAGCAGCCCGCTTCTGGCGCGCAGGTGGTGCTCCAGTGTGCCCGAGTCAACCCGCACCAGCGGGAAGCTCTCGAACAGGTAGCAGTAGCACAGCTGCTTGGCCTCGATGCCGAAACCGAGGTGCCAGTGCTCGGGCTTGATGAACGTCCCGACCCAGGCTGCGATGCTCGAGATAATCCCATACTCCTCATAGCCAACCAACTGGTTGGTATCCAGTCTCTCGATGGCGAAGGTGCTGTACTTGTCAGCGGCCAGCATGCCGGCCTCTTCGAAGTCCTTGCTGACCTTCTGACGCGCGGACCACCAGGCGCCCCAGAACTGATTGGGCGTGACGTGCAGCTCCTCGTAGATGCCGCAGCGTTCGTCCTCGTCCCTGAAGGGCCTCAGCCGTACGCGCTCCCCTGTCCAGATCGTATGCATGTCTTATCTCACTCCGTCGCCGCGTCCATCGGCTCAGCTGCCGGCTTCCTCCTCCTCCCAGGCTGGCGCGCTCAGCAGTTCCTCGCTGAACCAGGTATAGAGACAGCGCGCCTCGGGCTGCCCCAGGTAGAGCATGATGCGCTCCTGGGTGAGTTCCAGCTCGAACCCCGCCTGCTCCAGCCAGTCGATCTTCATTTCCTCGGGGCGCAGCACGTCGAAGCTGATCCTGAGCGGGTTGTGCCATTTCTGCTTGTACGCCAGGTAAGCGCTGACCGCGTCGAGGCCCAGCGCCGCGCGGTCCTCCAGGCCGTCCTGGATATGGTGCTCGTTCCAGTACATGCCGCGGTTGGAATCGTCGCTCTCCTTGAGGTAGCCGACGACTCCGCCTCCGCGCCTGGCGATGGCGAAGTAGCGCTGGGACTTGCCCCACAGGCCCGGCTCGTCCTTGTCTTCGAACTTCTTCCTCAGGCGCTGCAGCGTCCAGGGCAGGGCTTCCAGCGGGTTCTCCGCCAGCAGTCTCGCCAGCTCCGCCAGGTCTGCCTCCAGCACCGGTCGCAGCACGACGTGTTCGCCCTCGGCGAAGCCCTTCTCAATCTTCGTCTCGTTCGCGTCCATAACGTTCTCCTGTTCCTTCAGATCAGCATCTCTGCCTGCACAGCACCGTTGCGGGGGCTGTCGCTCAGCCCCGTGTGACGTACTGCCGCACGGGCAGCTGCTCCCATTCCTCGCGCGTGATGACGTAGTAGATCTCGTCAACCGGCTGGCCGTCCGCGATGAACATGCCGCGTTTCTCGCCAACATATCGAAAGCCGCTGCGCTCCAGACCGCGCAGTGCCGGTCTGTGATTGGCTACGGTGATGGCGTAGACCGTCTCCAGCGGGAAGCTCTCGAACAAGCCGCACAGCATCAGTTGCTTGGCCTCGGTGCCTAAGCCCTGACGCTGGTGCTGCTCCAGGAAGTGCGTTCCCAGCCAGGTCCAGAGCACGCCAGGCCTGATCGAACCGTGCTCCTCGACGCCGATCAGCTGCCCGGTGTCCAGCCGCTCGATTGCATATGCGCTGTACGAGGCCGGGTCAATTACGCCGGCCGGCGCGTACTCCTCCGTGCGCTCGCCCAGCGGGCGCCAGTGCGGCCCCCAGTACTCACTGGGCACTTCCATCAGCTTGTCGTCGATGTTCGTGTACTCCTCAGAGCTCGAAAAAGGCCTGAGCCGGACACGCTTTCCTGTATAGATGTTGTGCATCATTCACTCCTTATCCCGGCTGGCCAGGCGCTGCTTGAGCTCGTCGCTGTACCAGGCATAGGTGCAGATCGACTCAGGCCGGCCCAGGTGCATGACCATCCGCTCGCATTTCAATTCAAGCGCGAAGCCTCCGGCCTGCAGCCAGGCGGCTTTTTCGTCTTCGCAGCCCAGGATGTCGAAACTGAGCCGCAGCGGGTTGTGCCACTTCTGCTTGTAAGCGAGGTAGGCGCTGATCAGGTCTCGCCCCAGTTCGCCCCGGTCGTCGAGTCCGTCGGCGACGTGGGTGAAGCCCCAGAAGATCCCCGCCTGCTTGCTCTGGCGTTCGGTCAGGTAGCCGACCACCCCGCCGTGCGTCCGTACCGCGACGAATACACGGTCCGTCTTGCCCCAGAGTCCGGGCTCCTTCTCGCTTTCGAACTTCTTTTTGAGGCGCTGCAGCGTCCAGGGCAGGGATTCCTGGGGGTTTTCCGCCATCAGTCTGGCCAGATCCGCCAGGTCTGCTTCCAGCACCGGTCGCAGCACAACGTGCCTGCCCTCGGCGAAGCCCTTCTCAATCTTCGTCTCGTTCGCGTCCATAACGTTCTCCTGTCCTTCAGATCAGCATCTCTGCCTGCACAGCACCGTTGGGGGGGCTGTCGCTCAGCCCCGGGTGACGTACTGCCGCACGGGCAGCTGTTCCCACTCCTCGCGAAAGATCGAGTAACACACCAGGTCATAGAGTTCGCCGTCAATGTTGTGGAAGCACTTCGCCCGACACTCGAATTTCATGCCACTGAGGTGGATGCCGTTCGCCGCGCGCGTGTGGCATTCCACCGTGTCTGCCCACACCTGGGAGATCGGGTAGTCCTCGAACAGGTAGCAGTAGGCAAGCTGCTTGGCCTCGATGCCGAAGCCGTTGTGCCAGTGTTCCTGTTTGATGAACGTGCCGACCCAGCCGACGATGCCGTGGAGATACTCCAGGCCGTTGTCCTCAAAGCCGACGAGCTCGCCGGTATCAAGCCGTTCGATGGCGAATGAACTCATCTTGCCGATGTCCAGCAGGCCGGCTGCTTCGAATTTCTTTTCGCGCTGCTGGCGCGGAGCCCACAACGGTCCCCAGTGCAGATTAGCCTCGATGTGAATCTCTTCCTTGAGGTCGCACCACTCCTTTGCATCCCTGAACGGCCGCAGGCGCACCCGCTTCCCTGTCCATATCGTATGCATCAGGCACCCCTCCGTGGATCTTCCTCGCCCGGTACCGGATGACGCTCTGCGCGCATCGCCAGCGCCCAGTCCGCGCACCAGGTGTAGTAAGCGAGGCTTGTCGCCCGTCCACTGTGGAAATAGCTGCGCTCGAATACCAGCTCTTGCTCAAAACCGGCGGCGGTCAACCAGCCGGCCTTCTGATCTTCGAGAAGCAACAGCGCAAAAGAGATCCGCCGCGGATGGTGCCAGCGTTCCTTGTAGGCAAGATAGGCCGCTGCCAGATCCGTGCCGAGAGCATCACGGTCACTGATCCCGCTGCCGATGTGCAGCGTGCACCAGTACATCTGGTTGTCACTGGTGTTTTCGGTGATGTAACCGGCAATGCCGCCTCGTCTGCGTACAACCGCGTACGTCTTATCCTCGCGGTCCCACAGACCGGGCTTCTCCTTGTCCTCGAACCTCTTCTTCAGGCGGTGGTAAGTCCAGGGCACCTGTTCGTGGTTGTACGGGTTCTCCGCCATCAGCCTCGCCAGCTCAGGCAGGTCTGTCTCCAGCACCGGCCGTAGTACGACGTGCCTGCCGGTGGCAAACCCCCGTTCGGTTGTCTCTATTGCGGTTTCCATGTCAATGACCCTCTGCAGTCCGTGCAGTCAGTCGCTCCCACTCCTCGCGGAAGATCACGTACTTCGCCTTGTGAGCCCAGCGCCCGTTCGAGAATGCACTGCAGCGGATCGCGCCTTCGTAGCGCATGCCGATCGCCAGGATGCCGGCCACTGCGCGCCGGTGATGCGCGAGCGTCGTCGCGGTGATCGCCGCCAGCGGGAAGTTGTCGAACAGCAGCCTTATCGCCAGGCGCTTGGCTTCACGGCCGAAGCCCCGGTGCCAGTGCCGGCGCAGAATGCCGGTGCCGATCTCAGCAGTAATCATGCCCGGCCTGGGCAGCTGAACTACCTCGTAGCCGATCAGCTCCGCTGTGTCCAGTCGGTCGATCGCCAGGAAGCTGAACCACAGCTCACTGTCCAGCATCGCGTGCTTGTCGAAGCCCTCGCGAATGCGCTGAAGCGGCCACCAGCTCTGGCCCCAGAACCTGTCCTCCGGGTTCAGGGCCACATTGAGGTCCGCGAATTCATCGCTGTCCGCGAAGGGGCGGATCCTCACCAGTTCTCCTGTGTAGCTCGTGAGCATGACCGTTCCCGTCGTGGCTAGTCCACGTCCTCCTCGGCACTCTTCCACTCGCTGCCCGTCAGCTCGATGAACACGTCCTCCATCGTGACCTCGCCGTTGCCATTGGCGCGGCGGTCCGCATCGGCCGTCTCGCCGCTGGCCAGCCGCTCGCGGCGGCGCTCCCGCACCTGCTGCTTGAGCTCCTCGGCCGTGCCGCGGGCCACGAACCGTCCCTCGTTCATCAGGGCGATCCGCCCGCACAGCCGCTCGACCTCGTCCATGTCGTGGCTGGTCAGCAGCACGGTGGCGTCGTGGGTCCGTTGCAGCTCCAGGATGAAGTCCTGCACGTCGCGCTTGGAGCGCGGATCCAGGCCGGTCGTCGGCTCATCCAGCAGCAGCAGGATCGGGCTGGTCAGCAGCGCCCGCGCGATCGCGACCTTCTGCTGCATCCCGCGGCTCAGCTCCTGCAGGCTGTCCGTCAGCCGGCCCTCCTCGAGGCCGAGGATTTTGAGGATCTCCTCGGCGCGCCTGAGCGCGTACTTGTCGTCTACGCAGTACAGGCGTGCGGCGTAGAGCAGGTTCTCGTTGGCGCTCAGCTTCTTGAAGAACGCCGCGTCGACGCTGACACGGTTGATCAGCCGCTGCACCTGGTAGGGGTCCCGCGTGGGGTCGAAGCCGAACACGCCGATCCGGCCACTGTCCGGCGTCAGCAGCGTGCTGATCATCCTGATCAGCGTGCTCTTGCCGCTGCCGTTGTGGCCGACCACGCCGAAGATCTCGCCGCGCTTGAGCCGCAACGTCACGTTATCGACCGCGGTCTTGCGCCGGCGTGGCGGCCGCAGCTTCTGCCAGACTCGCTGCCAGCCGTTCTTCGCCGGCTTGCGGTCCTCCTTGCTGACGGACGCCGTGAAGTACTTGCACAGCCCTTCGCAGCGCAGTGCGTCCTGACGCGGGTCGATCTCCAGTACGCTCACGATCGGGTCCCCCGCTGCTCGCTCTCTGATTGCGTCCATATTACCCTCTCCAATCCGTGCCGGCCGGCGGCGGAGCGTCCCGTTGTCGGACACTCCGCCGCTGCCGGGCCGGCGTGCGCGGTAGCCATGCTCAGCTCCGCGCCGTGAGCTGGCGGATGTCGTCGAAGTCGATCAGCCACAGCGGGCTCTCTCGGCGTTCGGCTTCCGCCAGTTCGACGGCGATGATGTCTGTGATCACTGACATCGCGTACCTCCGTCTCAGTTCCCAATGCTCCGTGATCGACGCGGGCGAAAGCGCCGCGCCGATTGCGTTTGACAGCTGCCCAAGGCGCCGGACCACCAGGGATCCCCCCACCGCGGCAGCCATGTCGCTTCTCTCAATCTGTCTCGTCAGCAGGACTGACATAGCGCGCCTCCTCGCGTTGGAAGATGGCCGGCCTCACGCCGGGGCGTGGGCGAACTGACAACACGACTGGTTGCTCTCGCTACTAATGTGCCGCGGCTCTGTCGCGGCGCCGGCAGACGAAAATGAGTTCGCCGGCCTGCTCATCCAGGGGCCGCTTGTCGAAGGCCCCATATGCGGCTTCGACTTCGAGGCCGCTCAGCTCCAGCAGGTACTCGGCTTCCCAACGGTAGATCCAGCGGAGCTGCATCTCCTCGATGCGCACTTCCTGCACTCGCCCGGTGCGGTCGCAGACCTCGTACTTCCAGAGCAGCTCGTGCTGCTGGCGACCGGGCCGCGGCGTCAACTGCACGTAGCGCCGCAGGGTCCCGCCGCCGTCCGCCATGGTCCGCTCGTTGACCTGCTTCCAGATTCCGCTGACGCGCATCGCATCGGCGATGTACGTGAGATTCGGGTTGAACGCGTTGAGTACGAACCGGCCATCGGGCCGCAGGTGCCGGGCGACCAGCTCCAGGCAGCGCCGCTGCCGCATGGGCTCCAGCAGATGCTGGAAGCAGCGAAACGGGGTCAGAATCAACCCGAATCGCTCCGGCAGGTCGATGTCCGCCATGTCGCCTTCGACCAGCGTGACGCGCCGCCGCACTTCCTCCGGCTCCGCACCGAGCTTGTCGCGCAGGATGCTCAGCATCGACCGCGAAAGGTCCAGTCCGGTCACCTGGTGGCCGGCGCGGGCCAGCGGCAGCGTGACGCGACCCGTACCGCAGCCCAGCTCCAGCACCGGTCCCGGCTGCGACGCGGCCAGTTCCTGGTAGAAGCCCTGATCGTCGGGCACCTGCTCCGCATCGTAGATCGTGTCGTAGTACCGGGCCGTGACGTCGTAGTCCGCGACCGACCGCTCAACTTGCCTGTGACCTTGCTCTGCCATGACTACCTCCCGAAGGCTCGATGTGAAACGATGCAGGTTCCGCGTGAGCGGAGTGATCTGAGTACTGCGGTGGCGAAGAACGCGATGCGTTCTGCCGCAGCAGTGGTCAGACTGGCAGGGGAACCTCAGTTGAAGCCGGAGATGCCGCCGAAATCAGTATCGAAATCGCGGGAGTCCGGCCGCCGTGGTTACTGCCGTTGCTGACCCGATCATTACCCTCATCATACGACCGTCCTCCTTTGCGCTGTATGTTTTGCCTAGCTCATTCCGTGTCTGGCGACGCGCTATTATACCGATCTTCCGGGAAAAGGCAACAGCGCCGGGCTAAATGAGAGCGTGTCTCAGTGGTTTGCCCCGATTGACGAGGGGGCTTAGCCCTCATCAGCAATGGCATGGATGCGCTGCAGCACACGGTCCTTGAATCCGGCCGGCACCGGGTCTTCCGTCAGACCGTCCTTTAGCTGTCCAAGTATCTCCTCGATCAACTCGCACTCCTTGCGGCACTGGTTGCAGATGTCGAGGTGCTCCTTGATCTTGCGCAGTTCGTAGGCGTCGCATTCACCGTAGATGAAGCGATAGATCTTCTGCTGGACCAACTTACAATCCATCGTTGCCCTCGTCTTCTTCCACTCCCAGCCAGCGCCTCAGCTTGTTGACCGCGTAGCGCATCCGCGACAGCACCGTGCTCAGCGGGCAGTCGCAAATCTCGGAGATCTCCTCGAAGGTCAACTCGTGGTAGACCTTGAGCAGCACCACCGTCCGTTGTTTGTCCGGCAGTTGATCGATCAGGGTGCGCAGGTTGCGCGAGAAGATGTCACTTTCGGTGGCGTCGGCCGGTACGATCCGCTGATCCTTGAGGAAATCGGCGCGCTCGGCTTCCCCGGAGTCATCGCCGACCGGCGCATTGAGACTGTAGGTCTGGCGCGCACCGGTGCGCTTCCAATAGCGCTTGACCTCGTTTAAGGCAATCTTGTAGACCCAGGAGGAGAACTTCTTGGTGACGTCGAAGTTCTTGGCGCTCTTGAAGACGCGCATGAAGACTTCCTGGGCCAGATCCTCGACGCTCTCACGCTCGCCGACCTGCTTGGAGATGAAGTTGTAGATCTGCCGGTGGTAGCGTTCGAAGACCTGGTCGAATGCGGACCGGTCGCCGGCCGCCAGTTGCCCGACCAACTCCTCATCGGTCGGTCGGCGGGGCTGCTTGCGCTTCTCGCCGGAAGTTGTACCGGTTTTCGCCACTAACCTGATTATAGTGCCTAGCCTTGGGTCTTGCCTCAACCGGCGAGCCGTTCGTCGGTCGCGGGCCGCTGTGGCCACAGCAGAGACGCGGCAATCGCCAGCGTCAGCAGGCTGGCGATGATTGTCAGCGAGAGCGTGATCGGCACGTGAACGAAGTCGCTGAGCGCCATCTTGAGACCGACGAAGATCAGGATCGCCGCCAGGCCGTAGCCGAGGAAGCGGAACTTGGCCATCATCCGCGCCAGGGCGAAATAGAGCGAACGCAGGCCGAGGATGGCGAAGATGTTGCTGGTGTAGACGATGAAGGCATCGCGGGAGATCGCCAGGATCGCGGGGATCGAGTCCAGCGCGAAGACCACGTCCGTGAACTCGATCACGATCAGCACCACAAGCAGCGGCGTGGCCATCAGCTTGCCGTCGAGGCGCGTCAGGAATCGCGCGCCGTCGTAGCGCTGGCTGATCGGCAGCACGCGGCGCACCACGCGCAGCACCGGGTTCTTCTCGGGCTCGATCTTCTCCGGGCCGGAGAGCGCCATCTTGAAGCCGGAGAAGATCAGGATCGCGCCGAAGACGTAGATGATCCAGTGGAAGGTGTTGATCAGCGCGATGCCCGCCAGGATCATGGTGGCGCGCAGGATAATCGCGCCCAGAATGCCCCAGAACAGCACGCGGTGCTGGTACTGCGGCGGCACGTGGAAGTAGCCGAGCACCAGGATGAAGACGAAGATGTTGTCGACGCTGAGCGAGTACTCGATCAGGTAGCCGGTGAAGAACATCAGCCCGGCGTCGGCGCCCAGCAGCAGCCAGATGCCGACGTTGAAGACCAGCGCGAGGCTGATCCAGAAGGCGACCCAGGTGAAGGCCTCGCGCGAGCGGATCTCGTGGCTGCGGCGATGAAACACGCCCAAATCAAGCGCCAGCAGCGCAGCGACCAGCAGGCCGAAGGCCGTCCAGAGCCAGGTTGGAACCTGTATTGGGGTCGTCTCCACGGCGTGCACCGCCCGCAGGATGCTGCGGGCACGGCCATTCTAGCATCGGCGAAGGGCCTTCTGCCGTGCGCTCAGGCCTGCTCAGTCCTCCTCGACGAACTCGGTCAACACGCCCGCCGTGCTTTTCGGATGGACGAAGAAAACCCGGCCCTCGGCGCCGACACGCGGCTGATCGTCGAGCAGGCTGAGCCCGTGCTCCTTGAGCTCATCCAGCCTGGTCTGCAGCGGCGCCGGTGCGCCGAAGCACAGGTGGTGCACGCCGCCGCCGCGCCTTTCCAGGAACCGCGCCAGCGCCCCCTCGGGATCGGTCGGCTCCAGCAACTCGATCTTGGTATTGCCGCTCAGCATCGCGACGCGCACCCCCTCGCTGGGCACGTCCATGTACTCCACCTGCTCGGCAGGGTAGCTGAGCAGCCTACAGTAGAGCTCGACGGCCGGCTCGAGCTTCTCCACCACGATGCCGATATGGTCCAGTCGGAACATGCGGGGATTATACGCGGGAATCAGGAATCGGGGGTCCGGATTCAGCAGCAGGGAAGCTGCGATCAGTAGTGGCGGGTCCCCGACCCGCCGATCGCTGGTGGTGGTTAGGCGGGCTTTCCATTACTTCGTCACCGTGATCGTGTTGGGCACGTCCTCGTTGCTGAGGTCCGCCCAGGCGTGATGGACGTTGTCGTGGTCGGAGTAGTAGGTCCGCGGCAGGCCGTCGATGTCGAACTCCATGAACCGCAGGCGGTAGGTGCCGGCTGCGGCGAACTGCAGACGGAAGTTGAACAGCATCCCGCCGTCCGTCGCGCTGCCGCCGTGGACCGGCGTCAGGTTGAAGTCATAGCAGACCAGGCCGGGTATCCCGACATCCCTGGGCCGGATCATCCAGTCGTCGACGGCAATCCAGCCCTCCGGCTGGACGTCCAGTGTGCTCCAGCAGCCGTCCGTCTCGTATCTGTCGCCTCCGGGGCTGCCGGTATTGAACGAGCTTGGCGTGTAGCAGGCGTCCTTGGCGACCACCACGCCCACGCAGTTCATGTAGCTCAGCGGCGCGTCTTGCGGCAGCATGGTGGTGCTGACGGCGATCGTCGCCTCCTCGCCCACCTTGACCGCGTCCTGCAGCGGGCTGGCACGGAGGGCCGGCAGCCGGCCCGGCTCGTACGCATCAACCGTCAGCTCGAACTCGTAGCTGTTTGACCCGGAGTCGTTGCTGGCAGTCACGGAGCAGGAGTAGGTGCCCGCCGCCCCCAGGATCAGCCCCGGCTCCAACTCGAAGCTGTGGTTGGGTACGCCGGCGGTGCTGAAGTCCCAGACCATCTTCTCGGGGATGCCCATGCTCAGGTCGGCCGACAGGCGGGCCAGCTGGCCTTCCTTGCTGCCCCAGATGCTGACACCGTTAATCCGAGGGGGGATCTCCGAGTGCAGGCTCAGCCACTCGACATCGACCTGCGAGCCGTAAGCCATCAGCATGACCGGCAACTGGCCGTCACGGATGCTGGCCGCCGGGTCGAAGGTGGCGACGGCGATCTGCGGCTCCGCGTCGTAGGGGTAGCTGTAGCTCCGGGTCAAGTGCTGCCAGCGCCAGGTGTTCTGGATGAAGTCCGCCACTGCCACCCAGATCCGCTTCCCTCGGCTGAGCTTGACGCGCAGACGGTTGTCGAGTTCCAGGTCGGCGGTGTTCAGCGAGTAACAGGCAAAAGCGAACAGGGGCTCACGTGGCTCCCAGTAGGTACTTCCGAAGAGCCTGATGCTGCTCTCATCAGTGTCGGGAAACACGCGTGAGTGAGGCCAGTCGTCCCGATAGGCGTTGGCCGGCCAGTAGTAAGCGGCCTCGTGGTCTGAGCTCAGCTTCAGGGAGGAAGGCGGCGGAATCCCATCGGGCATCAGGCCCGGCGACTCGTCGACAGGTGCTGGCTCTGGCTCGAAGCTTGTCGGATCCGGTGAATGACCACTACTCCCCGCGCAGGAGCAGAGCAGCAGGAGTGAGAAAAGCACAGCGGCACAGTGCGCGCCACCACATCGCGGCCTTGCCTCCATATCTTAGTATACCCCCGCTGGTCCAATCGCCGTGGGCACACCTCGGGCGCAGTTCCCAGGGCACAGCCGCGGCGCGCCACGTCGGAGCGCGTCTACAATACTGGCGTGCGCGTTGCGTTCTTCACCACGCGGATGATGCTGGGCTACGGCGTCGATCTGACGGTGCATGAGATCGCCTCCCGGCTTACCCGCCATCACGGGATGGGCGTCGATATCTGGACGCCGACCAGCGACGGTACGTTCGACCATGGGCCCTATAAGCTGCGCGAGATCATCGTCTACGGCGCGCCGGTCAATCGCGCATTGCCGCTGCTGGAACTGAACTGCTGGCGGGCGCTGCGCGGGCTTAAGCGCCGCCTGAGGGATGCGGGCGAGCACTACGACGTGGTCGTGCCCTGCACGCATCCATACTACGGCGCCGGACGCGCCCTGGGTGTACCCCAGGTGTTCTTCAATTTCGGCAACGTACCCACCATGGGTTTCACGTGGAAAGGCCGGGCCAACTGGGCGTGGCTCGACTTCAGCGAGCGGGTGCTCCACAAGCCCCGCAGCGTGCGGATCGTCAGCATCAGCCGCTTCCTGCACGAGCAGCAGAGCGATGCGCTAAGGCGGCGCGGGACGGTGATCCACCTCGGCGGCGACCACTACTACCCGGCGCCGGCCGGGGCGCACCAGCAGTTCCGCGCGCGCCATGGCATCGCGGAGGACGCCGTGGTGCTGGGCTTCTGCGGCCGGCTGCACCAGGACCACCCGCCCTACAAGGGCACCCGCGAGGTGCTGAAGCTGGGGCGGAGCATTCGCGCCGCCGTGCCGGGGGCGCAGCTGCTGATGTGCGGCGTCGGCAGTCCCGCCGACGAGGAGTGGATTCGGGCCGAAGGGGCCCTGCCGCTCATCAATCTGCCGCCTGCCGAGATGCCCTCGTTCTACAGCGCGCTGGACGTCTACGTCTGTGCTTCGCGCTGGGAAGGCTTCAACCTGCCGATCGTCGAGGCGGCGTGGCACGGAGTGCCCGCCCTGGCCTACGACGCGGGGGCCCACGGCGAGCACGTGACCGCCGTGCTGGTGCCCGACGGCGACTTCGCCGCCCTGACCGAGCGGACGCTGGAACTGGTCAAGGACGCCGGCCGGCGGGCCCGGGCAGCGGCCGAGGCCCGGCAGCGCGCTCAGCAGTTCAGCTGGGACTCGGCCACGGAGCGCTTCGCCGCGGTGCTGAGCGAGGTGGCCCGGTGAGCGCGCGCGAGCTGAGCGAGATGCTGCTTCCTTACCTGATCAGCGACCTGCTGCTGGCGGTGCTGGCCCTGCTCGCCTGGTGGCTGATGCGGCGCTACGTCGTCAGCCGGCTTGATCCGCGGCCCGCGACGCACGCCCGGCCGCTCTGGCAGCAGTTCGGCTTCGGGTTGGCGCTGGGCGCGGCGGCGGCCGCTGTGATCGTGCTGCTGGCCTGGGCCGGCGGTGGTTTCCGCCCGGCGGCCGACTGGGCTCCCTATGCGCCGCGGCTGACTGCCGGTCTGAGCGACGGCGTGCTGCTGTGGGGATTCTTCGCGCTGCAGTCGCTGTTCGAGGAGCTGCTGTTCCGCGCGATCGGGGTCGGCGTGCTGGCCACCATCATCTTCTGGGCGGCGACGCTGGTGCTGGTCCCGCTGGAGGAGCGGGGCGCGCCGCGCCTGCTGGCCTGGCTGTGGCTGCTCAGCGGCATCCTGGCCAGTGCGGTGGTGGCCGTCGCCTTCGCCTTCGTGCACCGCGGCAACCCGGCCACCACCCCGCTGGCGCTCATCAACATCGCGCTGGCCGGCCTGGTGCTGGGTCAGCTGCTGTGGATGCAGGGGACGGGCATGGGCGCCTGGGGCTGGCACTGGATCTGGAACAGCGGCCTGGCCTCGCTGGGGCTGCCGGTCAGCGGCGTGCATCTGACGCCGCCCCTGCTGGGGATCGGCTTCGGCGGATCACGCCCCGGCCTGATCAGCGGCGGCTCGTTCGGTCCCGAAGGCAGCATCGCCTGCACGCTGGTACTGAGCGCGATGTGGCTGTGGCTCTGCTGGCGCGCGGCCCGCGGCTCACTGCCGAATCGCAGCCGGCACGCTGCGGAGGAATCGGACCAGCTCCCCGTTGGGGCCTAGAGCCCGCCCTTGTAGAGGCCCTCGGCCGCCCCGCTGCCATACTGCTCCACGCGGTGCATGATCTTGTCGCTGAAGTCGGTTTCCTTCTGCTCCAGCAGCTTGAAGTCGTGCGGGCTGGTGGCGGCGGCGATGGCCGTCTCATAGGTGATGCGGCCTTCCTTGTACAGCTTGAGCAGGTAGCGGTCGAAGGTGATCATGCCCTCGTCCTCCCCTTCCTCCATCGCGAGCTTGATCATCTCGGTCTTCTCCTGCTCCTCGATGAACTCGCGGATGCGGCCCGTGGTCTTCATGATCTCCATCGCCGGCAGCCGTCCGCCGCCGACCATCGGCAGCAGTCGCATCGAGATGATCGCCTTGATCGTCTCGGAAAGCATGATCCGCGCCTGCTTCTGCATCGTCTCGGGATAGAAGTCGATGACGCGGCTGATCGTCTGCACCACGTCCAGGGTGTGCAGCGTGGTCAGCACCAGGTGGCCGGTCAGCGCGGCCTGGAAGGTGGCGTTGACCGTCTCGCGGTCACGCATCTCGCCGACCAGGATGATGTCCGGGTCCTCACGCATCGAGCCGCGGATCGCGTCCATGAAGCTGTTGGTGTCGACACCCAGCTCGCGCTGGTTGATGATCGCTTCCTTGTCGTAGAGCACGTACTCGATCGGGTCTTCGATGGTCAGGATGTGCACCGGCCGGCGGTTGTTGACGTAGTCGATCATCGCCGCCAGCGTGGTGGACTTGCCCGAGCCGGTGGTACCGGTGATGATGATGATCCCGCGCCGCTCGAGGCTCATCTCCTCCAGGATCAGCGGCAGGTTCAGGTCCTCAAAGCTGGGGACCACGTCCTGCACGTGACGCAGCGCGGCGGCCACCGTGCCCTTCTGGCGGAAGACGTTGACGCGGAAGCGGCCGCGTTTACCCTCCGGCGTCACCATCTGGTAGGCGAAGTCGATCTCGTTCTCCTCCTCCAGGCGGTACTCGCGCTTGGGCGTCAGCAGCATTTTGGCGATGCGCTCCATCTCCTCTTCGGTCAGGATGTCGTCATCGGTCGGCATCAGATCGCCATCGATCCGCAGGAAGGGCGGACGGCCCACGCCGAAGTGGACGTCGGAGGCGCCCTTGCGCATCATGATGGTCAGGATTTCGTCGACATGCTTCATGGTTGTTCACCTGTTGAATGGCTCAAAGACCCCGTAGGACCTGCTTGATTATACAGCTTGTGGGCTCTCGTCGCAGCCGACCGGCGAGATGCGATGGAGCCGCCCGCTGTCTGCCGCGCTAGGGCGCCGGGTCCACCGTATAGGTGAAGGTCGTTGACGAGCTCTGTCCGGCGAAGTCCTGCACCGAGGCCGCCCCCTCGTAGGTCACCGGCTGGTCGGTCTCGTTGACGGCCGTGACGTGAACCGTGTGAGTCCGCGTCGGTTCCGTGGTGGAGACCACACTGGGGTCGGCGCCGTCGCCGAAGTTCCAGGTGACGGTAAAGGGCTCGCGGCCGTACAGCCAGCTGACGGAGAATTCCGCCGGCTGGCCGCCGATCAGCTCCTCCGGCTGGGACACCGTGCCGATCTGCGGCAGGAACGCGGGGGCAGCGTACTGGCCGGAGTTGCCCGAACTGCAGCCGGCGCAGAGCGCGGCGGTGAGCATGATGACTGCCAGTGCGGCTGATGTTGCTGTGCGCATGGTTTGCCCCTGACCGGGATTGAGTACACCATACCACCGTTCAGCGCGATCCGCCAGGCGGAAGCCGCGGGCGGCCGGCGGCACAGCGTCCCGGTTGGTGTTATGCTCTTGCGGGTGAGCATCGCCGTGGCGCTGAGGGAATGCCGCGGCGAGGGACAGTCAGCGATGGACGCTTACGCGATCTGGAACGCCGTCTTCATTGTGCTCGGCATCGGCTACTTCTGCCTGCTGTTCTGGGCGATCTTCGACGCCATCACCCAGTACGACATCGGCTGCGCCGGCATGGGCTGCATCTGGCCGCTGCTGTTCATCACGGTGCCGCCGTCCCTGCTGTTCTATGTGTTCATGCGCTTCTACCAGCTGCGGGCCCCGTCCCGGCAGGTGCTGCTGGAGCGACAGCGCGAGGAACAGGGCCTGCCGCCTGCGGGCCGCTTCGCCAGCGACATCGACAAGCTGCGCTTCCTTGAGGCGGCGCAGCGCAGCCACGGCACGATGTACGACCCGGTCATGGACCACGCCGCGCCGCCGGCGGGTTTCAGGCACTTCAAGGACGGCCGCGCGGAGGCGCTGCTGGAGCAGCGGCGCTACGACGAGGCCTGCGAATACCTGCTGGATCTCCATGCCGTCGCCACGGCAGCCCACGACGTGCGCAGCCGCGATACCTACCGGCACTACCTGTCGCTGGTGCCCGGCGGCCTGGAGCGGCTCCAGCAGCAGGAGCAGCGGCTGCGCGGCCCGGAACGCGAACCGCGCTCATCCCGACGCCCCGACGTGCCGTTCTGACATCGGCGCGGGTATACTGCAGGTAGATTCTGCTGAGGCAAAGGGCATGCTGAAGGCATTGCGAACCGGGCTGACGATATCCCTGCTTGCAGCACTCGTTGGCTGCAGTGCGAGCGATGATCGCGCTGGT
>Ga0180429_10000253_pt1 | contig 48564 bp, 61 predicted proteins | sample SS_ome_FD_132428 | JGI IMG/M metagenome (GOLD analysis project Ga0180429, IMG submission 132428) | Hypersaline lake sediment archaeal communities from the Salton Sea, California, USA - SS_1_S_1 metaG | ecosystem: Environmental > Aquatic > Non-marine Saline and Alkaline > Hypersaline > Sediment ... | reverse complement strand
TCCCAGACGGTCTCGCCGGACAGGGTCACCTCGAAGAAGTGGCCGGACCCGGCCTCGCAGATCAGGGTGTCGCCGTTGGGCAGCCGCTGGGAGCCCGCCATGAAGCCGGACATGAAGTTTTCAGGGTCGGCGTAGATCCACAACGGCTCGGCGGGCCCGTAAGCCTCCCCGGGTGTAAGACTGTAGGTACCGCCGGAATCCACGGGGGGCACGATCTCCTCCACGCTGGAGTAGTTTCCGCCGGGGCGCCCCAGGCCATTGTTGAAGACCAGGATGTTCCCCGCCCCGGGGCAGCCCTCCTCGATCCACTCGGCGTCGTGCTGGAACCAGAATTTCTGCTCGTCCGAAGTCCCGGCACGGTAGACCTGCGGGTTGCCCCAGCGGTAGAGGATATCGCCGCCCTTCCCGCTGTTCCCCCCGCTGTGACCGGCGGCCTCCTCCGTGGTGGTGCTGTGGTCAACGACGTAGATCTCGCACATGCCGTAGGCACTGATGACGATCTGGTCCAGCACCTCGTTGTAGGCCACCGAGTTGCAGTGGGTCCAGTCGGCGTTGCCGCTGAAGGCATAATTGATGTCCACCAGTTCGGGATGCTCGGCCACCACCCCGTAGTTTTCCCTGGTCGGGTCGAAATCCTGCACCAGGTGATCCCAGATGTGCCACTCCCAGACGATGGTTCCGCCATCGGGGCCCGACGGCTCGACTTCGACGATGGTATCCGGGACGAGGTACCCCTGGTTCAGAAGCGACGGGTCGCGGCCGGCGGCGATGCACTGCTCCATGGACTTGTATTCGTAGGCCACCATGAGGATGTTGCCATTGGGCAGCGGCTCGATGTCATGATGCTGCATGCGGGTTTCGCTGGAATAGTCGAACTCCCAGAGAACGCTGCCATCCCAGGCCAATCGCTGGACGTGACCGCCGTGCATGCCGGGGAACACCGGGTTGTTCACATAGTACGGGCGCAGCAGCGTCCCGTCTTCCAGGAGGTAGCCGGAGGACCCGGCCAGGTGAGGCGTCGCCCAGTAGTGCACCACCTGGCCGTCCATATTGATCAGGAAGGCGGTGCTGCCCTGTTTCGGCGAAAAGAGGGTGTAGCCCTCGAACGGATCCCCGCAAGCCGGACCGCCGGAAAGGAGGGTCAGGACGATCAGAACGCCGTACGCCAGCAGTTTTCTCATCTTCGGCAACTCGATTGAGGTGATCGAAGGTATCCGTCATGATCAGGCATGGCTATTGTCCATGAATTGACACGCCCGGGCAACCTGGAGACCGCAGGATTGACTTCACCGATCCCCGGGAACTAGACTGATTCGGAAGAATCGAAGCATCAGCGACACGTATCGGAACCATGTCAGGACAACAGCGATGAACCAGCAACAACCGGCAAAGAAACCCGGCGAAATCCAGCTCAGGGCGAAGATCGACGAAAAAGTGGCCGAGGGCGTCTACGTCAACCTGGCCAACGTGATGCACAACCAGTCCGAGTTCGTTATCGACTTCGGCCGGGTGGTTCCCGGCCGCCAGGACTTCACCGTCCACTCCCGCATCATCATTTCACCCTTTCACGCCCGGCAGCTCCTGGAGGCGTTGAAGCGGAACATTGGCCAGTACGAGAAAAACTTCGGCGAGATCCACGGGATCGCGGACTCGGACGAGCGCAAGGTCGGCTTCTAGGACGCCGGCACGGCGCCCGACCCGGAAGAAATCGGCCGTCCGCCCGCGCACGGTGAGCGCCGGCGAGCGGATTCGCCGTACCCTGCACCTCGTCGCCCTGTTGCTGCTCTGCAGTATTCTGGGCATGGCGCTCTTCCGGGTGCTGGGGTTGCTCATCGACGGGCAGGAACACCTGCCGCCAGTTCTCTTCCACGGTATACCGCTGACCCTGCTGCCCGCAGTGAGCCCCGATTTCGGTGTCCTGCAGCTGACCACCGGGCTGGTGCTGCGCATCAACCTGGGCCTGGTCCCCGGGCTGCTCGCCGGCTGGTTCATTCACCGCCGCTACTTCACCCCGGCCGGTAAAAAAAAACGGCGGACGCCGGTAAAACGCCACCGGACCGCTTGAGCCGGAGAGATGCAGAAGCCGTGCAGAATGAGAGACAAAGCGCGGGCGAAAACGGCCCGGGACTGATCCTCGCCTCGGCCTCGCCGCGACGGGCTGAGCTGCTCAAGGGCATCGGCCTCAGCTTCGCCATCCGCCCCTCGAGGGTCCCTGAGATCGCCGTGCCCGGCGAGTCGCCGGAAGACTTCGTGCTGCGGGTCTCGCGGAGCAAGGCCAACTGGGCCGCCCGCTGGAACGAGGACCACTGGGTCATCGCCGCCGACACGGTGGTGGTGGTGGACAGCGAGATCCTGGGCAAACCGGCGGACCGTGAGGACGCGGCACGGATGCTGGCCCGCCTCTCCGGCGACACCCACCGCGTGGTCACCGGGGTTACCGTACTGCCGCCGGGCGGCGCCGAACCGCTGGCCGAGGTGGCCCAGACCGCGGTGACCTTCCTCAAGCTGAGCCGAACCGAGATCGAGCGTTACGTGGCCAGCGGCGAGCCGGACGACAAGGCCGGGGCCTACGGCATCCAGGGCCGGGCCGCCGTTTTCGTTGAGCACATCGAGGGCAGCTATGCCAACGTGGTGGGCCTGCCGTTGTCCCTGCTCTACCAGATGCTGCTCGAGGCCGGCTTCCCCGAAGACGCCTTCCACTGGTCCTAAAGAAAATCCCACCCGCAGCGTGCCGTGATGCACCGCCGCGGGCGGGATTGTCCGTCAGGGATCCTGTCTACTCGCCGTCCGGCTCGGCCGGCACCCAGCGGAGCACCGGCTTGCGCGCCGCGGTGACCTCGTCGAGACGCGACACCGGGGTGCTGCGCGGGGCGCCCTTCACCAGTTCCGGATCGCGCTCCGCCTCGCCGGCGATCTGGATCATCGCCGCGATGAAACGGTCCAGCTCTTCCCGGGGTTCGCTCTCGGTGGGCTCGATCATGATCGCCCCCTGGACGATCAGCGGAAAGCTCACCGTGGGCGGGTGGAAACCGAAGTCGAGCAGCCGCTTGGCCATGTCCCCCACCGCCACCCCGTGGGCCGCCTGGTGCTTGTCGTCGAAAACCACCTCGTGCAGCACCGGGCTGTGGTAGGTCAGGTGGAAGTGCGGCTCGAGCTTCTTCCTGATGTAGTTGGCATTGAGCACCGCCATCTCGGAGATGCGGCTCAGGCCCTCGCCCCCCATGGAAAGGATGTAGGAGAGCGCCCGCACGGCCACGCCGAAGTTGCCGAAGAAGGCGCCGATGCGCCCGATGGACCTGGGCCGGTCGTAGTCCTCACCGTAGCAGGCATCTGCGGGCTCGCCCTCGCGGATGATCACCGGCAGGGGCAGGTACGGTTCGAGGACCTTCTTCACCGCCACCGGACCGCTGCCCGGGCCGCCACCGCCATGGGGCGTGGAGAAGGTCTTGTGCAGGTTGAGGTGCAGCACGTCCACACCGGTATCCCCGGGGCGCACCTTGCCCAGCAGGGCGTTCATGTTCGCCCCGTCCATATAGACCAGCCCGCCCCTGGCGTGGACGATCTCGGCGATGCGGTCGATCTGCTTCTCGAAGATGCCCAGGGTGTTGGGGTTGGTCAGCATCAGTGCGGCCACGTCCTCGGTCATCTCGGCTTCCAGCCGCTCGAGGTCGACACAGCCGTCCGGGCCGGAGGGGATTTCTTTGGCCTGGAAGCCGCAGATCACCGCGCTGGCCGGGTTGGTGCCGTGGGCCGAATCGGGGATGAGCACGGTCTGGCGCGGTTCGCCGATATGGTCGAAGTGGGCCTTGACCATCATCATCCCGGTCAGCTCGCCGTGGCTGCCGGCACAGGGGTGCAGGGTCACCGCGTCCATGCCGGTGATCTCGGCCAGCAGTTCCGAGAGGGAGTGCAGCAGCTCGAGGTTCCCCTGGGCCGCGGAGGTGGGCCGCAGGGGGTGGCTCTCGGCAAACCCGGGGATACGGGCCATGACCTCGTTGATCCGCGGGTTGTGCTTCATCGTGCAGGAGCCGAGGGGGTAGAGCCCGTTCTCGATGCAGTAGTTCCACTTGGAGAGGCGGTAGTAGTGGCGCACCACTTCCACCTCGCTCACTTCGGGGAAGCCGCGAATCGTATCGCGGACATTGCCCTCACCCAGCACCGCGGCAAGATCGGCCTCGGGGACATCCAGTGGCGGCAGTGCGTAACCGGTGCGGCCCTCGCCGCCGATGTCGAAGATCAATGGCTCGCGGAAGGTGGTCCCGTCGTTGCTCATAGCGCACCCTCCAGCGTTTCGGCCAGACGATCGATGCTCTCCCGGCTGTTCACCTCTGTAACACAGAAGAGCATGGCGCCGGCCATCTCGGGATAGAACCGGCCCAGTGGCAGGCCGGCAAGGATCTTCTTTTCCAGCAACGCCTCGGCGATCTTCGCCGCATCACCGGGCAATCGCAGCACGAACTCGTTGAAGCAGGGCCCGGGGAAGACGTCTTCCACGCCGTCCACGGCGGTGAGCCGCCCTCGGGCATAGTGGGCCTTCAGCGTGTTCTGCCGGGCCAACTCGCGGGCGCCGCCCCGGCCCATCAACGACATGAACACCGTGGCCGCGGTGGCGCAGAGCGCCTGGTTGGTGCAGATATTGGAGGTGGCCTTGGCCCGGCGGATGTGCTGCTCCCTGGTGGAGAGGGTGAGCACGTAACCGGTACGGCCGTCCTGGTCCGTGGTCTGGCCGGCCAGCCGGCCGGGCAGGCTGCGCACCATTTTCTGGCGGCCGGCGATAAACCCCACGCCCGGCCCGCCGAAGGTCAGCGCGTTGCCGAAGGAGGCGCCGTTGCCGGCCACGATGTCGGCCCCCTGTTCGCCCGGCGGCGTGAGCAGCCCGAGAGAGACCGTCTCACTCACCGCAACCACGAGGTGCGCGCCGGCGTCGTGGGCCGCCGCGGCCATCCCCGCCATGTCTTCCAACCGCCCGAAGAAGTTGGGGTGCTGCAGCACGAGGCAGGAAGCGCCGTCCAGGTGCCCGTCGAGATCGGCAGGTTTCACCGTGCCGTCGGCGCCGAACGGCACTTCGTCGAGTTCAATCCCCAGGTTGCCGAGGTACGTGCGCACCACGTCGCGATAGAGCGGATTCAGGGCCCCGGCCACGACCACCCGTTTGCGCGAGCGGCTGACCCGCAGACTCATCAGCACCGCTTCGGCCACCGCGGTGGCGCCGTCGTATAGCGAACCGTTGGCCACGTCCATGCCGGTGAGCTGGCAGATCATCGTCTGGAACTCGAAGATCGCCTGCAGCGTGCCCTGGCTGACCTCCGCCTGGTAGGGCGTATAGGCCGAGAGGAACTCGTAGCGGGAAATGATGCCGTCCAGCGCCGCCGGAAGGTAGTGGGCATAGGCCCCGGCGCCGAGGAAGGCGTCGGCGGGCCTGACCGGCGTGTTGGCTTCGGCCAGTTCGGACATCCGGGCCGCCAGTTCGGGTTCGGACAGCGGCCCCGGGACCTTCAGTTCGCCACGGAAACGCAGCTGATCGGGAATGTGGTCGAACAGCGCTTCAATGTTCGCCACCCCGATCTGCTCGAGCATCGCCGTGCGGTCGGCATTGGAATTGGGGATGAAACGTCGCATCGTGTCACTCTTCGCTTGAGACCAGCTTCTCGTAGTCCTCGGCTTTCATCAGGCCGTCCAGTTCGCCGATGTCGCCCAGCTTCATGCGGTAGATCCAACCGTTGCCGTACGGCTCCTGGTTGAGCAGCTCGGGGGCGTCATCGAGACCACCGTTGGCCTCCAGCACCTCACCGGAGAGCGGGCTGTAGAGCGGCGAAACAGCTTTCACCGACTCGATGGTGCCCACCTCGTCGCCGGCCTTGACCTCGGCCCCGGTCTCGGGGGCTTCGACATAGACGATGTCCCCCAGCTCCTTCTGCGCGTGCTCGGTGATACCCACCGTGCCGTCCTCGCCTTCGACCCTGACCCACTCGTGGTCCTTGCTGTACAGGAGATCCTGCGGGTTCATCGCTGCTCCTCCTTTTTCTGTTGCCGTTGGACGGGCGCTCCCCCGTTGCGGCAGGGGTTACTTCTGTCTCTTGTAGAACGGTGTCTCCACGATCCGGGCGGGCACTTCCTTGCCGCGGATGAGCACGGCGATCTCCGTCCCCACCGGACTGACGTCCACCGGGACATAGCCCAGACCGATATTCTTCTTCAGGAATGGCGCGAAACTGCCGCTGGTCACCCGTCCGCACGGCTCGCCGCCGCGAACGATGGGATAGCCGTGGCGGGCGATGCCCCTGCCGGTCATTTCGAACCCGGCGAGGATCATCTTCAGGCCTTCCACCTTCTGACGTTTGAGCACGTCGCGGCCGAGGAAATCGCCCTTCTTCAACTTTACGATCCAGCCGAGGTCGGCCTCGTAGACCGTGGTGCTGTCGTCGATATCATTGCCGTAGAGGGCCATCTTCGCTTCCAGGCGCAGGGTATCCCGCGCGGCCAGGCCCACCGGCTGGAGACCGAACTCGTCCGTCCCACCCCGCTCGAGCAGGGCGTACCAGATCTTTTCCGCATGCTCGGGCGAAGTGTAGATCTCGAACCCGTCCTCGCCGGTGTACCCGGTGCGGGAAATGATGGACGGCGCGTCGAGAACGGTGTCGTGCACGAGGCGGTAGTACTTGATCCCGGAAAGGTCGGCACCAGTGAGCGGGTCGAGGATCGCCTGGGCGTTGGGGCCCTGCAGGGCCAGCTGGACATAATCGTCACTGCGGTTGATCACGTTGACGTCGCCCCGGGCCAGGGTCTTGATATAGGCCACGTCCTTGTCCACGTTGGCCGCGTTGATGCAGAGCATGTACTCGGTCTCGCCCGTGCGGTTGACCAGCAGGTCATCGACAAAGGTGCCCATGTCCGTCATCAGCGCCGAATACTGGATCTGGCCCACCTTGAGCTTCGCAGCATTATTGCAGGTGATCCACTGCAGGAACGCCAGGCTGTCCGGCCCCGAAATCTCCACCTCGCCCATGTGGCTCACGTCGAAGAGGCCGGCCCTGGTCCGCACCGCCATGTGCTCCTCGATCACGCCCTTGAACTGGGTGGGCAGGTCCCACCCGGCGAACTCGACCATCTTCCCGCCGAGCCGGCGGTGGGCGGCGTTCAATGCCGTCTTTTTCAGGGGTGCGCTCTCGTTGGCCGCCATTGGAATCCCTCTTCTTTGAATATCATGCAAATAATTGATAATACTGTCTGTTAACCGGACACTTACACCTGGGCACAGAGAATGAAAAAGGTAACACAACCCCTGTGGTGAGTCAAGAATCGTCGTCCCCCGCGAGATCTCGGCGGCAAGGCCGCAAACTAGCGGCGAACCCAGGTTTCCCGCCGGGACAGAAAATCCCAGACACGGATACGGCCGGTGACACCGTAAAGGCTCACGGCCCGCATCCTCCCGCGGGGAGAAAGCAGGTAGACGGTCCCCGAAGACGAGGACCCGAGAGGCGTGAAAGAGACGAGATCCGAGGCGCCGAAGCGGATCGGATCATGGGGATCGTCCAGGGTGCCGTGCCCTGGCGGCAGCACGGGAACGGGCCGGGTGTCGAGGATGCCGAACCGGACACCTCCATGCTCCAGGGGCAGGCTGATCGGGCCGTCGACCACGGGATCGACACCCGACGAGATTTCGGAACGCCGGATGCCGTTGCCGTTGCCATCCTCCACGATGCGGTAGATCACCGATCCGTCCACCGTGTCGAAAACCACGCCGCGGCATACGGCGGCGGTCACGGCCTGGCAGCGCAACTGGCGAAAAAGCAGCGTCACCCGGCCCGCGGCGGCGGAGAGCCGCGCCCCGTCGACCCAGGAGCGGACGGCAGGCAGCGCCGCCACGGCGAGCAGACCGGCCAGGCACACGGCGATCAGCGCCTCGAAATACGAGGCACCCCGGTCCCGGCGTCCGGAGCGTCGATCACTTCCCACCCGACCCACCCGATACCCCCCTGCGCAGCATGGCCCGGGCCGCGCGCCTCGACGTCCGCCCGCCATCCAGGGGCACGCCGCGCACGGCCCCGGCCAGCACTTCGCCGATCACCGGGCAGACGAGAAAGCCCTCACGCTGCATGGCCTCGGCCAATCGATCGGCGGCACCCTCGACACTGGTCCGGTCCACGATACCGATCATCGGTTTCCGGTTCCCGGAATGGTGGCGTTCGACAAAACGCAGGAATTGTGTCACCCCGCCGGGGCCGGGCGGAAAGACCCGCATCGCTCTCACCGTTCCATCCGACGCCATGGCCGTGCAGAAGAACACGCCGTCCCTGACCTCCACCCCGAACGCCCGGCCCTGGCTCACCTGGCACCGCCTTCCGGCCGCCATGACCACCGGCCGGGGCCGGCCGCGGCGGCAGCGGACCGGCCCCCCGGCATACTAGTTCTTCGCCGCTCCGCCCTCGGCCGGGACCACCGCCCTGCGAAGGGTGGTCTCCCCCTCCACCGCCAGGTGAGGCTTCAGCCGGTCGAAGACTTTTTCGCCGATGCCCTGGACGTTCATCAGATCCTCGGGGCGCTGGAACGGGCCGTGCTGATCCCGAAAATCGATGATCCGCCGGGCCACTTTTTCCCCCACCCGGGGCAGCATGATCAGCTGGGCCTCGGTTGCCGTGTTCAGGTTGACCACGCCGTCGAGGGCCTTCGCTGACGAGGGCGGCGGGGCGGCCGCCGCAGCCGGGGCGAGGGCATACAGGGCAGCCAGTGCAAGACAGACCGCGAGGGCCGTGCGGATGATCGTCGTCGTATCGGTGATCCTGGTCATGAAGTCCTCCTTCAATGGTGCAGACCTGTTTCGGCCAACGGCGGGAGCGGCCCCCGGCTCGATGCCGGCATCGGCCGCTCCCCCGCGGCTCCTGCGAGACAAAACCTCTCTTCCGTTTTCGCAACCAGGCCGCCCCACTGCCGGGTCTTCCGGCAGGCGCATGGGCCGGCCGCTCGTTGCTCCGCTTCCCCGAATCACCTCCCCCCTGGTCCAGTTGACCGTGCCGCCGCAGGCGCCGGGCCGGCCGTGAGGGCGCGGCAGAACCACTGATCGCCGGACCGGCGCCGGGCGGTGCCTCCAATGGAGAGCAACCGGCATGCCAGCGGGCCCGCCAGGGATGGATTCAAACAAAGCGTTCTTTTACAGTAAGTTGCAATCAGGAAGGGTCGTGGCTTGTCAAACAGGCCGTCAGCGGGGTGGCAACATGACGCTCCCGGCGGAAACGGGGCCTGACACCGGGAGCTGGAGGACCGTCACGACGCTATCGGGACCCGCAGGGACGCATCACTCCAGGACCCGCATCACGACCAGGGTAATGTCATCATGCTGCGGCTGAGCGCCGGCAAAGCGATTGACGTCGGTGGTGATATGCTCCACCAGCTCACGGCTGGTGAGGCGGGAATGGTCGGAAATACAGCGCATCAGCCGCTCCTCGCCGTATTCTTCCTCGCGGACGTTCATCGCCTCGGTGATCCCATCGGTGTAGAAGACGAGCACGTCACCGGCGCTCAGTGAAACACGGTTCTCCTCGATGACGCTGGAGAAGAGCCGGCCCTCGTCCAGCCCCAACGCCATGCCCGGCGGGTGGAGCGACTCGAAGTCGTCCGTATCCTGCTTGAGCAGAAATCCCGGATTGTGTCCGGCGCGGCTGTAAACCAGTTCTCTTGTCGAGCTGTCGAGCACGGCGTAGAAGAGGCTGACGAATATCCCCTTCTCGATGGTGCGGTAGATCAGGCTGTTCACCCGGCCCAGCACGGCCACCGGGGAGTCACCGAAACCCACATGGGATTGCAGGATGCCCTTGGTCAGCGTCATGTAGATCGCCGCCGAAACCCCTTTGCCCGACACGTCGCCCACCGCGATGCCCAGCTTGCCCTCGCCGAGGCTGATGAAGTCGAAGTAGTCGCCGCCCACTTCGGTGGCCGGGATGCAGACGCCGGCCACGTCGTAGCCGGGCAGTCTGGGGCTCTCCTTGGGCAGCAGCTTCATCTGCACGTGGCGGGCGATTTCCAATTCCTTCTGCATACGCTCGCGCTCGGTGATGCGCCGGATGTGCGCCGGCACCAGGTCCCGATGCTCCTCCTCGGGCTGGCGGATGCGGAATGCGGCCAGGGCCAGGGCCACCGGCACGAAAAGGGTGCAGAGCCCGATGATGGCCGCCACCCGGATCGACGGCGGCCCGGAAGCGAACATCGGCCCCAGGGGAGCGACTGCGGCACCGAACCAGGTGGCCCAGAACGCGGCCATGAAGCCGTAGCGGACCATCACCATACAGAGCAGCAGGCCGAGGACGAAGAAGAGGGCCATGGCCAGGCCGATGTGGTCCGGCGCCGGATAGTCACAGAAGAAGAGGTAGACCAGGGCGGAACAGATCGCGCCGAGCATCAGCCCACGGGCGGTTCGGCGGTCGAAGAGGCTGCGCCCCACGGCGAGGAACGGAAGACGGATCGACGTCTCGGCGAACATCGCGGTGGCCAGCGGCCCGACCAGGGTGAGCAGCAGGGGCCACCATGAGGCCCAGTGACTGAGGCCGTGGGGCAGGCGGTAGCCGAGGATCGCGTAAGAGAGCAAGTGGGTCAGCGAAGTGAGCCCGAGCAGGGCGGCCCCGCAAAGCAGGCCTGTTTGCACCGACCAGCCGAAGGACCGGGTGAAGAGTCGGCGGGCGAAGAGCCCGTCCACGGCCTGGAGCACGCCGGCCCAGCCCTCCCGGGCATAGGACTCACCCACCGCGTACCCGACAAAGACCAGCAGGCTGCCGCCGAGGGTGAGGAAGACGAACATGAACACGCCCATGAACAGTTTGGTCTGGCTCATGTTGAGCACACCGACGTTGGTCGAGGCGTAGATCACCGGAAGGACGAGGATGGTCACCGCGGTGTAGATGGCGAGGAAGATGAACATCATCGTCGCGCCGCGGCTGACCCCCAGTTCCCCCTGGTGGTAACGGCGGAGGAAGACCGCGGAGAGCAGCAGCATCAGGGCAAAGCTGATCACCGACCGCGGGAGGCCGCGGAGCAGGGCGGCCTGACGTTCATGGGTTCCCACCAGCTCGGAGAACCGCTCGGGGAGCCCGGGCTTGATGCGGAACTGCTCGAGGGTGGTGCCGTGCAGCGTGATGGTCAGCTTGCGCGAGATGGCCTCATCATCCTCCTCCAGGGAGGCCCAGGTCATCAACGAATCGGTGCGCTCCTCGGCCCGGTGCGACGAGTAGTCCTCCAGAATCCATGCCGATGGCTCAAGCCCCGCCGCCAGCATCACCTGCCCGGCCCGGGCCAGTGCCTGGTCCCGCGAAGGGTGGACGTCCGCCTCGTCGCCGAACCCGCTGTGCCTGTAGGACACCACGTTGCCGCTGAAATCCACATTGACCCAGTACTCGGGGGCACCGGTGGAGCCGAGAAGGCTGGAATCCTCCCAGTGGAAGGCCCAGTTGCCGATGGGAAGCTCCTGCTGAGCACGCTCGATCTCATCCCATTCTTCGTACCGGTCGTCAAGGTAGAGGAAATGCGCCGACTGGGTGCTCAGGGTCTCGATGGCCGACATCCCCTCCACGCCGGTGATGCCCTGTTCCTCGAGGAACACCGTCGCGATCCGGCGGGCGTCGTCCCGGTCCACGGCGACAGCGATGTGCGCTCCCGGCGCGCTGACAAAGAAGAGGGCCAGCGAAACCACCAGGCCGACCAGGCCGAAGGCCCAGAGCAGCAGCAGTTCCCGGCGGCCGGGCACCCCGTAGATTGGTTTGACCTGATGCTTCTTCAGATTCACGGCGACCTCGTTTCACTCTCCGCGTCGAGCCGCGCGGCCTCGGCTAGAAACGTTTCCACCACCCGGTCGAGGGGCACCCGGCGAAGCACTGCGCCACGCCGGAACAGCACGCCCTCACCACACCCCAGCGCCACCCCGAGGTCGGCGTCCCGGGCCTCCCCCGGGCCATTGACCTCGCAGCCCATCACCGCCAGTCGCACCGGCGATTTCATTCCGTCCACACCCTCGGCGATGGCGGCGGCGATGGCGGCGAAGGCTTCGCTATCCACCGAGCGCACCCTTCCACAGGCGGGGCAGGAGACCAATTCCGGCCCGAAGCGGCGAAGTCCGAGCCCCTGCAGGATATCACGGGCGGCACCGATCTCCTGCACCGGGTCGCCGGTGAGCGACACGCGCACCGTGTCGCCGATGCCATCGGCCAGCAGCAGGCCGATACCCAGGGCCGAACGGACCAGCGCCGGCCGGCCGGACCCGGCCTCGGTAATGCCGAGGTGCAGCGGGTAACCGCACTGCCCGGCCAGCAGCCGGCAGGCCTCCACGGTGCGCGGCACGTCGCTGGCTTTGAGCGAAACCTTGATTGCGCCAAAACCGAAACGTTCCAGTGTTTCCGCCTGTTCCAGCGCCGAGGCGACCAGAGCCTCGGGCGTGGCCCCACCGAAGCGCCGCACCAGTGTGCGGGGCAGCGACCCGGCATTGACCCCGATCCGGATCGGCACGCCGCTGGCGGCAGCGGCGCGGGCCACCTCCTCGACACGATGCGGGGCGCCGATGTTGCCGGGGTTGATGCGCAGCCCGTCCGCACCGTGGGCCACCGCGGCCAGGGCCAGCCTGTGGTCGAAATGGATGTCGGCGATCAGCGGCACGCCGGCCCGTCGCTTCAGTTCGGCAATAGCTTCGGCCGAGGCCACGTCGGGCACGGCCAGCCGCACGACCTCGCAGCCGGCGCCCGCCAGCCTGGCGATCTGGGTCGCCGTGGCCTCCACATCGGCGGTGCGCGTACGAGTCATCGACTGGATTGAGACAGGTGCCCCGCCGCCCACCTGGAGCGGACCGAGGAAAACCGGCCGGCTCTCCCGCCTCGCCGCCACCGCTGCCCTGCCGTCTTTGTCCATCAGCGTTCCGCTACGCCCTCGGTGAGAGCGGCCACCCGCCGCCGGGCCTCGTCTGCCGCCGCCTGCACGACCTCCAGGGAATCGGCCGGCACGATGTTCTGCCGTTCCAGCACAGCGGTGATCAGCCCCCAGATGCGCGGAAAAGCAATCCTCCCCTCTAAGAACGCAGCAACCGCCGCTTCGTTCGCCGCACTGTAGGCCGCCGGCGCCGTCCCCCCGGCCGCCAGGGCCTGCCGGGCCAGGGTGATCGAGGGAAACGTGCCGTGGTCCACCGGCTCGAAAGTGATCGGCCCGCAGCGCTGGAGGTCAAGCGGCGGATCGAAGGGCGGCCCCCAGGTCTCCGGGAAGGACAGGGCCCGGCGGATAGGCAGCTTCATGTCCGGCGGGGCAAACTGCGCCAGGCTGGCCCCGTCGACAAAGGTGACCAGGGCGTGAACGAGGCTCTGGGGATGAACCACCACCTCTACCCGCTCCGGCGGCATATCGAACAGGCGGCAGGCCTCGATCAGCTCAAGGCCCTTGTTCACCAGAGTGGCCGAATCGATGCTGATCTTGGGCCCCATCGCCCACGTGGGATGGGCCAGCGCCTCCCCGGGCGTGACCTGCTCGAGTTGCCGGCGGTGGAACCCGCGAAAGGGCCCGCCCGAAGCGGTGAGCACCAGGCGCCGCACCTCCTCCGGCCGCCGGCCGCGAAGGCACTGCTCGAGAGCGCTGTGCTCGCTGTCCAGGGGGATGATCTCCGCCCCGGTGCGACGGGCGGCAGCCAGCAGCAGCTCGCCGGCCATGACCAGTGATTCCTTGTTCGCCAGGGCCACCCGGCGGCCCTGCTCCACCGCGGCCATGGTGGGGACCATCCCGGCCCCGCCCGGCAAAGCGGAAACCACGGTGTCGGCCCCGGGCAGGGTGGCCGCCGCGACCAGGCCCTCATCGCCGCAGGCCAGCGCCGCCCCCAGCTCGGCGGCCAACGGTTCCAGCCGTGAGCGGTCCGCATCACGGGCCGCGACAATGAGCTCCGGCCGCCAGCGCCGGGCCTGCGCCTCCAGCAGGGGGATGTTGCGCCCTGCGGCCAGGGCGGCCACCACCAGCCGGTCGACGTGCCCGGCCACCACATCCAGTGTGGATCGGCCCACCGAACCGGTGGACCCGAGAATGGAGAGTCGTCTGGCCATCGGCGCCTCAGCCCACGATGAGGAAGACGTAGTAATAGTAGAGCACCGGGCCGGTGAAGAGCAGGCTGTCGCCACGGTCGAGAATCCCGCCGTGGCCGGGGATCAGGGACGCGCTGTCCTTCACTCCGGCGCTGCGCTTGAACCCCGACTCGGTGAGGTCACCCAGCTGGCCGAGGACGTTGAGCAGCACGCCGAGGGCCAGGGCATCGAAAAGGCCCAGTTCGGGGATGAACCAGGCCCGGACGCCCAGGGAAGCGAGCACCGAGGCGACGAGGCTGCCCACCGCCCCCTCCACGGTCTTCTTCGGGCTCAGCCCCGGGGCCAGCTTGTGACGGCCCAGGGTGCGCCCGGTGTAGAGCGCCCCGGCATCACCGATCCAGATGATGATGTAGAGATAGTAAATGAGGTAGTCGCCACGCACCGGCGGTTCGGCCAGCCTCAGCGCCACCTGGAAACCGATAAGCAGACCGACCCAGGTACAGCTGAGCATGGCCGTGGCCACCGTTTCCAGGTAGCGGCCCACGTCGTGGCAGGTGAAAAGGTAGACCAGGGTCAGCGCCAGCGAGGTCAGCACCACGGCGAGCAGCGGCACACTGAGCCCCTCCGGGACGAGCTCACCGGGCACGGCAAAGGCCGCACAGACCAGCAGGGCGCAGGCCGAGTTCACGACCCAGTGGCTGGTCAACCCCCTGGCCCTGGCCAGGCGGGAGAGTTCCCAGCCGGCGAGCAGCGAGCAGAGCAGGGCAAAGGTGATGAACGCCACCGGCGGCAGATGGGTGTTCACGAAGTAGAACAGCGGCAGGAAGACAACGGCTGTGAGGATTCGTTTCATGCCCACGCCGGGCCGGACACAGGGGCGGCAGGACTCAGATGCCCCCGTATCTCCGGTCCCGCTTCTGGTAATCGATGATGGCCTGGAACAGGTGTTTCTTCCGGAAATCGGGCCACATGGTGTCAGTGAACCAGATCTCGGTGTAGGCGATCTGCCAGAGAAGGAAATTGCTGATGCGGTACTCGCCGCTGGTGCGGATCAGCAGGTCGGGATCGGGCTGGCCGGCGGTATAGAGGTGACGGGCGAAGACCTGGTCGTCCAGGTCCTCGGGCGCGGCACCCGATTCGAGGGCTTCGCGGCACAGCGACCGGCAAGCGTCGACGATCTCCACCCGGCCGCCGTAGTTGAGAGCGATGTTGAACATCAGTCCCTCGTTGTTCGCCGTCATTTCCTCGGCCTCGCGCAATTCCTTCTGGATCACCGCTTCCAGGCCGTCCATGCGCCCCAGCACCCTGAACCTGATGTTATTGTCCATCAGCGTTTTCAACTCGATGCTGAGATACTTGCGGAGCAGCTTCATCAGCGTGCTCACCTCCTCTGCCGGACGTTTCCAGTTCTCGATGGAGAACGCGTAGAGGGTCAGGGCCTCGAGTTTGAGCCGCGTGGCCGTTTCAACGGTGTCGCGCACCGACTCTATGCCGGCACGGTGCCCCTGCACACGGAGCAGCTTGCGGCTGCGGGCCCAGCGGCCGTTGCCGTCCATGATGATCGCGATGTGCGCGGGCATCCGTTCGGCATCGAGGGCGCCGAGCAGACGCTCTTCCTCGGAGCCCGGCTCGATCACGCCGACAAAATCCTTCCAGTATTGCAGCGCATCGCTACTCATGGTCCTTGCATCCTTGAAAAATCGGGATACCGCTCCCTCCGCCGGCCGGCGCCATGGGCAGGTCCTGCGCCGACCTGGAAAACGGAGCAAAATGTTAGCACACCCCCGGTTATGGCGCAACAAAGTGAAAGCCCATGTGATACAGTGGGTTGAGCAACCACAAAGAGCAAACAGACAGGGCCCTGCCGTGCCGTTCGGGACCGTCGGGCAGAGAGGAGGCAGCGTATGAAGATCAACGGGGCGGTGGCCCTGATCACCGGAGGGAGCGAGGGCATCGGCAAGGCCATCGCCGAGGCGCTGAGAAACGAGGGCGCGGCGGTGACCATCACCGGGCGGAACGAACAGGCACTGCAGGCCGCCGCAAAGGAGCTGAGCGTGGACGCCATTGCCGGGGACGTGGGCAGCGAGGCCGATACGGTCCGCACCGTCGCCACGGTGGTGGAAAAGCACGGCCATCTGGACATCCTGGTCAACAATGCCGGCTTCGGCGTGTTCAAGCCCCTGGTGGAAATGGACCTTGCCGACATCGAAGGTGTCTACCGCACCAACGTCTTCGGCGCGTTCCTCATGGCCCGGGAGGCGGCGAGGCAGTTTGTCAAACAGGGCAGCGGCGAGTTGGTCAACATCTCCTCCACCTCGGGGCTGCGGGGCGGGAAAAACAGCACCGCGTACAGTTCCTCGAAGTTCGCGCTCCGCGGGATGACCGAGTGCTGGCGGGACGAGCTGCGACGGCACAACGTGCGCGTGATGCTGGTCAACCCCAGCGAAGTCCAGACCGAATTCTTCGCCAAGATCGGCCACCAACAGGAACGTTCGGAAAAGAAGCTGCGCGGCCGGGAGATCGCTGACGCCATCATCGGTGCGCTCAAGGTGGACCACCGCGGCTTCATTCCCGAGTTCTCGGTCTTCGCCACCAATCCGTTCTGAACCAGCGCAGCACCATGGCCACCGAAGTGGGGATGGTCAAGGGTACCCTGCCCTAGCAGGCACGGGGCGAAGCCGAGGCGATCCGCGTCATCTGTGAGGAGCCGCCGCGGCCGTTGCGTCAGAGTTGGAGCGGTGTCGGCCGTCTTGACACGGACGTGGAAGCCATCCTCAGCAAGGCCCTGGAAAAGGAACCGGAGCGGCGCTACGAGTCGGCGGCGGCGCTGTCCAAGGACGTGGACCGCGACCTCTCCTCGCAGCCGATCAACGCCCGGCCGCCCGGCGCATCCCCTCACCTCACGGCTCGGCAGATTTATTGACGGGGGCGCGGAGGCGATCTTACAATCAGCACAGGACGCACCTTTCCCAAAACCGTCAACGGCAGGGGGACGGCCGTGAACCGAAGGCGATGATGAAGAAACCGCTTCGCTATCTGCTGTTCGTGATCTACCTGTTGATCGTGGCCGCCCTGTCCATGGAAGCCATGCTGCGCACCGAGGCCATGTCCCCCACCTTCGACCTCTTCGGCGAGAAAATCATCCTCGACCGCGACGTGCTCTACCGCTTCAAGGGCTATTCCAGCCCTGAGATCAATGGCGACGGTTACAGGGATCACGAGTTCATGCCCAGGACCGGCGGCCGGGGGTTGTGCCTCTTTGCGGGCGACTCGTTCACCATGGGGCTGAATGTGCCCGCAGCACATACCATCCCCAAAGAACTGGAACTCCGGCTGGCAAACACCGACGTCTACAACATGGGTCTCCACGGCTACGGGCCCGACCAGTCATTTCTGCGATTGCTGGAGGAGGGCCTGGCCTTGAATCCCGATCGGGTGATCCTCGGCCTCTACCCGGCAAACGACTTCTCGGACCTCGTGAAGAACCATCTCTTCGAAATCGGCGCCGCGGGCGAGCTGAGGAGAACGAGGAGCAACCCGGTCACCGAGCACGTCCCCGCCCTGCAGGTCCACTACTTCCTGCAGTTCCTGCGCTACAGGGCCATGATACGGAACAGCAACAGTTCCACCTTCAACTATGTCTTCTCCGACAACTCGGGGAGCGGGGAGGCCTTTTTCGAGCTTTTTCGCATTCTCTTCGCCGACACCATCGACCTTGAATTCCTCCTCGACCCCGACGCCCCGATGTCCCGTGGCAAATACGAGCTGATGAGCGCGGTGCTGGAGCGCTACCGGGACGAACTGGAGCAGCGGGGCATCATGTTTCTCGTGGTGGTCATCCCTTCCTACAACACCATCGTGGACGATAGCCGATTCCGAAATCAGAACGTGCCCGCGGACCGCTACTTCGGCTACGAGGACGCCGCCGTCGCTATCTGTGACGAGCTGGGGATCGACTGCCTGAACCTCTATCCGCAGATGACAGCCGTGGAGCCGAAAGACGTGCTGTTCAACGACGCCGACCAGCACCTGACGGCGGTGGGCACGGCCTTTGCCGCCGAGGCCATCCGCGAACACCTCGACCGTCCAGCCCACCGGCGGTAGCGCACCCACTGCCCCCCCGGCCGACACAGCCTGCCGCACGACTAGTTCGCCTGATAATTGACCCGGTAGAGAAAGAGCCCCCGGGCCGGGGCGGTGGGGCCGGCTTGGGCACGGTCGCGGGAGGCGATGATCCGCAGCAGGTCGTCGGGTCCCAGCTTTCCCCGCCCCACCTCGATCAGCGTGCCGGCCATGGTGCGGACCATCTGCTTGAGGAAGCCGTCGGCCTCGACGACGAAGACGAGCAGGTCGTCCCGGCGGAAGAGCCCCGCGACGGCGACCTGGCGCACCTTGTCCTTCACATCGCTGTCCGCGGCGCAGAAGGCCGTGAAGTCGTGCCGACCGAGGAACTGTTTCGCCGCCTGGTCCATCTGCCGGTGGTCCAGGGGCCAGCGGTGATGATGAGCGTGGCGCTGGAGGAAGGGTGAAATCACCGGGCCGGTAAACACCTGGTAGTAGTAGATTTTCGAGAGCGCATCGTAACGCGGGTGGAATTCCGGTGAAGCCTCGGCCGCCTCGACGACCCGGATGTCCCGGGGCAACATGCTGTTCAGCGCCCTGAGCAGCTCGCCCGCGGTCATGCGGGTCTCCAGGTCGAGGACGGCCACCTGGCCCAGGGCGTGGACACCGGCATCGGTGCGGCCGGCCCCGGTCACCGGCACCGGGGCACCGGCGATGCGCTCCAGCGCGGCCTCGAGTTCCCCCTGGATCGTGGCCTCGCCTGGCTGGACCTGCCAGCCATGGTACGCAGTGCCGTCGTACTGCACCAGGATGCGGAACTTTTTCATGCCGTCGGCACGGGCCATGACGCCCCCTTTCCACCCCATCCTAGCGGCTCGAATCGACCATGGTCAACCGCCGTGAGGGGGGGGTGAAAATCCCTCAATTTCATTGACATATCTGGTCCGGTCTGCTACACTCCGTCCTTCTTGGCTCGACGTGTTCCCAGGGACGCACGGAAGGTGCTTAGCTCAGGGGGAGAGCGCTACCTTGACGCGGTAGAGGTCGAGGGTTCAAATCCCTCAGCACCTACCATTTCCAGGAATCAGACGCTGGGGCGCGGCCGAGCGGACCGGGGCGTGAAAAGAGGTACATCGTTGCCTCTTTTTTTTTCTCTATGGCTCCCGACGCTGCCGGCCGGCACCAGCCAGGGGGCCGCTCCCCCACCAGAGCATGAGGCAGGACGATGATCACCGTAACCTTGCCCGACGGCAGCAGCCGGGAATACCCGCCGCAGACCACCGTCGGTGACGTGGCCGCATCGATCGGGCCGGGCCTGGCCAAACAGGCCGTGGGCGGCGTGGTTGACGACCAGCTGGTTGACCTGAGGTTTGAGCTCACCGCCGATTGCCGGCTGCGCATTCTGACCAGCCGCGACCCGGAAAGCATCGAGGTGCTGCGCCACAGCACGGCCCATGTGCTGGCCCAGGCCGTACAGGAGCTCTACCCCGAGGTCAAGCTGGGCATCGGCCCGGCCACCGAGGACGGCTTCTATTACGACTTCGATTACGACGGCACCTTCGCCCCCGAAGACCTCGAGGCCATCGAACAGCGGATGAAGGAGATCGTCAAGCGCGATCTGCCCATCGAGCGCGTCTATTACGACAAGGACGAGGCGCTGCAGATGTTCGACGGGATGGGCGAACGGCTGAAGAAGGAACTGGTGGAGGCCAAGGCCGAACCGCCGGTGAGCTGCTACCGCCAGGGCGATTTCATCGACTTCTGCCGCGGGCCGCACCTCCGCTCCACCGGCCAGATCCCCAAGCTCAAGCTGCTCACCTCCTCCGGGGCCTACTGGCTGGGGGACGAGCACAACCAGATGCTGCAGCGGATCAACGGCACCGCCTTCTGGAAGCAGAAGGACCTGGACGCACACCTGGAGCGGCTGGAGGAGATCAAGAAGCGGGACCACCGGCGCCTGGGCAAGGACCTCGACCTGTTCAGCATCCAGGAGCCCGCCGGCGCCGGCCTGATCTTCTGGCACCCCAAGGGGGCCGTGGTCCGCGAGCTGATCGAAAGCTACTGGAAGGAAAAGCACCGGGCGTGGGAATACCAGCCCGTGTCCACGCCGCACATTGCACACCACGAGCTTTGGAAGACCTCGGGCCACTACGACTACTACCGGGAGAACATGTTCACCCTGGACATCGACGAGCTGGAATACGTGCTCAAGCCGATGAACTGCCCGGGGCATATCCTGATCTACAACGCCAGGCGCCGCAGCTACCGCGACCTGCCGATCCGCTACTCCGAACTGGGCACCGTATACCGCTACGAGAAATCAGGCGTGCTCCACGGCACCCTGAGGGTCCGCGGCTTCACCCAGGACGACGCGCACATCTTCTGCACTCCGGACCAGCTGGAGCGCGAGGTGATCGGCGTCTTCGACCAGGCCGAGGACATCCTCAAGACATTCGGTTTCGACGAGTACCGCGTGGAGCTGTCGCTCAGCGACCCGGAAAATATGGAAAAATACGCCGGTGACCCCGAACAGTGGGCTTTTGCCGAGGGCCTGCTGCGCCGCGTGCTCGAGGAGCGCGGTGTGGAATACAAGGCCGAACACGGGGAGGCCGCCTTCTACGGTCCGAAAATCGACCTCAAACTGCTTGACGCCCTGCGGCGGGAGTGGCAATTGACCACGATCCAGTTCGATTTCGGGCACCTGCCGAAGCAGTTCGGCATCACCTACGTGGGGGCCGATTCGAAGGAGCACCAGTGTGTGATCATCCACCGCGCCCTGCTCGGTTCCATCGAGCGCTTCTTCGGCACGCTCATCGAACACTATGCCGGCGCCTTCCCCTTCTGGCTGGCCCCGGTGCAGGCGGTGGTGCTGCCGCTCTCGGACAAATTCAACGACTACGCGGAAAAGCAGTACAAGCTGCTGAAAGATAAGGGATATCGCGTCGAACTCGACACCCGGAACGAGAAGCTGAACTACCGCATCAGGGATGCCCAGCTGATGAAGGTGCCCTTCATGCTCATCGCCGGGGGCCGGGAAGAGGAAGCGGGCACGCTGGCCGTGCGAAACCGGTTCGAGGGTGACCTCGGGGCCTGGGAAATCCCGGCCCTCTGCGAACGGTTCGACGAGCTGGTGCGCACCAGGGCGGTGAAGCCCTGAACCGGGGGCCCGGATCGGGCCAATTAGGTTGATTCCAGACGCGTTACCCGCTATGATAATGGATTGTGTACAGGTCTGCTGACGTTCGGGGTACCAGGTGGTGGCGGAACACCAGCCCCGGCAGACGATAGTTGCGGCAACCTGTTGATTTATCAGTGGTATTAATCGCGGTTCAAAAGGCTGGAGCCGCCAGAGCCCGAACCCCGGATGGAGGAGTGGGAGCCATAAGAAGAGACTTCAGACGGAGCGAGCCGAGGGTACCAAAAACACGGATCAACGAAGATATCCGGGTGCCCGAAGTCAGGGTGATCGACGAGGACGGAACGCAGCTCGGGATCCTGACCATCGACGACGCGCAGAGGAGGGCCCAGGAGCTCAACCTCGACCTTGTGGAAGTGGCACCGGACGCCAAACCGCCGGTATGCCGTATCATGAACTACGGCAAGTACCTCTTCCAGCAAAGCAAGAAGGCGCACGAAGCGAAGAAACGGCAAAAGCAGTTTCAGGTCAAGGAGATCAAGTTTCGCCCGAACACCGACGAGCACGATTACCAGTTCAAAAAACGCCACGTGGAACGATTCCTCAAGGGCGGGGACAAGGTGAAGATCACCATCATCTTCCGCGGGCGTGAACGGGCCCACAAGGAGAACGGCGTTCGCATCATCCAACGGCTGAAGCAGGAGCTCGCCGATATGGCCGTGCTGGAGACCCATGCCAAGATGGAAGGGATCCGGATGGTGGCCGTTTTCGCGCCGGACAAGGGCTGATCGGCACGCACCCCAGCTGAACCGATTCACGAGACAGGACTCGCGAACCATCGCAACCGTCGGCGTCCGTCATTCTGTACGGACGCGGTTTTGCGTTTTTGCAGGCATTTCGAGATAGGAAGGAGACCATACGGTGCCAAAATTGAAAACCCACCGCGGAGCAGCAAAGCGTTTCAAGCTGACCAAGGGGAAAAAGATCAAACGCAATAAAGCTTATGCCAGCCACATCCTGACCAAGAAATCCACCAAACGGAAGCGCGGGCTGAGGCAGGCGACGTACGTCCACACCAGTGACAGCGACCGGATCAAGATGCTGTTGCCGTACGACTGATCCGCCGATCCGGGCCAGCGCCGCCCGGCCTCGCCGAAACGCCGGCGCCGCACCGGAAGGCAGTATCAGTGGTGCACCTGGAGGAAGAACATGCCAAGAGTCAAAAGAGGCACGAAAAGAAAAGAGCGGCGTTCCAAATATCTTAAGATGGCCAAGGGCTACTACGGTGCCAAGAGCCGGCTCTACAAGTCGGCCAAGGAATCCGTGGAGCGTGCCCTGAGCTTCTCCTACCGCGACCGTCGGACGAAGAAGCGAGATTTCCGTCGGCTCTGGATCGTCCGCATCGGCGCCGCCGCCCGGTTGAACGGCATCTCCTACAGCCGGTTCATGAACGGACTGGCCCTCGCTGACGTGGCCCTGGACCGCAAGGTTCTGGCCGAGATGGCGGTAAAAGACCCCGACGGATTCAAGGAGTTGGCGTCCCTGGCCAAGAACACGCTGGAAACACCCGCTGCGAGCTGATCGCACGGCGGCGCGCCGGTCGTAACCGTCCGGTGGAGAGGCAATGGAACAGTTCAAGCAACTCGAAGAGAAGATCAGGCTCGCCGCCGAGCAGCTTCAGCACATCAAGACGGCGCGCCAGGAACTTGAACAGCAGGTGGTCGACCTCCGCGACGAGCGAAAGAGACTGCGGGACCGGATCAGCGAGCTGGAGGCCGAGTTGAAAAAGCAGTCGGCCTCCACCGAAGAGTTGAATCACCTGCGTGAAGAGCGGTCGGAGATCGCCCGGCGAGTGGAAACGCTGATCGGTGAACTGTCGGGACTGGGCCTGGAAGAGGGCCCACCGGCCAAGGCGAGGAAGGCCGCGGCAGCCGGGGGCTAGCCGGAGGCCTTCCCCAGGGGGAGCGCACAGTGACCGAGGAGAGTTCCCAGTTGATTCAGGTTACGATCTTCGGACAGCAGTACACGCTCAAGGGACAGGGTGCCTGTGACGACATCCAGCAGGTGGCCGGCTACGTCGACCGGAAGATGAAGGATATTTCGGAGGGAACAGCCACCGTGGATTCCCTCAAGGTGGCCATACTGGCTGCCCTGAATATTGCTGACGAATACCAGCGCTATCGGGCGCTCAAAGAGCAGGACGAGGGCGCACTGAAGCAGAGGGCTGAGGACTGTTGCCGCATTCTCGAAGGGGTGATGGAAAAGGAATGATCCATCGCCGAAGCGAGCAGCGGCACGGCCTTGGCAGGACCCGCCGGGAAGTCGCGGGACCGGGTTGCGGGAAGCGATCGAATCGCGGGCAGGGATGCCCGAATGACCATCACGTCTCAGAGCAGGTATCGATGATCATCAACAGGCAGCGTCAATCCAGCGCGGATCGCCGTTGCGGCCGGCACCGGGCCGCTCCGCCGCCGGGTATCGCTGCACCCGGGCGGGTTGCACCGGGGTCCGGCATGCCGCCGGGGCCAGCCCGCTGGAAGGCTCCGTGCCCGATGACCGTCTGATCCAGCTCTTGCCCGATTCGATCCCTCCGTCCTGCCCGAGACACTTCCCGGCAGTCCCTTCGCTCAACCGCTTCAACCCGTCGATGTCTTGAGCCATCCCCCCGGCCCGGCGGCCGGAAGGATGGCTGAAGGCATGGAGTGACCGCAGCGGGCCGGCCGACGGCCCTGATGATTCGATCGATCTTTCCTCATACCGACCTGGAGGTAGGCGCATATGTCCGACCTTTTGTTGAGCGTGCTCCTTCCGGGTGGAATTTGCCTCATCTTCTTCATTGCCTGGCTGCTTTCCCGAGGGATCGTGGCCAGAAAGACCACGGCTCGCGCCAAGGATGCCGCCGAGGAATACCTCCAGGAAGCACAACGGGAGGCCGAAACGGCACGGAAGGAAGCCGATCTCGAAGCCAAGGAGCGGCTCTACGTCCGCAACCAGGAATTCGAGAAAGAAACCCGTGACAAACGGGAGGAACTGGGCCGGCTGGAGAAAAAGCTCCGCAACAAGCAGGAACAGCTGGACCAGAAATTCGGCATCATCGACCAGAAGGAGAAGGACCTCACGGCCCTGCAGTCCGATCTCCAGGAACGCGAGCAGAAGGTGGAGAAGCTGAACAGCCACCTGGAAGAGCTGGTGGAAGACCAGCGCCGGCAGTTGGAAAACATCTCGGGAATGACCCAGGAAACGGCCAAGCGCGAGCTGATGCGCTCGATGGAGAGCACGGCCCGCAAGGAGGTGGCCAAGACGATTCAGCGCATCGAGGACGAGGCGCAGGAACGGGCCAGGCAACGGGCCAAGGGGATTCTCTGCACCGCGATGCAGCGGGTGGAGAAGGACGAGGTCGTCGAGCCCACGGTGACCATGGTCAAGCTGCCCACCGACGAGATGAAGGGCCGCATCATCGGTCGCGAGGGCCGCAACATCAGGGCGCTGGAGATGGCCACCGGCGTGGACCTCATCGTCGACGACACACCCGAAGCGGTGCTGCTTTCCGGGTTCGACCCCCTGCGCCGGGCGGTGGCCAAGGCCTCCCTGGAGCGGCTGATTTCCGATGGCCGTATCCACCCCGCGCGCATCGAAGAAGTCGTGGAAAGCGTTCGCGTCGACTTCGAGCAGATCGTCCGCGACGAGGGGGAGAGCCTGGTCTTCGACCTGGGCATCCTCGACCTGCACCCTGAAATCGTCAAGGCCCTGGGCATGCTGCGCTACCGCAGCGCCGGCGGGCAGAACGTGCTGTCCCATTCCCGAGAGGTGTCGATCATCGCCGGTGCCCTGGCCGCCGAGCTGGAGGTCAATGCCTGGGCCTGCAAGCGGGCCGGTCTGCTGCACGATATCGGCAAGGCGCTGCTCGGCGATTCCGAGGGGAGCCACGTGCAGGTGGGCGTGGAACTGCTGCAGAAATACAACGAATCGCCGAAGGTGATCCATGCCGTCGAGGCCCATCACAACCATGTCCAACCGCTGACCATCGAGGCCAACCTGGTCCAGGTGGCCAATCGCATCTCGACCATCCGCCCCGGGGCACGGGCCGAGATGGTGGACACCTTCTGCACCCGCATGCGGCGGCTGGAGCATATCGCCGATTCGTTCAAGGGCGTGCACAAGTCCTTCGCCATCCAGGCCGGCCGCGAGGTCAGGGTGCTGGTGGACAGCACGCTGGTAAACGACAAGGAAACGGTCTGGCTTTCCAAGGACATCGCCCAGCGCATCGAGACCGAGCTGGAATACCCGGGGCAGGTGCGGGTAAACGTGATCCGCGAGACCCGGGCCAGCGAGTTCGCCAAGTGAATATCCTCTTCATCGGCGACATCTCGGGCAGGGCGGGCCGCGAGGCCTTTCAGCGGCATTTTCTGCCGGCGGTGGAACGTCACCGCATCGACTTCTCCATCGCCAACGTGGAGAATGCCGCCGGCGGTTTCGGCGTCACCGCCCCGCTGCTGGAAGAATTCTTCGATGCCGGATTGGACGTGCTCACCTCGGGCAACCACGTCTGGGACCGCAACGATGCCGGGGCCGTTCTCGAAAACGAGCCACGACTGCTCCGCCCGGAGAACTACCCTTCCCCGGCCCCTGGACGCGGGGTGTGCGTCTGTGGCGAACGGCTGCCGGTTCCGGTGGCCGTGATCAACCTCCAGGGCCGGGTTTTCATGGAATCCATCGACTGCCCCTTTGCCGCGGCGGACCGATTGCTGGCCGACGAAGCCCGGGAGGCTCCCGTGGTGCTCGTGGATTTCCACGCCGAGGCCACTTCGGAGAAGGTGGCCATGGGCTGGCACCTCGACGGCCGGGTCTCGGCGGTGCTGGGAACGCACACCCACATCCAGACCGCGGACGAGCGCGTGCTGCCGCAGGGGACGGCCTACATCACCGATGTGGGGATGACCGGCCCCTACGATTCCGTGATCGGCATGCGCCGGGACGCGGCCATGGAACGCTTTCTCACCGGGCGGCCGAAACGGCTTTCCGCGGCCAGGGGCGATGCCCGGTTTGCCGGCGTGGTCATCACGGTGGAGGAAGCCACGGGCCGGGCCACGGCCATCGAGCGCCTGATGCTCACGGCATCGGGTTGACCGGAGCAGGACCATGCCACGCACGATGCCCATACCGGGAGAGAGCCGCCGCCACACGGTGTCGGAGCTGCTGGGGCTGCTGCGTGGCCGGCTGGAGGCCGATTGGTCGAGTATCTGGGTCGTGGGGGAGGTCTCCAACCTTGCCCGACCGGCTTCGGGGCACCTTTACTTCAGCCTCACCGACGATGGCGGCCGCCTGAAGTCGGTGATGTTCCGCGGTTTTGCACGCCAGATGGGGTTCGATCCTGAGAACGGCCTGCAGGTGCTGGCCCGCGGCACGATAACCCTCTACGCGCCCCGCGGCGACCTGCAACTCTCGGTGCAGTTCATGGAACCGCTGGGCGACGGGTCGTTGCGCCTGCGTTTCGAGCAGCTCAAAGCGCGTCTTGCCGCCGAGGGCTTGTTCGACACGGAGCGCAAACGCCCCCTGCCCTCCTTCCCCCGCCGGGTCGGCCTGGCCACCTCGGCCAGCGGTGCGGCGCTGCAGGATGTGCTGAAGGTGCTGCGTCGCCGGGCCCCCGGTGTGGAGGTGGTTCTCGCCCCCTGCCGTGTCCAGGGGGAGGAGGCGGCCGGCGAAGTGGCGCAGGCAGTGGACCTGCTGGGTCGGCGCGGCGAAGTGGACGTGGTGGTGGTGACCCGCGGTGGCGGATCCCTGGAAGACCTCCAGCCGTTCAATGAGGAAGCCGTGGCCCGGGCGGTGGCCCGCTGCGCGGTGCCCGTGATCTCGGCGGTGGGCCACGAGACCGACATCACCATCTGCGATTTCGCCGCGGATCAGAGGGCGCCCACGCCCTCGGCCGCCGCCGAAATGGTCAGTGCCCGCTACGAGGACCTGGCCCGCTGGCTGACCAACACGCGGCAGCACCTGCGTGCCGCACTGCGGTCGCGGCTGTCCGCGGCGGAGCGACGGCTCGAGCGCAGCGGCCCGGACCGCATGGCCGGCCGGCTGCACCTGCGCCTGTCCGAGCGGGGCCAGCGGGTGGACGAGATGCGGGGCCGCCTGGCCGGTGCGGCCCGCATGGCATTGCAGGGGGGCGAGCGCCGGCGGTCCCGGCTGGAAGCCCGGCTCGCACGGCACAATCCCGGGCGACGGCTCGAGCAGCGACGCACCAGCCTGATCGGCCTCGAGCGGGAAATGCGCTCACGAATCGCCTTTCGGCTGCAGCGGTCGGCGGCGGACAGCCACCGCCTCCGCGAACGCCTGGAGGGACTCAGCCCGTTGGCCGTGCTCGAACGGGGCTATGCCATCTGCCGATTGGCCAATGGCACCGGCACGGTGGTGCGCGAGGCAAACGTAGTGAAGGCCGGAGAACAGGTTGATCTGTTGCTGCACCGCGGCGAACTGGGCTGCCGTGTGGAAGACGTTCGAGGGACGAAGGAGACCGAGTGATGGCCAAGAAGACGCCCACCTTCGAGGAGGCCCTGCGCCGCCTGGAGGAGATCGTGGAAAAACTGGAAAGCGGCGAACTGAGCCTCGAAGAATCGATGGCCCTCTTCGAGGAGGGCGTATCCCTGACGCGCACCTGCGGCCGGCAGTTGGAGCAGGCGGAGCAGAAGGTGAGCACCCTGCTCGCCGAGGCGGATGTTGAAGAGTCGGCGGCCGGAGTGGAAGGTGAGGTGTGAAGGAGCGCGGCGTGCAGGAGTTGACGACTTTTCTCGAAGAAGCGCGGCGGCTGGTTGATGCCGCCCTGGAGAACCACCTTCCAGCGGAGAACGTGGAACCGCGAACGTTGCACCGCGCCATGCGCTACAGTGTGTTCGCCGGCGGCAAGCGCGTGCGGCCGGCACTGGTCCTTGCCGCCACCGACCTGCACGGCGGCCGGCGCGAGGATGCGCTGCCCGCGGCCTGCGCCATGGAAATGATCCACACCTACTCCCTGATTCACGACGACCTGCCGGCGATGGACGACGATGACCTGCGTCGCGGCCAGCCTTCCTGTCACAAGGCTTTCGGCGAAGCCACGGCCATCCTCGCCGGAGACTCCCTCCTGACCCACGCCTTCCTGCTCCTCGGGCGCCAATCGCACGCCGATGCCCGGCGACTGCTCAACGTCATCGCCGAGCTGGGCGAGGCCGCGGGCACCGGGGGGATGATCGGTGGTCAGATGGCCGACCTGGAAGCCGAGGGCCTGGACGACGTGGCGCTGGACACGGTGGAGCGGATCCACCTGCTGAAGACCGCAGCACTGATCAGGGCCTCGGTGACCATGGGCACCATGGTTGCCGGTGCCGGCGAAGAGGAACTGGAGCGGATGCGCCGCTTTGGCCGCCGTATCGGCCTGCTGTTCCAGATCACCGATGACATCCTCGACCGCACCGGGACGTCGGCAGAGCTGGGCAAGACCGCGGGCAAGGACGAGGCCCAGGGCAAGGCGACCTACCCGGCAGCGGCGGGAATGGACCGGGCGGGCTCGCGGGCCGAGCAATTGGCCCGCCGTGCCGCGGAGGACCTGGCGCCATACGGGGAACGGGCGCAGGTCCTGCGGCAGCTCACCGACTACCTGCTGCGACGCAGCCACTGAGCCCCGAACGATGAAGACGGAGCGAAACCGCCTGGACAGGGTGCTGGTGGAACGGGGGCTGGCGGAGAGCCGCCACCGGGCCCGGGCCCTGGTTCTCGCCGGCGAGGTGCTGGTGGATGGCCAGCCTGCGGCCAAACCGGGCATGGCGGTTCCCGAAACGGCGAGCATCGGGCTCAAGCCGGCAGCGGCCCAGGCGCGCTATGCCAGCCGCGGCGGCCTCAAGCTGGAAGCGGCGCTTGAGGCCTTCGACGTCGACCCCGCCGGCCGGGTGGCGGTCGACCTCGGCGCCTCCACCGGCGGGTTCACCGACTGCCTGCTGCAGCGCGGGGCCAGGCTGGTCATCGCCGTGGACGTGGGCTACGGCATCCTGCACTGGCGGCTGCGCAACGACCCCAGGGTGGCGGTGCGCGAACGACTCAATGCCCGCTACCTCGAAGCGGAGCACCTTCCCCAACGTCCCAACCTGGCCACCGCCGACCTTTCCTTTATCTCACTGGTAAAGGTCCTGCCCCGGATAGTAGAATTGGTTTCCGGCCTGGAGGTGGTTACCCTGGTCAAGCCGCAGTTCGAGGTCCGGCGTGGCCAGGTGGGGAAAAAGGGCGTGGTGCGCAACCCTGACCTGCACCGCGAAGTGCTGCTGCGGGTGGCCGGCGAACTCCAGGCCACCTGCGGCCTGATGCCCCGGGGCGTAACCGCCTCACCGATCACCGGCCCCAAGGGCAACCGGGAGTTTTTCCTCCACCTGGTTCACCAAGGGCAGGGCCTGGATCCGATGGCCCTGGAAGCGGCGGTGCTCCAGGCGACGTCCCCGCCGGACGACGACGGAGAAGGAGAGCGGCAATGAAAACCGGCATCGTGGTCAAGCAGCACCCCAGTATCCTCGGCCAGGTGCTCCACGACCTGGTGGCCTGGCTCGAACAGCGGGGCATCCGGCCGGTGCTCGAATCGGAGATCCCCGCGGCGTTCGGACCGGGATGCCCCCGGGTCCCCCGCGAAGAAATGGGCGGCCGAGTGGAATTGCTGGTGGTACTCGGCGGCGACGGCACCCTGCTCAGTGCGGTGCGCGGGCTCGGCGAACACACGGTGCCCGTGCTCGGCGTCAACTTCGGCGCCCTGGGTTTCCTCACCGAGGTGGTCTTCGACGAGATGTATGACGCCCTTGACGAAGTGCTCAGGGGCGAGTTCACCACCGAGGACCGCATGACCCTGGGCTGCCGAGTGGTGCGCGACGGTCGCCGCCGGCAAGCCCGCCAGGTGCTCAACGACCTGGTGGTGAACAAGAGCGCCCTGGCCCGGATGATCGACCTTCGCGTCAGGGTCAATGGCCGGTTCGTCAACGACTTCAAGGCCGACGGGTTGATCCTCTCCACGCCCACTGGCTCCACGGCCTACTCCCTCTCGGCCCAGGGGCCGATCATCGTGCCCTCACTGGAAGCGATCCTGCTCACGCCGATCTGCCCGCACATGCTGGCCAATCGCCCGCTGATCCTGCCGCCGGAAGCGCAGATCACCCTCGAGCTGCTCTCGGACCATCCCGATGGTGACGTGTTCCTCACCCTCGACGGCCAGGAAGGGTTCCCCCTGCGCCCCCGGGACCACATCGAGGTGCGCCGCGGTGCCCATCCGGTGCGGCTGATCACCTCGAACCGGGCCAGTTATTTCGACATCCTGCGCCGCAAACTCTCCTGGGGCGAGCGGCACACCGAGCCGAGCCGCGGCGGCGAGCGCGCCTGACCAGAAGTTCAATGTTTCATTAAACTTCTGGCCCTGTTCCCCTGTTGTCAGTTGTCATCGGCTGTGCTATATTTAGCGTTTCTCGGCGACCGTCACTGCCACCCTGGCAGTTTCATCTTTCCATCAGGCCGGCGGAACACGGTTTGGCGCCGGCCGGCAGACATCAGAGCGTGGTGAACGAATGAAAGTCTATCAAGCAGACGAGATTCGCAACGTGGGCGTCATCGGCCACGGTGACAGCGGCAAGACATCCCTCGTATCGGCACTGCTGCACAGCGCCGGCGCGATCAACCGATTGGGCAAGGTTGACGACGGCACCACGATCACCGATTTCGACGAAGAGGAGATCGAACGCAAGATCACCATCTCCTCCGCGGTGGCGTACGCCGAGTGGAAAAAGCACAAGATCAACTTCATCGACACCCCCGGCTACGGCAACTTCATCTTCGACACCAAGGGCGTGCTCCGGATCACCGAATCGGTGCTGGTCACCGTCTGCGCCGTTTCCGGCGTGGAGGTGCAGACCGAGAAGGGCTGGTCCTTCTGCGAGGAATTCGGCCTTTCGCGGATGATCGTGCTGAACAAGCTGGACCGTGACCGCGCCGATTTCGATCGGGCGATGGAAAGCATCAACAAGACCCTGGGCCGCGAGGCCGTGCCGGTGCAATTGCCCATCGGCAAGGAATCTTCGTTCAACGGGGTCATCGACCTGCTGTCCATGAAAGCCTACACCTACCAGGCGGACGAAAGCGGCACGTTCACCGCCGGCGACATCCCCGACGAGCTCCAGGAGAGAGCTTCGGCGGAGCGGGAGAAACTGGTGGAAATGGTGGCCGAAATGGACGACGCCCTGCTGGAGAAGTTCTTCGAGGAGGGCGAGCTGACCCAGGAGGAGCTGATCCAGGGGCTCAAGGCCGGCATACGAGACCTGAAGATCTACCCCGTTTTCTGTACCTCGGCGGGCAAGAACATCGGCATGAACATGCTGCTCGATGCGCTGATCGACTTTGGCGTCTCCCCCGCCGACCGGCCCACCATGCCCGGCATCGACGTGGACAGCGGCGAAGAGGCCGAACTGGCCACCGGCCCCGATGCGCCGCTGGCCGCCTACGTATTCAAGACCATCGCCGACCCTTACGCGGGCAAAATCACGCTGTTCCGCGTCTATGGCGGCAAGGTGGCTTCCGACTCGACGCTGTTCAACGTGACCCAGGATACGCAGGAACGCCTGGGCAGCATCTCGCTGCTTCAGGGCAAGAACCCCGAACAGGTGGCCGAAGTTGCCGCCGGCGACATCGCCTCGGTGGCCAAGCTCAAGGTGACCCAGACCGGCGACACGTTCCGCAGCAAGGGCGAAAAGATCGTAATGGCCCCGGTGAAGCTGCCCCAGCCGGCCATGTCCTACGCCATCGAGCCGAAAAGCCGCGGCGACGAGGACAAGATCTCTTCGGCGATGGCACGGATCATCGAGGAGGACCCCACGCTCAGCTGGCGTCGCGACCCGCAGACCAAGGAGTTCCTCATCGCCGGCATGGGCCAGACCCACGTGGAAATCGCAGTGTCCAAGCTGAAGAAGCGCTTCGGCGTGGAAGTGATCCTCCACCCGCCCAAGGTACCCTACTTCGAAACGATCAAGGGCAAGGCCGAAGTACAGGGCCGGCACAAGAAACAGACCGGCGGCCGCGGCCAGTTCGCTGACTGCTGGATCCGCTTCGAGCCGCTGGCCCGCGGCGGGGACTTCGAATTCGGAAATGAAATCTTCGGCGGCGCCATTCCCCGCAACTACGTGCCCGCCATCGAGAAAGGCCTCCAGGAGGCCCGGCAGCGTGGCTTCCTCGCCGGCTTTCCGATGATCGACTTCAAGGCCACCGTTTACGACGGAAGCTACCACAACGTCGACTCCTCGGAGATGGCCTTCAAGATCGCCGCCTCGCTGGCCTTCAAGGCGGCGATGGCCCAGGCCCAGCCCACCCTGCTCGAGCCGATCATGGACGTGGAGATCACCGCGCCCGAGGAGTGCATGGGCGATGTGATGGGCGACATGAACTCCCGTCGCGGGAAGGTGCAGGGCATGACCCCGAGCGGCGCGAACCAGTTGATCCGGGCCCAGGTGCCGATGGCCGAGATGCTCAGCTACATGTCCACGCTGAACTCGATCACCGGCGGGCGGGGCAGCTACACCATGGCCATGTCGCACTACGAGGAAGTGCCGGCCCACATGATGCAGAAGGTGATTGACGAGCACAAGAAGGCCGTGGAGGAGGAAGAGGACTAGTCTCCTCCTTCAGCCGGCCATCCCCAACGCCCCGCCGAACGGCGGGGCGTTTTCGTGTACCCGTACACGAAAACGCCCGGAGGCGGTGAAGCCTCCGGGCAGTGCTGGTCGGTGTGGAAAGCAGCCTACTTTCCGTTCTCCTGCTTCGCCGCCGCCTTGCGCTCGGCGTCGCGGATCTTCTTCCGCTCCTTGGCCTTTTCGGCGGCGGCCTTGTCGGCTTTGGCCTTGGCCTCGGCGGGGGAGAGCACCTTCTTCTTCTCGTCGGCTTTCCGCTTGCCGCTCACCACCTGGGCGTCCACCAACTCGAGGATCGCCATTTCGGCGCCGTCGCCCTGGCGGGGGCCCAGCTTGTAGATCCGTGTGTAACCGCCGGGACGATCAGCATAGCGGGCGGAAATCGATTCGAAGAGCTTGCTCACCACCTTCTTGTCCGGAATGGTCTTCAGCACCTGCCGCCGGGCGTGCAGCGACTCGCGCTTGGCCAGCGTGATCATCCGCTCGGCGATGGGCCGCACCTCCTTGGCTTTCATCAAGGTTGTGGTAATCCGCTCCTTGTCCATCAACGCTGTCACCTGGTTGCGGAACAGCGCCTTTCTGTGGGCGGAGGTCCTGCCGAGTTTTCTTCCGTGCACCCTGTGTCTCATGGTTCCAATCCTATTCCTCTTCCGGCAGTCCAGCGCTGAGATCCATGCCCAGGCTGAGACCCATCCCCATGAGGATTTCCTTGATTTCGTTAAGCGACTTGCGCCCGAAATTCTTCGTCTTCAACATCTCGGCCTCGGTCTTCTGCACGAGGTCCCGAATGGTGGTGATATCGGCGCTCTTCAAACAGTTGTAGGAGCGCACGCTCAGTTCCAGTTCCTCGACACTCTTGTCGAGGTATTCCTCGCGCAGGTCCTCGACCTTCGGCTGCTCCTCCTCTTCCTGGGGCGCTTGCTCGTCGCAGCGCAGGAAGATGTTGAGGTGGTCGCGCAGCAGCATCGAGCTGAGCGAAAGGGCATCCTGAGGGGAGACCGTCCCGTTGGTCGTGATCTCCAGGGTCAGGCTGTCGTAATCGGTGGTCTGGCCCAGTCGGGTGGCCTGCACCACGTAATTGACCTGGCGCACCGGCGAGTGGGCCGAATCGAGGGGAATGAAACCGATGGGCAGTTCGGGATCGAAGTTCTGGTCGGCGCTGACATAGCCCCGGCCCTGCTTGACCACCATCTCCGCCTCGAACTTGCCGCCGTCGCTGATCGTGGCGATATGGATGTCGGGATCGATGATCTCCACATCCTGATCGCACTGAATGTCCCCGGAAGTGATCTCGCGCCGCTTCTTCGACTCGGCCTTGATCGTGATCACCTTGGGCTCATCGGAGTGCAGGCGGATCGGGATCCGCTTCATGTTGAGAATGATGTTCGTCGTGTCCTCCACCACTCCGGGGAGCGAAGAGAACTCGTGGAGCACACCCTCGATCTTCACGGCGGTGAGGGCCGCCCCCTCGATGGACGAGAGCAGCACCCGGCGCAGCGCATTGCCCACGGTGGTGCCGAAACCCCGTTCGAACGGCTGAGCACTGAACTTCCCGTAGGTCGGGGTGAGTGTCTCCTTGTCGAAATCGAGCCGTTTCGGCCGCTGAAACCCTTTCCATAACATCGATTCAAGCCCTCCCGAAGGTGAGGAAAACCGGAACTGCGCGCCGGCCTACTTGGAATACAGCTCCACGATCAGCTGCTCCTGGATCGGAATGGTGCTGATATCCTCGCGCTGCGGCAGCTCCTTAACCGTGCTCTGGAACTTCTCGCCGTCCAACTCGAGCCAGCGCGGACACCCCCGGCTCTTGGCGATGTCCAGCGACTCCAGGATGTATGGGTTCTTGCGGCTCTTTTCGCGCACCGCCACAATATTGCCGCCCTTGACCAGGAACGAGGGGATATTCACTTTCTTCCCGTCGACGCGCAGGTGCCCATGGCTGATCAGCTGCCGGGCCTGGGCGCGGGACGAGGCAAACCCCGAGCGATAGACGACGTTGTCCAGGCGCCGTTCGAGCATGATCAGCAGATTATCGCCGGTCTTGCCCTGCTGCCGCTCCGCCTTGGCGAAGTAGAGCCGGAACTGCTTCTCCCCCAGGCCGTAAATCCGTTTTACTTTCTGCTTCTCGCGCAGCTGAATGCCGTATCCCTGGACACGGCCGCGGCGCTTGCCGTGCTCGCCCGGTGCGTACGAGCGACGCTCCACGGCGCACTTTTCGGTGAAGCACCGTTCGCCCTTGAGAAAGAGCTTGGTGTTCTCCCGGCGGCACAGCCGACAGACTGACTCTCTATACCGTCCCAAAACGTTCCTCCTCGTTCTTCAGGGTCGAAGAACCAAATATCTGCTCAGACCCGACGGCGTTTCGGGGGCCGGCAGCCGTTGTGCGGGATGGGGGTCACATCCTTGATCGACTTGATGTCCAGCCCGATGGCCTGCAACGCCCGAATGGCCGATTCCCGTCCGGACCCCGGCCCCTTGACCCGCACCACCAACTGGGCCACCCCGTGCTCCTTGGCCGCGTTGCCCGCCGCCTGGGCGGCGAGCTGAGCGGCGAAGGGCGTTCCCTTGCGCGACCCCTTGAACCCCTGACCGCCGGCGCTGGCCCAGCTGATCACGTTGCCGTTGGTGTCGGTGATGCTGATGATCGTATTGTTGAAGGTGGCCTGAATGTGGGCCACACCGTTCGGGACGTGCTTCTTCTCCTGCCGCTTGCCGCCCCGCCTGCGCGCTCCGACGCGTTTTCCCTTGGCCATGTTCTCTCTCCGCTATCCTGAGCGCTACCGCTTCCGGCCGGTCACCGAACGTTTCGGTCCCCGGCGGGTACGAGCGTTGTTGTGCGTATTCTGTCCCCTCACCGGCATCGAGCGGCGGTGACGCAGCCCCCGGTAGCAGCCGATTTCCATCAACCGCTTGAGGTTCATCGAGACGTCCTTGCGCAGGTCGCCCTCGACCTGCCCTTCCTCCTGGATCACCTTGCGGATCCGGGTCGCCTCGTCCTCCGAGAGATCCTTGACCTTGGTGCTCAGGTCCACTCCGGCCTTCTCCAGGATCTTGCCCGAACGGGTTCGGCCAATGCCATGGATATAGGTCAGAGCGATCTCCACCCGCTTGGTCTGCGGTAAGTCAACTCCTGCGATACGTGCCACTGTTCAACCTCCACTCGCCCCTTTCCCGGCACCCGGCGACCGCCGCCGGCCGGCTCGAATCCATTCGGGGAGAATCTCACTGGTTTTTTCTACCGGGGACCCGCAACGTGCGTCACCCCTGGCGCTGTTTGTGCTTCGGGTTGCTGCAGATCACGCGGATCACTCCATTTCGCCGCAGGATCTTGCACTTGTTGCACATCTTCTTTACCGACGCTCGTACTTTCACGACACGATCCTCCGCTCACCCGGCCGGCGAAACCCCGGCCGGACAAGACTACCCGCCCCGATCGCCGGGGCGCCTCGATCACCTTACGGTCCTCCCGACCCGCGGGCCGGCACCGCTACTTGAAGCGGTATACGATTCTGCCCCGCGACAGGTCGTAGGGCGAGAGTTCCACCAGCACCTGGTCGCCGCGCAGGATGCGGATGAAATGCTTGCGCATCCTGCCGGAGATATGCGCCAGGACCTGGTGCTTGTTCTCCAGCTCGACCTTGAACATGGCGTTGGGCAGCGGCTCGAGAACCGTTGCTCGAACTTCGATGGCCTCTTCTTTCGGCACTTAACTCCCCTCCGGGGGTGCATCGAGCCCCAGAATTCTGGGGCCGTCATCGGTCACCGCGACCGAATATTCAAAATGGGCCGACGGTTCGCCGTCCCTGGTCAGCGCGGTCCAGCCGTCCCTGGCAATGCGCACGTCCCGCGAGCCGGCATTGACCATCGGCTCCACGGCCAGCACCATGCCGTTTTTCAGCTTCAGCCCGCTGTGCGGGTCACCGTCCACGTAGTTGGGCACCGCCGGTTCCTCGTGGGGCCGGCGCCCGATGCCGTGGCCGACAAAGTCGCGAACCACCGCATAGCCGTGCTTCTCGGCGTGCCGCTGGATCTCCGCGGACATCAATCCCATCGGCGCCCCGGGCTTCATCTGCCGGATGCCGGCGATCAGCGCCTCGCGGGTCACCTCCATCAATCGGACCTTGTCCGGGGAAACATGGCCCACGGCCACCGTGATCGCCGAGTCGCCATAAAACCCCTCCAGCTTGACGCCGAGATCGAGGCTGACGATGTCGCCCTCCTCGAGCAATCGATTCTTCGAGGGGATGCCGTGCACCACCTCGTCATTGATCGACGTGCAGAGCGACGCGGGGAACCCGCGGTAGCCCTTGAATGCCGGCTCGCCTCCACGGTCGCGTATCGCCCGTTCGGCGTATTCGTCAAGCTCCCCGGTGCTCACACCTGGGAGCGCCAACTTCTTCAGTTCCTCCAGGATGGCCAGCACCATGCCATTGGCCCGGTGCAGAATACCGATCTCCCGGCCCGATTTCAGCTCGATTCGATCAGCTCCCAGCGCCATCGTCCCCTCGCCCGGATCAGCCCCGGCGCCCCCGCAGGCGGCCTTTCTTCATGAACCCGTCGTAGTGGCGCATGATCAGCTGAGACTCGATCTGCTGAACCGTGTCCATGGCCACGCCAACGACGATGAGCAACGAGGTGCCGCCGAAGAAGAAGTTGATGCCGAACCCCTGGGTAACGAAGCTGGGCAGCCAGCTGTCCAGGGTCGGACCGATAAACGGGATCGGCGCCACGTTGAACCCCGAAATGAGGAACGTGGGCAGAATGGACACCGCCGAGAGATAGAGCGCACCACCGAAGGTGATCCGCGAGAGCAGACGGTCGATGTACTCCGCCGTGCGCTTGCCCGGACGGATCCCCGGGATATACCCCCCGTGTTTCTTCAGGTTGTCCGCGGTGTCCACCGGGTTGAAGATGATCGAGGTGTAGAAGTAACAGAAAAAGATAATCGCCGCCACGTAGAGCAGGTTGTAGAGCGGCATGCCGTAAGCCAGCTGCCGCGAGGCGGCCTGGATGAACTCGATGTCGATGAACTGGGCGATGGTCGCCGGGATGGTGATGATCGACGAGGCGAAGATCACCGGAATCACGCCGCCGGTATTCACTTTCAGCGGGAGATGGGTGCTCTGCCCGCCGTACATCCGCCGGCCCACCACGCGCTTGGCGTACTGCACCGGGATGCGGCGCTGCCCGCGCTCGACGAAAACGATCACCCCCACCACCACGATCATCATGATCAGCAGCAGGATCACGGTGAAGATCGACATCTCGTCGGCCATCAGGCTCTGCACCATGCCGATGATCGCATTGGGGATGCCCACCACGATGCCGGCGAAGATGATCAGCGAGATGCCGTTGCCGATACCCCGCTCGGAGATCTGCTCGCCGAGCCACATGATAAACGCCGTGCCGGTGGTCAGGGTGAGCACCGTCATGAAACGGAAACCCCAGCCGCCGCCGGCCACGACCATCGCCCCGCTTGGCGCCTGCAGGCCCTCGAGACCGAGCGAGATGCCGAAGGACTGGATCACGCTGAGCACCACCGTGCCGTAGCGGGTGTACTGGGTGATCTTCTTTCGTCCCGCCTCGCCCTCCTTGGACAGCCGCTCGAGATAGGGCCAGACCACGGTGAGCAGCTGCAGGATGATCGATGCGCTGATGTAGGGCATGATCCCCAGGGCGAAAATGGTCATCTGGGCCAGCGCGCCGCCGGAGAACATGTTGAGAAATCCGAGGAACCCGCCCTGGGCCGCGTCGAAGAATTCGGAAAGGGCCAGGCCGTTGATGCCGGGAGTGGGGATGAACGCGCCAATCCGGTACACGGCGAGCAGGGCGAACATGAACAGCACGCGCCGCCTGAGATCGGGAATATGAAAGATGTTCCTCAGGCTATCGATCACTTGTCGATCTCCTCGATGGTTCCGCCGGCCTTCTTGATCTTCTCGGCGGCTGTTTCACTGAACCGGTGGGCCTTGACCGTCAGCGGGTGCTCCAACTCGCCCCGGCCGAGGATCTTCACCCCCGCCTTGAGGTCCTTGATCACGCCGCTCTTCACCAGCAGGGCCGGACTGACCTCGGTCCCCTCCTCGAAACGATTGAGCGTTTCGATGTTCACGCAGGCGTATTCCTTGCGAAAGATATTGGTAAAGCCCCGCTTGGGCAGGCGCCGGACCAGCGGCATCTGTCCGCCCTCGAAGCCGCGTTTCCTCGAGTAGCCGGAACGGGACTTCTGCCCCTTGTGACCCCGGCCGGCAGTCTTGCCGGTGCCGGAGCCGGGACCGCGCCCCACGCGCTTGCGCTTCTTCGTCGAGCCTTCGGCCGGTTGGAGGTTGTGAAGCTTCATTTTTCTTTCCAATCCCTGTTCCCACCCGTGGGCGGCGGCAGGCTCACCCGCCGCGGCGACCGGGCTATGCGTTGTCGTCCACGATCCGAACAAGGTGGGGAATCTTGGCCACCATGCCGCGGATCTCCGGGGTGTCCTGCAGGCGGATCACCTGGTTCAGCTTGCGAAATCCCAGCCCGGCCAGCACCTTGCGCTGCTTTTCAGGCCGGCCGATGCAGCTGCGGTAATACTGCAGGACCAGTTCTTTCTTCTGTATGGTCGCGCTCATCGATTCGCTCTCCGCCCTTAGTCGTTCAGTGCCAGCTCGACACCGCGCAGCCGGCTCACTTCGGCGGGATCCTTCAGGCGGCTCAGGCCGTCGAAGGTGGCCCGCACCACGTTGAAGGGATTCGCCGTGCCCAGAGACTTGGTGAGGATGTCACTGATCCCGGCGGTCTCCAGCACCGCCCGCACCGGGCCGCCGGCGATGACCCCGGTGCCCTCGGGGGCCGGCTTGAGCAGCACCTGGCCCGAGCCGAAGCGGCCGACGATCTGGTGTGTCACCGTGGTCCCCTTCATCGGCACCTTGATCATGTTCTTCTTCGCCGCCTCGATGCCCTTGCGAATGGCCAACGGCACCTCGCGGGCCTTGCCCTTGCCGAAGCCGACCTTGCCCTTGCCATCACCAACCACCACCAGGGCGCTGAAGGAGAAGTTCTTGCCCCCCTTCACCACCTTGGTCACGCGGTTGATGTAGACCACCTGGTCTTTGAATTCCTGGTCGCCGGCATCGCCGCGGTCCCGGCCGCGGCCCCTTCCACGCCCTCTGTCTCTGTTGTCTCTGTCCACGTGACTCCCTCTTCCCCCGGCCTCAGATGGTGATGCCGCCTTCGCGGATCGCGTCGGCCAGGGCCTTGATGCGGCCGTGGTAGCGCCAGCCGCCGCGGTCGAAGACACACTTCTCGATGTTCATTTCCTTGAGCCGGGCAGCAGCGGCGAGGCCCACCTGTTTGGCCGCCTCGATATTCCCGCCCTTGCCGCCGCTCTTGGCCCGGATTTCCTTGTCCAGCGAGGAGACGGCGAGCATGGTCTTGCCCTGCTCGTCGTCGATGACCTGGACGTAGATCTGCTTCAGGCTGCGGTACACGGAAAGCCGGGGACGGGTTTCGCACCCGGCCACCTTGGCCCGGATCCGCCGCCGGACCTTGACCCGCTTCTCTTTCCGGTTCGGTTTCTCGCTCATCGTTCCCTCTTCCGGTTATCACCGCCTCGGCCGCCGCCGGCCCGATCAGGCGCTGGTCTTCCCCTGCTTCCGCTTCACCATTTCGTTCGCGTAGCGGACACCCTTGCCCTTGTAAGGCTCGGGCTTGCGCAGCGCTCGAATTTCGGCGGCCACCTGGCCCACCTGCTGGCGGTCGATCCCCTCCACCACCACGCTGGTCTGCTTCTTGTCCACGGAGATACTGATGCCCTCGGGCACCGGGAAGTCGATGCTGTGGGAATAGCCGAGGTGGAACACCACCTTGTCCTTCCCTTCGGCCACCGCCTTGTAGCCGATACCGACGATGGTCAGCTCTTTCTTGAACCCCTCGGTGACACCGGTGACCGTGTTGGCCACCAGGGCGCGCACCAGGCCGTGGAAAGCCCGCTGCTCCTTGGTATCGTCGGCCCGATTGACCTGCAGCTGGCCATTCTCCTGTTCCACCGTGATGCCGTCCATCACGGTAGTGGTCAGTTCGCCCTTGGGGCCCTTGACATGCACGGTCCCGGGATTGAGGGTCACCGTAACCCCGGGGGGCACGGGAATCGGTTTCTTTCCCACTCTGGACATTGTCCGCTATCTCCTCTGACGAATCCGCGGCCGGGGCTCAGGCGGCTCCCCCGCTTCGGTCGCCCAAATCACCACACGTTGCAGAGAATCTCTCCGCCGAGGGCTTCGTTCTTTGCCCGGTTTCCAGTCATCAGCCCGCGGGAGGTGGTGAGGATGTTGATCCCCATGCCGCCGAGTACCTCGGGAATTTCCTTGCTGCCCACGTAGACACGGCAACCGGGTTTGCTCACCCGCTGCAGCCCGGTGACCACCTTTTCGCCGTCCGGTCCGTACTTGAGGTGGACCCTGAGCAGCGGATGATCGTTCTCCGGCGTCTCCGTTTCGAAACCGTTGACATACCCCTCTTCCTTGAGGATGGCAGCCATCTGTTCCTTGATCCGGGACAGGGGCATCTCCACGTGCTTGTGGCCTGCCATGATGGCGTTGCGGATCCGGGTCAGGAAGTCCGCAATGGGATCAGTCATGGTCATCTCAACTCTCCTGCAAATAACGTCACGGCCGTGCCGTCGGGCGCCGCCATGACGGCCGCTCCCCCATCCGGCTCAGCTCGACTTGATGACTCCCGGGATTTCGCCCTGCAGGGCCAGCTTGCGGAAGCAGAGCCTGCAGATCTCGAATTTCCTCATGTAGCCGCGCGGACGCCCGCAAAGCTGGCAGCGATTGCGGTGCCGCACGGTGAACCGGGGCCGTCTCTTCGACTTGGCGATCAGCGATTTTCTTGCCACGTGGCTACCTCTCTTCCCTATCCGGCGAACGGCATACCCAACTCCCTGAGCAGGCAGCGGGCTTCTTCATCGGTTTTGGCCGTGGTCACCATGGTCACGTTCATTCCCCGGGCCTGGTCGACCTTGGCATAGTTGATCTCGGGGAAGATCAGCTGGTCCTTGAGCCCCAGGGTATAGTTGCCCCGGCCGTCGAAGGCCTTGTTCGATACGCCGCGGAAATCGCGAACGCGGGGCAGGGCGATGGAGATCAGCCGGTCGAGGAACTCCCACATCCGCTCTCCCCGCAGGGTCACGGTGAGTCCCACCGGCATGCCCTCGCGCAGCTTGAACGCCGCGATCGACTTGCGCGCCCGGCGCACCGCCGGTTTCTGCCCGGTGATCGAGGCCAGCTGCTCGCCGGCCGTATCCAGCACCTTGGCGTTCTGGATCGCCTCGCCAACCCCCATGTTGACCGTGATCTTGGTCAGCTTGGGGATGGCGTTGACGTTCCCGTACTCGAACTCCTTCTCGAGCTTCGAGGTCACTTCTTCGTCGTATCGTTCCTTCAGTCGTGCCATAGCGTCCTCCGGGAGGCGAGCCGATCACGGCCGGCTTCCGGCCGAGGTGTCGGCTGCCGCCGGTTACAGCTTGTCCATCACCCCGTCGCATTTCTTGCAAACTCTCACGTTCCTGCCATTTTCCAACTGCCGGCGACCGACCCGCGTCGGTTCGTTGCACTCGGGGCAGATGACGATGAGGTTTGACGCGACGATGGGCAGTTCCTTTTCCAGCACCCCCCCCTGGATGTTGCGTTGGGGATTGGCCCTGGTATGCCGCTTGATGAAGTTGATGTTCTCCACCACCACCCGGTTCCTGGCCGGCAGCACCTTGAGTACCTTGCCGGTCTTTCCCCGGTCCTTGCCGGAGAGAACCTTCACCATGTCGTTCTTGCGAATGTGGCTTTTCTGTGTCGCCATCGTTTTCTCCGTTCAGAGCACCTCGGGGGCCAGGGAGATGATCTTCATGAACTTCTTCTCCCGCAGCTCGCGGCCCACCGGACCGAACACGCGGGTGCCCACCGGCTCGCCGGCGTCGTTGACCAGCACCGCCGAATTGCTGTCGAAGCGGATGTAGCTGCCGTCACGCCGGCGATGCTCCTTGACCGTGCGGACGATAACCGCCCTGACCACGGTGCCCTTTTTCACCGCAGCGTTTGGCGCGGCTTCCTTGACGCTGGCGGTGATCACATCACCCAGCGTTCCGGTTTTGCCCACCGAACTCCCGCGGAGCTTGATGCAGGCAATCCGCTTGGCCCCGGAGTTGTCGGCGACCTTGAGTATGGTTCCCATCTGAATCATGGCATCCTCACGCCTCTTCGGCCCTCACGATCACCGGGCCTTGGCAACGATTTCCTTCACCCGCCATCGCTTCTGCTTGCTCAGCGGCCGCGATTCGATGATCCGGACCTTGTCGCCGGTCTGGCACTCGTTTTTCTCGTCATGGCACTTGAACCGGTTGGACCGTCTGACGATCCGCTTGTACACCGGGTGGGGGTTACGCTGTTCAACCTCCACCACCACCGTCTTGTCCATGGCGTGACTGACCACGATGCCCGTCTGGGTGATCCGCTTGCGCTCTGTCGTTTTATCCATTCGTGCCCTTGACCCCCTTTTCGTGACGGATGGTCTTCACCCGGGCCAGATCCTTCCGCACGTGTCTTATCTTGACAGGGTCGTCGATCTGCCCGGTGGCCAGCTGGAAACGAAGCTTGAAAACAGCTTCCTGAAGCTCCTTCTCCTTGGCTGCCAGCTCTTCCGGGCTCAAATCCCTGAGCTTGTCCGCTTTCATCGGAAGATCCTCCTCGACCTAAGACATGTCGGTCCGTGAAACGAACTTGACCTTGATCGGCAGCTTGGCCCCGGCCAGTTCGACGGCCCGCTTGGCCACGTCCACCGGCACACCTTCCAGCTCGTAGAGGATTTTGCCGGGCCGGACGACGGCGACCCACGCCTCTGGCGGCCCCTTGCCCTTGCCCATCCTGGTCTCCAGAGGCTTCTTGGAGATGGGCTTGTCGGGGAAGAAGCGGATCCAGAGCTTCCCTCCACGCTTCATGTGGCGGGTGATGGCGACACGAGCGGCCTCGATCTGGCGGTTGGTGATCCAGCCGGCCTCGAGGGCCTTCAGGCCGTACTGGCCGAACTGGATGCTCGAACCGCGCCAGGCCTTACCCTTGCGCCGGCCCCGCTGCACTTTCCTGTGCTTGACCTTCTTTGGAATCAACATGACGATTCAACTCGATCGATGAGGCCCCCGGCCGATGGCCGGCAGGGCCGAATAACAACCCCACTCAGTTCCGCGGCGGACGCTTGGCCGCCGGCTGCTGACCGGGTATTTTCTCTCCGCGATAGATCCAGACCTTGACCCCGATCTGGCCAAACGTGGTCCGGGACTCGGCTACACCGTAGTCAATGTCCGCCCGCAGGGTGTGCAGCGGCAGCTGCCCTTCGAGATACCATTCGGCGCGGGCGATTTCCGCTCCGTTGAGCCGGCCGGCACAACGGATCTTGATCCCCTTGGCGCCAAAACGCAAGGCCGATTCCACCGACTTGCGCATCGCCTTACGGAAGGCGATACGCTTCTCCAGCTGCAGCGCGATGTGCTCGCTGACCAGCTGGGCGTCGAGTTCCGGACGGGTGACCTCGAGGATGTTGATGTAAACGTCCTTGCCCGTCTGGCGCTTGATCTGCGCTTTGAGCCGGTCGATCTCGGTACCTTTGCGACCGATGATGATACCGGGCCGGGCCGTGAGGATGTTGATCTTCAGCTTGTTCGCCGCCCGCTCGATGTCCACGTTGCTCACACCGGCATGGTAGAGCTTCTTCTTCAGGTCACGGCGCAGCCGGATATCCTCCAGCAGCATGGACCCGAAATCCTTCTTGGCGTACCACCGCGAGTGCCAGGTCTTGTTGTATCCGAGCCGGAACCCGAATGGATGAACTTTCTGACCCAAGGTATCACCTCCGTTCTGTCCAGATGGCGCGGGGCCCTGCGGCTCAGGCGCCGGTCTCCCGCTTTTCTTCCAGCTGCAGGCTGATGTGGCTCGACCGCTTGATAATGCGGAAGGCCCGCCCCATGGCTCGAGGCTGGATCCGCTTCATCACCGGCCCGCCGTCCACGGTGATCCGGCTGATGAACAGGTTGTCCACGTCGCGCAACTCGGGGTTCTGCTCTGCGTTGGCCACCGCCGAGTTGAGCAGCCTGGTCATATCCCGGGCCGCGGACTTGCGCGAGAGGCGGAGGATCGACATCGCCTCCTCCACCCGCTTGCCGCGGATCATGTCGGCCACCAGGCGCGCCTTCTGGGCCGACCCCTTCCTGTATCTCATCGACGCTTTGGCAATCATCTGCACGTCTCCGTGTCATCGCCCGGCGCCCCACGGCGCTCCGGGCCGCACCGCAAGCGGCGGCTACTTCCTCATCCTGGCGGCCCTGTCCGCCTTCCGGTCGATGTGACCGCGGAAGGTCCGCGTTGGGGAGAACTCCCCGACCTTGTGGCCCACCATGTTCTCGGTGATGAAAACAGGAATGAACTTCTTGCCGTTGTGCACCGCGAAGGTGTGGCCCACCATTTCGGGCGTGATCGTGGAACGCCTGGAGTAGGTCTTGATCACCCGGTTCTCGGACCGGGCATTCATCCGGTCCACCGCCTTCTCCAGCGAGGCTTCCACGTAGGGTCCTTTTTTCAGCGACCTGGACATGGTTTCCTTCCCCTTTGGGCGTTACTTGCGCCGCTTGACGATATACTTGTTCGAGTCTTTCCGTTTCTTTCGCGTCTTATAGCCCTTGGTCGGCATGCCCCATGGACTCACCGGGTGACGGCCGCCCGACGTCCGGCCTTCGCCGCCGCCGTGGGGGTGATCGACCGGGTTCATCGCCACGCCGCGGACCTTGGGCCGCCGGCCGAGCCAGCGCTTGCGGCCGGCCTTGCCCAGCGAGACGTTTTCCTGTTCGATATTGCCCACCTGGCCGATGGTGGCCATGCAGTTCATGTGGATCTTGCGCACCTCGCCGGAAGGCATGCGGATCTGGGCGTATTTCCCTTCCTTGGCCATCACCTGGGCCGAGCAGCCGGCCGCACGCACCATCTGCCCGCCGCCGCCGATGTGCAGCTCGATGTTGTGCACCTGGGTGCCCAGGGGGATGGCGTGCAGGGGCAGCGCGTTCCCCGGCGTGATATCCGCCCGCTCGCTGCTCAGCACCGTGTCGCCCACCTTGAGCCCCAACGGGGCGAGGATGTAGCGCTTCTCGCCGTCGGCGTAATGCAGCAGCGCGATGTTCGCCGAACGGTTCGGATCGTACTCGATGGTCGCCACCTTGGCCGGCACGTCGATCTTGTTGCGCCGGAAGTCGATAATGCGGTAGCGCTTCTTGTGCCCACCCCCGCGACGACGCATCGAAATCCGGCCGTAGTTGTTGCGGCCGCCGCTGCGCGTCTTCTTGTCCAGCAGGCTCTTCAGCGGCCTGGAGGCCGTGATGTCGTCGAATTCGGACACCGTCTGAAACCGCCGGCCGGGAGAGGTCGGTTTGTATTTCTTGATCGCCATCTCTGTTTCTCCCCGTTACCCCGAGTACCCCGCGCTCAGGCGCCTTCGAAATACTCGATGGTCTTCTCCCCTTCGGCCAGCTTGACGTAGGCTTTCTTCCAGCTGGGCCGGGCGCCGACATTGCGGCCCACCCGCTTGACCTTGCCCAGGATGTTGGCCATCTTCACCGACTCGACGCGGACGCCGAAGATCTCCTGGATCGCATGCTTGACTTCGATCTTGTTCGCGTCGGTGGCCACTTCGAAGCAGAGGATGCCCTGGGTGTCCTTGATGATCGTGCTCTTCTCGGTGATCACCGGCCGCCGGATGATGTCTCTTGCCGCTCTCATCGTCCGTACACCTCCCCGATCTCGTTGACGGCCTGCCGGGAGAGGATCAGGCGATCGTGCTTGAGCACGTCGTAGACGTTCACCGCCAACGGCCGGACCTTCTTCACCCCGGGGATGTTCCGCGAGGCCAGGTCGAGATTGCGGTTGCCCTCACCGTCGACGATCAGCGCCTTGCGCTCCACGCCCAGGCCCTGGAGGATATCCACCAGGCCCTTGGTCTTGTAGGTCGGCAGCTCGAAGTCCTCGACCACGGTAATCTTGTCTTCGGCCATCTTCTGGGACAGCGCGGACCTGATGGCCAGCCAGCGCACCTTCTTGGGCAGCCGGTAGGAATAGCTCCGCGGCTTCGGTCCATGGACCGTGCCGCCGCCCCGCCAGAGCGGACTGCGCACGGTGCCGGCGCGGGCACGACCGGTGCCCTTCTGGCGCCAGGGCTTCCTGCCGCCACCGCGAACGTCCACACGGTTCTTCGTCGAGGCGTTGCCGCCCCGGCCACAGGCCAGGTAGTGCCGGACCGCGGCGAACAGCGCGCTCTCGTTCACTTCCACGCCAAAGACCGATTCGGGCAGCGCGATCTGCTCAACCACCTCGTTCTTCAGGTTTTTTACTTCGACATTCGGCATTGCCTTACTCCCCTCCCCGCGATGAGCGTGAACCGAGGGTCTTCGATCACTTGCCAAGCGACTTGCTGATCAGCAGGTAACCGCCTTTCGCGCCCGGTACGGCACCCTTCACTACGAGTAGGTTCTTCTCCTCGTCAACCTTGACCACTTTCAGGTTCTTGACCGTCACCCGCTTGGCGCCCTTCTGGCCGGGGAGCCGCGTTCCCTTGAACACGCGAGACGGGTAGGCAGAGCAGCCGATGGACCCGGGGGCGCGGTGGAACATCGACCCGTGGGTCGCCCGGCCGCCGCCGAACCCGTGGCGCTTCATCACGCCGGCGAAGCCGGCGCCCTTGCTCTTCCCGATGATGGTGACAACGTCTTCGGGCTTGAAAATGTTTACCAGCACCTGGTCGCCCACCACCACGTCCTCGTCGGCTTCGTCGACGGGGAACTCGCGGAGAAACCGCATTGGCGGCAACTGCTTTCCGCCGTCCGCGTCGGCCTCGGCCGAGGCCCGCTTGATGTGTCCTTCCAGGGGCTTGTTGATCTTCTTCCAGTTCAGGTGCTCCACCAGGCCCAGCTGCACGGCGCTGTAGCCGTCCTTCTCCGCGGTACGCCGCTGCAGCACCACGCAGGGCCCCGCCTCGAGCACGGTGGCCGGGGTGACCACGCCGTTCTCGTCGAACAGCTGGGTCATACCGACCTTTTTACCAATGATTCCGGTGACCATCTTTCCTCGTCCTGTTCTCATTCCGGCCGGCCATCATACGGCCACCCCTCGGGCGGCGGTACTGTTACCGGGAAACGCGCCGTGTGCCCGCAGGCTACTTCAGCGCCTTGATCTCCACGTCCACACCGGCCGGGAGGTCGAGCTTCATCAGGGCCTCGACGGTGTCCGGCGTCGGCTCCAGCAGATCCATCAGCCGCTTGTGCGTACGAATCTCGAACTGCTCCCGGGACTTCTTGTCCACGTGGGGCGAGCGGAGCACGCAGTAGCGATTGATGCTCGTGGGCAGCGGGATCGGCCCGGCCACCCGCGCACCGGTGCGCCGAGCGGTCTCCACGATCTCACCGGTGGAGCGGTCCAGCACCCGGTAGTCGTAGGCCTTGAGTCTGATTCTGATCCGTTCGTTCATCGTCTTTCCTGCCCTATTCGACGATCTCGGTGATCGTGCCGGCGCCCACGGTGCGGCCGCCCTCGCGAATGGCGAAGCGCAGGCCCTTCTCCATCGCGATCGGCGTGATCAGCTCGCCGTCGATGGTCACGTTGTC
>Ga0180429_10000251_pt1 | contig 48639 bp, 43 predicted proteins | sample SS_ome_FD_132428 | JGI IMG/M metagenome (GOLD analysis project Ga0180429, IMG submission 132428) | Hypersaline lake sediment archaeal communities from the Salton Sea, California, USA - SS_1_S_1 metaG | ecosystem: Environmental > Aquatic > Non-marine Saline and Alkaline > Hypersaline > Sediment ... | reverse complement strand
GTTCAACCAGCTGGCGCTCATCATCGTGGTGACGATCGCCGCGTCGCTGCTGGTCGCGCTGACGCTGACTCCGGCTCTCACGTCGACGTTCATGCGGCGCGCCTTCGACGGCCAGGGCAGTGTCAGCAAGGGCTTCTTCGCGCGCGGCGAGAAGGTGTTCAAGGCCCTTGAGGGTTGGTACTCTCGACGTCTCGAGGGCGCCCTGGCGCGCAAGGGCCGCGTCGTTCTCATCTCGGTGCTCGTCTTCGTCGGCACCATGATGCTGACGGGCTCGCTAGGGACCGAGTTCTACCCCAGCGAGGACGGCGGCTACGTCAGCGCCATCATCGAGCTGGCGCCGGGCACGAGGCTCGAGCGAACGGTCGAGGTCATGGACGGAGTGTCTGAGTTCGTCGAGGAGAACATGCCGGAGCGGGAGCACTACTTCTTCCGAGCCGGCCAGACCGAGAGCGGCTTCGCTGCGCTGATGGGGGAGAAGGAGGGTTCGAACGTCGCCGAGGTCGGCGTCAAGCTGGTCAAGAAGGCGCAACGGGACCGCTCGAGCCACGAGATGGCGGAGGAGTTCCGCCAGTACCTCAATACGATCCCCGGAGTGTTGAGTCTCGAGGTTACGGGGCAGGACCCAATGGGCAGCGCGTTCATGGGCGCCGCGGCCGTCGAGATCGAGGTCTACGGCGATGACCTGGCCGAGCTCAACAAGGCCGCGGAGGACATCCGCGACGCCGTGCGTACGATCGAGGGTACGCGCGACGTCCGCCTGGACCGCGGCGAGCCGCTCGAGGAACTCCACGTTGTCGTCGACCGGGAGAAGGCGTCGTCGGTCGGCCTGAACACCGCCATCGTCGCGTCCGCGCTCCGCTCACAGGTCTACGGCCTCGAAGCGACCCGGTTCAGCGGTGAGGGCGAGGAGTGGGACATCTACCTGCGCGCGACCGAGGAGGGGCGCGACAGCAGCGAGGACATCCTTGCGCTGCCGATCACGACCATGACAGGACAGACCGTCACTCTCTCGGCCGTGGCCGACCTGGTCCCGGGCACCGGGCCGACGGTCATCAATCGCCTGAACCAGCAGCGCATAGTGACGGTGCTGTCCGACCTTCACGGCGTCCGGCTGAACGTCGTGAAGCCGCTCATCGAGGAGAAGGTCGCGGAGTTGAACCTTCCGCCGAGCATCGACGTCGCCTTCGGCGGCGACATCGAGGAACAGGCTGAGTCGTTCCAGGACCTGACGCTCCTGCTCGTGCTCGCCATCGCGCTCGTCTACATCGTGATGGCGGCGCAGTTCGAGTCTTTCAGGGGCCCGTTCATCATCATGTTCTCGATCCCGTTCGCCTTCGTCGGCGTCTTCTGGGCGTTCCTGGTGACAGGGACGACTCTGAACATCGTCTCGTTCATGGGAATGGTCATGCTTATGGGCATCGTCGTGAACAACGCGATCGTGCTTGTCGACTACACGAACATCATGCGCCGGCGCGGGAAGAGCGTGCAAGACGCTCTCGTGATAGCCGGCGAGCGGAGGCTGCGCCCCGTGCTGATGACGGCGGCGACGACGATGTTCGGAATGCTCCCGCTGGCGCTGTCGCGTGGCGAGGGCGCGGAGGGATGGAACCCTCTGGGAGTCGCCATGATCGGCGGTCTGCTTGTTTCGACGATCATCACGCTCGTGCTCGTGCCGGTGATGTACGGCATCTTCGAGGGGCGGCGTGAGAGACGGGGGGTGGAAGCATGAAGATGGTCTTCATGACATACTACGTGGGTATGCACAGGGACGTCCGCGAGATCCTCGACGAGTGCGGCATCACCAGCTTCACGCACTGGGCGCAGGTGACCGGCCGGCTGAGCTGCGGTGAGCCCAGGGAGGGCACCGACGTCTGGCCCGGCTACAACACGGCGCTCCAGGCGGTCCTCCGCGAACAGACGGCAGAGAAGCTCGCCGCCGCCATCCGCGGGTACAACTCGTCGCAGCGGGGAGACGAGCGCATCGACGCGTTCTTCCTGACCGTCGAGTCTACCATCAGGGCCGCGGACGAGTTCGACACCTGCGGGCAGTAGCGTCCGCCGCGCCTACAAGTGGTGTGCTGCGGGCGCGTGCCTCAGGGGATCGCGGACGTGGCTAGCAGTAAGAACGGGCGGGGCCATCACGGCCTCGCCCGTCTTCGTTGTCGGTTCTTCACTTCGTGCAGGCCGCGCCTCACCGGCCGGCCTCCGCATCGCATCTCTCTTCTACTCGAACGGTTCCACCCTGCACGAAGGGTCGACGTCGCCGCCCTCCTCGGGGTACTGCTCGAACAGCTTTCCCCAGGGGCTTGTACGCTTCCACTCCTCGACGACCGGCACGCCGTTCTTCGGGTACCAGAACTTGTCGTGGTAGGTCTCGCTCGCCCAGATGAACATCTTGACGATAGGCGTCTGGAAGAAGAGCTTCTGAAAGATCTTCAAAGGAGAGCGCCAGAGCAGCATGCCGGTCCCGGTCCCTAGGTTGACGCCCACCTTGAACCCCCAGCGCTCGTCCGCGACCTCAGGCATGCCGACGACCTCTATCTCGTCTGCCTTGCCCGTTCCGAGCCCGCGCTCGGTCGCGTGCGCGATGTAGTCGATGCCCATCGGGTCGAACCCCATCATCTGAGCGGAGACCGCGTCGATGGCGACCTGGTCGGCCGAAGCCAGGATGACGTCCTTCTGGTGGGGGATGAGCGTCCTGGGGCCCGGCCCGCTGCCCGCGGTGGTCCCGTCCATCGTGCAGAAGACGCCCGTGTGGATCTCCTTCTGGATGGCCAGGAGGTCGACGATCGTGTCGTGGATCCACGTGTGGGTCATGTGGCGGTTGACGTTAAGGAGTCCGCCGAAGGCGTTCTTGAGCGCGCCCGTCGTGACCGTGTAGCTGTGCGTCTTGACCGTGGGAAGGTGAACTATGTTCTTCTCGAAGAAGTAGTCCGGCAGGTAGATGCCGTCGGGGAAGACGTTGTAGAGCACTTCCATCTTCGCCTTCGGCTTGTACTCGACCCACGACATGTCCGCCGGCTCGAAGTTGTACTTCTTGGGGATGCCGTACTTCTCGAGGACCGGGCCGAACTTGTTGTAGCGGTCGCCGAGGTCGCAGATGGTGACGACCGTCTTGTTGTGGACATCGACCAGATCCTCGAATCCAGCGCCCCGAAGCGCCTGGATGGTACCCTCGAGCTGCCACGGCGTCGTGTTCGAGCTCGGATACATCAGGTGCCAGCTGATGTTGTCCTTGAGGATGGTGGTCGCCGAAGGGTCCAGGGCGTCCTTGATGCCGGCCAGTTCGCACAGCCGCACGTAGTCGTCGAGCACGTTCTCGGGATTGGTTCTCAGGACCGCGACCTTCGACTTCGACATCGGTCATCCTCCGCTGTCACGCCGCCCTTGCGGCCTCCGCTGGCGTCCGTCTGAGCAACGGGGCGGCCTGCCTGTCCGGCCCGCCGCCCCGCTCACTTCCTGGTGCCGAAGGGGGGATTCGAACCCCCACAGGGACAAGCCCCACTGCGCCCTGAACGCAGCGCGTCTACCAGTTCCACCACTTCGGCATGCTCTGTACCACCGGATTCTAGCCCCTGCAGGGGGCCAAGTCAACCTGAAAGCCCTCAGCCCGGTCGGCCAGCAATGCCGCTGCCTGCCCTTGAACCAGCTCGATTCCGGCGGTATGATGAACCTGAATACCCTCTCTGGTCCGCGGCGCCGCGGGCGCCGCGCGGGCGGAGGCTGCGCCATGCCGGTTCAGGAGATCATCCAGCTGGGCAACTCATACCTCTGGGAGCACTGCTCAGAGGTGGAGGAACCCTCGTCCGCCCCGATCGTCTCTCTCGTCAACGACCTTCAGGACACGCTGAACTCCTTCCGCGCCGAGCAGGGATTCGGGCAGGGCATCGCCGCTCCCCAGATCGGCGTCCTCAAGCGCGTCATCTTCCTCTCGATGGAGCCGGACGGGTTCAAGGGGGCGCTCATCAACCCTGAGATCACCTACACGAGCCCCGAGCGGTACGAGATGTGGGACGGCTGCTTCTGCTTTCCGCGGCTGCTCGCACGCGTGAGCCGAGCGAGCCGTGTACGAGTCGACTACGTGGACGAGGCGGGGAACCGCCAGACCATCGAGGCCGACGGCGAGCTCTCGTCGCTTCTGCAGCACGAGATCGACCACCTCGACGGGGTTCTCGCGGTCGAGCGGGCTGTCTCTCCACGCGGCTTCATCAGCAGAGAAGAGTGGGAGCGGCAGGGAAGGCCCTTCTAGAGCGATGAGGACGGGCCCCCACTGAGGACCGTGGTCCCCCGAAGCAGCCGGACGCCTCTGAGCGGCACGGCGTCCAGGTGACACGGATCCCATCGGACACCCCCAGGAGGCCTCGCATGAGACGGCCTGCGAAGGCACCGGCGCTGCTTCTGGCGGCTCTCGTTCTTACGCTCGCGGCGAGCGGGTGCAGCAAGAACGACCCCACGAACCCCGTCAGCAACGTCCCCCCGGAGACACACCTCTCGTTCGCCCCCGGGCAGGGCGACACGGTGAGCTACGTGGTGCGCATGAACTGGTTCGGCTGGGACCCCGACGGCGACGTCGACCACTACATGACGCGATGGGACTCCCTCGTCTGGACGAGGACCTCGGTGACCGAGAGCACGTTCGTGGTCCCCGTCGGCGACTCGACCGCGCCGAGGGAGCACTTCCAGCAGTACCACACGTTCGAGGTCAAGGCGGTCGACGACTGCGGCGACGAGGATCCGACACCAGACGGGGTCGCGTTCACCGCGGAGAACTTCTCGCCGGAGACGGAGATACTCTCGGGTCCCATGGACGTCGCCGATCCCTTCGTCACCTTCCAGTGGGCGGGGAGCGACCCGGAGGGTGAGATTGCCGGGTACGGCTACCGGCTAGTAATGATAGAGGTGGGTTCCGAGATCGAGTTCGAGGCCGGCACTCTGCCCGGCACCGTCACGGCGATCGAACTAGGACCGCTCTACGGTTTCTTCCGCTTCGAAGTCTGGAGCATCGACGGGCAGGGAGTGGCGGACCCCACTCCCGCCGAGCGCACTTTCTTCGTGTGGAACGGAGGCGACCCCGGCCACGGGTTCCACATAAGGTCCAACGTGCTGGCGGACACCGACGAGGCTCGCTGGTGGCGACCCTATCCCGACGTTTGGGAACCAGTGCCCGTGGATGTCTTCGCCGGCGAGCACGTGACGTTCGACTGGAGCCACGACGAGCAGGGTGTCGAGTTTCGATACGCCTACGGAGACACGACCAACTGGGCCGCCTGGTCGGAGACGAATACCCACTTCGAGCTCACGGTCACGCCGGGGCTTCACGAGATCCACGTGGCGTGCCGGAACGCGAGCGGTTACATCTGCCACGTGCACGCGCGCCTGGAGGGAGTCGAGGCCTCGCTCGACGAGCACATATTGCTGGTCGACGACTACACGTGGAGGGAGTCCAACTCCGGCTGGATGAGCGACGCGGAGCGGGATGCGTTCTACGACGCCATCGTGGCGCCCTTCGGTGAACGCTACCAGTGGGACCCGGCCGAGCACGAGGTCAACGGCTCGCCCGTCCCTCCGGGCGTGGAGGACCTCGCGTCGGCGTCCACCGTCGTGTGGTACTGCGACATCTACACCGAGTGGTCGGTGATAGACGACGTTTTCTACCCGTACAGCATCTACGACGTGCTGTCCGGCTACGTGCGGGCAGGGGGCAACCTCTTCCTGTGCGGCTCGCAGGTCCTCGGCCAGATAGTCGGCGACGTGTATCCCGTGGTCTCGTCGCCCGGCGACGAGGGGTTCGCCACGGAGTTCGTGCGGGACGTCCTGCGAGTGGGCTACGCGGACTACAGCGGCAGCGGTCTCAATCCGAACGCTCCTTACTACTACGGCTTCTGCATGCACGGAGCGGTGCCCACGGCGGGCGGCGAGGTGCTCGGCTTCGAACCGGTCTACATCGACTCGGGAGACTGCTCCGGCGAGGTCGGCAGGTGGCCGTACTACTGCGACCCGCCCCCGCCGTACCCGGGGCTGTGGCACTGCGGGATCCAGGTGGAGAAGCTCGAGGCATACCAGGCGCAGGCGGTCGAGTTGCTTGCGACGGACGCGTTCCTCAACTACAACTTCGACGGAGAGCCCAGCGCGGTCATCTACCTCTCGGGGGACGATCGCGGGAACGTGTGCTACGTTGGATTCCCGCTCGCCTTCACGCAGACAGACCACGCCGAGGCTCTGCTGAGGAGGGCGCTGACCCTGTTCGGCGAACAGGGCCTCTAGCGCCAGGACCGGGCGGCGCGATGCAGTATCGCAGGGCGCGACGGAGGAGCTGCCGGAACTGCGGAGGACCGCAGGGAACGGCGGAGGAACTGCCGGAACTGCGGAGGACCGCAGGGAACGGCGGATGAACGGACGGAACGACGGAGGACGAAATGCGAACGTCTGTGGCGCTGTTCTGGATCCTGGCGGCGGCCTGTTGTCTGGCGCCGGTCGCCGGCTACGCGCAGGAAGAGAGTCCCCTGCTGGGGGCCTGGGAGATGGCGGAGATCCGGGTCGTGTCGGCGCGTGGTGAGAACGTGTACCCGGACCCCGCGCCGGGGCTCTTCATCTTCGGTGAGACCCACTACAGCATGGTGTGGATGCCTTTGACCGAGGTCCCTTCCGACTTCGAGGAGCTCTGGAAGCCCACGGAGGAGGAGAAGGCGGCGGCGTTCGGTTCGATCATCGTCAACTCCGGCGTTTACACCTGGACGGATTCGACTGTGACGACCGTTCCGAGCGTGGCGAAGACGCCGGAGTTCATCGGCGGATCGGCGGTCTACAACTACCGCGTCACGGCGGACACGCTCTGGATGGAGATGACCGACACGGTCTCGCGTGACGGTGTGCGGGACCCGGGTGTGGGGTTGTTCAGCATGCCGCTGAAGCTCGTGAGGGTGGAGTAGCCGGGCGGCGAAGCTGCGGTGCCTAAGGGAGCGACGGCACTGCGCCGGCGACTCGTGCGGTTCGCGAGCGGCGCCGGGAGTGGAGGCTCGAATGCCACACGGGTCGCGCCCGTCGAAGACCCTGAGTTTCCGTCCGCTGACGCCGAGGACATGGGCGGACTTCGAGAAGCTGTTCGGGAAGAACGGCGCCTGCGGCGGGTGCTGGTGCATGTGGTGGCGCCAGACGCGGCGCGAGTTCGATGCCAATCACGGCGCGGCCAACAAGCGCGCGATGAAGCGCATCGTCGAGAGCGGAGAGGTGCCGGGGATAATCGCCTACGACGGCGGCGAGCCCGTGGCGTGGTGCTCCGTAGCGCCACGCGAGAACTACGAGTCGCTCAACCGGTCGCGCGTTCTGAGACCACTGGACGACACCCCCGTGTGGTCGCTCGTCTGCCTCTTCATCGCGAGGGACAGGCGCGGCGAGGGACTGACCGTGGAGGTCGTAAGAGGAGCGGTCGACTACGTCCGTAAGAGGGGAGGGAAGGTCGTGGAGGCCTACCCGACCGACCCGCGGGGCCTTCGGCTCGACTCGGTCTCGAGCTTCATGGGTGTGCCGGCCGTGTTCGAGGCAGCGGGATTCAGAGAGGTCGCCCGCCCGTCGAAGGCGCGGATCGTAATGAGAAGAAGGATCAGATAGCGCCGGCCGGGCCGGCGTCCACTTCAAACGGAGGGTCTCATGCGCGTAGCGAGGATGTCCGCTGTCATCGCGGTTGCACTTGTCATCGTGGTAGGAACTGCGGCCCACGCCCGCGTTGGCGTTGGCGTCTTCGCGGGCGAGCCGTCGGGATTCTCGGCGAAGTGGTGGCTGGACGAGAGCACCGCCGTGGACGCGGTGACGGGGTGGTCGCTCGACGAGGGAGAGTTCTACGCTCACGCGGACTACCTGTGGCACCGCATCATCGAGGACGAGCAGTTGGGAGGCAGCGTGCCACTCTACTACGGAGTAGGGTGCCGGATCCTGGCCCAGGAGGACGGCGACTCCAGGTTCGGCGTGCGGATTCCCATCGGCCTCGACTACCTGCTCGATGACGGCCGCTTCGACGTATTCATAGAGGTGGCGCCGATCTTCGACATGGTGCCCGAGACCGAGTTCGACCTCAGCGCCGGCATCGGCGCGCGCTTCTACTTCTAGAGCGCAAGGTCGGCCCCTCGCTCGCCTCAGGAACCCCACCCGAAGATAAGGGCCCGAAGAGAACCGGGCCGCGGAGCTCCGCGGCCCGGTCTGCGTCGTGCTCCTCCCGATGACAGCCGGTGCGAGCCATTATTGACAGACTGCAAATACTGTGTTAGAATCAGTAGTGAGAGTTGAAGCGCGACCGATGTGCACGCTCGAATCGCGCGAACGGCCCGCACCGGCCGACCCGGAATGGCCGGCTGACGTCCGGTGCCGGGAGGGCAACCGACAGCCAACGGAAAAAGAGCTCCGACATCCCGTTGTCACAGCCGCGTTGGCTCTGAGACCTCCCGCGACGTTGCCGGCCTGCTCTCATTCTCTCGGGAACGGTCCACGGCGTCGCGATGACCCACCTGGGCCGGACTGCACCGAGCGGGGGTAAGGGTGGGGACGATCCCCGCCCTTCGCCACGTACTCCCTCGAATCAGCGCCCGAGCTTCACCGCACTCCCGCGAGGGACGCTCGTCCTACGCGCCGGGAATCGGCTTGCCCGCTGAGCCGGCGCTCTGCTAGCATCCACTTGGGTCGGGGGTCCGGCTTGCCGCCGCCCGTCGTTGGGACGTCCCAAGCGGGCGTTCCCGGCGTCTGACGGAGCTTTCGTCGCGCGCCGTAACTCCTCATCAGGCCACACGCTAAGGGACACGCCCGGCTCGCCGGGCGCCAGACGGGAGCGGCGCCAGTGAGCGGCGATGTCAAGATCCTCGCGAAGAACAAGCGAGCCCGGCACGACTATCATGTGGTCGACTCGATCGAGGTCGGTGTCGCGCTGAAGGGCACCGAGGTCAAGTCGGTGCGTCTTGGCAAGGTGCAGCTGGTCGACAGCTTCGTGCGCATCGAGGACGGCGAGCTCTATCTCCACGGCGCCCACATCAGTCCCTACGAGCAGGGCAACCGTTTCAACGTGGAACCGAGGCGCCGTCGTAAGCTCCTTGCGCACAAGTCGGAGATCCGCAGGCTGTACCGTCAAGTGCAGGAGAAGGGCATGGCTCTCGTGCCGCTGTCGGTCTACCTCCGACGTGGGCGAGTGAAGATCGAGGTGGGCATCTGTCGAGGCAAGAAGACATTCGACAAGCGGCGCACGCTTCAGGACCGGGACGCGGCACGCGACGTCGAGCGCGCCCTGAAGAGGCGCGGGCGAGACGGGGAGGACCGCTGATGTCGCAGGCCAGGCGTACGTTCGCGGTCTTCGCGATGTGTGCGGCGCTCTTCGCCCTGGCGCTCGGCGTGGCCGGAGCCGGCACCTTCTCCGTTCAGTTCGACGGAGGACGTTCCGACACCATCCCGTCGGAGCGCTTCGACAGGGTCACCTACTTCAGGCTCGCCGACGTGGCGCGGGCCTTCGGAGCATCGCGGCACTGGAACCCTCGCACCTCGAAGATGTCTCTGGCGATAGGCATACACCGGTTGTCGATGACCTCAGACAGTCCCTTCGTGACGCTGGACGGAGACGCTATGAACGTGGGGAGCCCGGTCCTGGTCCGCGACGGCGAGTACTGGGTTCCCAAGCGTTTCATGTCCACCGCGCTCGCTCTGGCCGTCAACTCGGACGTGTCCGTCAGCGACGTGGGTTCGACGATCGTAGTTTCGAAGCTCGGAGCAATGGTAACGGCGCTCGAGGTCGAGGAGCGCTCCGAGGGAACGGCGGCGATACTGCATCTCAACGATCGGGCGCAGTTCGCCGTGAGCAGTCGCGACCGAGGTCGTGTCGACCTCTTCCTTCCGGGCGCGACCATGACGGACACGACCTACGCGCTCGAGGGCGTCGGGCTCGTGACGTCTGTAACGGCGAGACGCAGCGAGTCGGGGGTCAACGCGGTCATACGCGTCACGCCGTCGGCGACTTCTTACGACGCGCAGGTGCACACGAATCCCCCTCGGCTCGAGGTCGTCCTTGCATCGGAGCGCACCGAGTCGGTTCCGGCCCCTCCTCTCAAGGGAACGAAGAGCCTGCTGGGTACCGGCAACAGCCCGCTCGAGGCCGCCCGCAGGGGCGTAACGACCGTGATGATCGACCCGGGACGCGGCGGGTTGGACGGGGGGCAGGTCGGCAGGGGCGGACTGCTGGAGAAGGACATCAATCTGGAGGTAGCGGAGGAGGCGGCCCGCCATCTGCGTCGTGAAGGCTACTACGTGTTCATGACGCGCAGCTCGGACTCCTACGTGTCGGTCAAGCGTCGCGCAGAGATCGCGAACCTCGCCGGAGCCGACATCTTCGTCAGCGTACACTGCGGCTCGTGGCACTCTGGCGGGGCGAGAGGCTTCCGCGTGACGTACTACGCGCCGACAGAGGACTACCTGGTAGACATGAACCGGGCCGGTGGCCGGGGACTCAAGAGGGGCAACCAGGGCGCGCGCCGCGGTGAGGTCGGGGAGCTTCTCTGGGGCGAGATGCAGGAGGACATGACGGACCGCAGCAGGTCGCTCGCCCGCGCTATCAGCCGGAACATGACATCCTCGCTACCGAACCCCGACCGGGGAGTGGGTAGCGCCGACGTTGCAGTTCTGGCAGGATGTGCCATGCCCGCCGTGCTTGTGGAGGCGGCCTTCATCACCAACTCGTCGGACGCGGAGCTTCTGGGCGACCACGGCTTTCGAGAGGACGTCGGCCAGGCCATAGCCCGGGGGGTGGCCGAATACGACAGATCGGTCGGGGGGAGGAACAGGTGAGCTCAATGCGAGCCAGAGTGATCGCCCTGGCGGTGGCGTTGGTCGCCGTAGTCCTGGTCGTGGCCATGTGTGTTCGCTCGCCCGACAAGGGTCCGCCGGAAGAGGGCCAGGCCGTCGAGGAACTCGGCGACGGGGTCCAGTCCGTGCTGCTCGCGTTCGCGAGCCGCGGGGCCTGGCGGATGATCGAGGAACGCAGGGAGATCGTTGTGATGGCCGACCAGGCGAGCCGCGCGCGCCGGGTCATCGAGGAGCTCGCGGCCGGACCCGTCAGGGACGACGCGGACGGGACGATCCCTCCCGGGACGAAGGTCAACTCGGTCTTCTTCGACGGAACGGGCGGCGCGTTCGTAGACTTCAGTCGTGAGTTCACCGACAACCACCCGGGGGGTTCCTCGGGTGAGCTGTTCACCATCAGGTCCATCGTGAGGACCCTGGCCATCAACTTCCCGGACGTCGAGCGAGTGTCGATCCTGGTGGAGGGGAGGGAGATCGAGACGATAGCCGGGCACATAGACGCGACCGAGCCGTTCCCGGTCGAACAGTACAAGTAGGGCGCTTCGCGTCCGCGAACGGGCGCGGCCTCCAGCCTACAGCCTACAGGAGAACGACAATTGAGCGATGCCACCTCCAGTCCGATAGGCGTGTTCGACTCGGGCATCGGCGGCCTCACCGTCGTCGCCGAGATCATGAGGCATCTGCCCAACGAGGCGATCGTTTACTTCGGGGACACAGCGCGCCTGCCGTACGGTCCGAAGTCCAACGAGACGGTGACGCAGTTCGCGCTGCAGGACGCCGGGTTCCTGCTGGAACACGGGGTCAAGAGCGTCGTGGTCGCGTGCAACACCGCTTCGTCCATAGCGGTGGACGTTCTGGGCGAAGCGTTCGACGTGCCCGTCATCGGCGTCATAGAGCCGGGCGCGCTGGCGGCCGTGTCGACCACGCTGACCGGCAAGGTGGGCGTGATAGGCACTGAGGGGACCATCGCCAGCGGAGCCTACCGACGCGCCATCACGAAGCTGGACCGGGACATAGAAGTGGTCGAGACCAGTTGCCCTCTGTTCGTGCCGCTCGCCGAGGAGGGATGGACGGACCGCGAGGTCACACTCGTGATAGCGCACGAGTACCTCACACCGCTGCGCGATGCCGGAGTCGACGTCGTGGTCCTCGGCTGCACTCACTACCCCATTCTCAAGAGCACGATCGCGAAGGTGTTCGGTCCGACCGTCAGGCTGATCGATTCGGCGGAGGAGACGGCGAAGGAGGTCGCGGAGCGACTGGGCAGCATGGGGCTGCTTCGCGACGGAGGTCCGCCGCCCGATCACAGGTTCTTCGTGAGCGACGTCCCGCATCGCTTCCGGGAACAGGCGGAGCGTTTTCTGGGTGCGCCGCTGCCCGACGTCGAAGTCGTCACGGTCGATGAGACGACGTGCTCGGGGGCGTGACTGCATGGTCTCTCTCGTTCTCGCGACGCGGAACCCACACAAGGTGGAAGAACTGACTGCAATGCTCGCCGGACTGCCGGTCGAGGTGCTGTCGTTCGCGGATTTCCACGACATGCCCGATGTTGTCGAGGACGGCGAGACGTTGGAGGAGAACGCGGTCAAGAAGGCCGTAGAGGTTGCCGCGCACACCGGGCTGCCGTCGCTCGCGGACGACACGGGTCTCGAGGTCGACGCGCTCGGGGGCGAACCCGGCGTGCGGTCGGCTCGCTACTCGGGACCGGGGGCGAACGCGGAGAGCAACAACGAGAAGCTGCTGTTGGAACTGAGCGGCGTGCCCGGTGAGAGGCGCGGAGCCGCCTTCAGGTGCGTCGTGGCCTTGGCCGTTCCGGGCGAAAAGCCCGCGGTCGTGGTGGGAGAGACGCGGGGGGCCATCCTCGAGAGGCCGCGCGGAGGCGCCGGGTTCGGCTACGACCCGCTCTTCCTGCCGGATGGTCACGACCGGACCTACGCCGAGATGTCCGCGGACGAGAAGAACGCTGTAAGTCACCGTGGCAAGGCGATTAAGAGTGCCCAAGGGCTCGTAGAGGCGCTGTGCGGCCGCGATCCTGGCGGATGCGGGCCGCCTGACGGCTGAGGAGCCCCGAACCGTCCCAATGAGGCGGGAAGCACCGATCGGCGGGCTCTCCTCCGGCATTCGTAATCCATTCATGAACAAGGAGTTATGGGGATTCGTGCCACGAATCCCCTTCCGGCTTGCCCGGCCGCCAGGGCCGTGCTAGAATGCTCTTGAGTGACTCTGATGTGATCCCCTGAGGACACCGATTGGCCGACTCGGCTTTCTTACGAAAGCTGGGTCTCCCACGTGGCCGCGAGCCTCCCATTGGGCCGCGGCCACGCTACATTGTGGGGGTGTGCGTGCGGGGAGAGCGACCCGCGAGAGCTCGCCTCTCCACGTAGTCCCCGGTCGGCGCGACCCGCCCGGTGACGCCGCGCTCCGGAAACCCCGACGGAAGCGCTGGAGAGCGTCCCAGACTTGACTTGGAGTCCGTCGCTGAATATCATAGTGGTTCGTCCGAGACAGTCACGGGGCGTGGCGCAGCCCGGTTAGCGCGCCTGCTTTGGGAGCAGGAAGTCGGAGGTTCAAATCCTCTCGCCCCGACCAGGGCGCGCCTGTAGCTCAGCCTGGATAGAGCAACGGACTTCTAATCCGTAGGTCGCTGGTTCAAATCCAGCCAGGCGTACCAGACACGGTGGAAGTAGCTCAGTTGGTAGAGCCCTGGATTGTGGTTCCAGTTGTCGCGGGTTCGAGCCCCGTCTTCCACCCCAGCATACAGGACCCGCGGTGACGCTCCGTGCGGGCGTCACCGTCGGGTGGACTGCGGCGACGATTGGCTTGCCGCGCGATGCCGCCGATGGTAACCTCTTTCCATGGTGGCGTTCGGAGAGGCCCTGCAGGCGCTCGCGCGCACGGCGCGGACGCTGCGGACGCTGGAAGATCCCCTTAAGAGGATACGAGAATGGCTGGAAGAGGCGTCAACAAGGTCATCCTGATCGGCAACCTGGGCGGAGATCCGGAACTCCGGACGACGCCGGGCGGCACGTCGGTGGCCACGTTCACTCTGGCGACGAACGAGACGTGGAACGACAAGGACGGCCAGAGGCAGGAGCGCACCGAGTGGCACCGCATCGTTGCGTGGGGCAGGCTCGCTGAGATATGCGGGCAGTACCTCAGCAAGGGCCGACAGGTCTACATCGAGGGCAGGCTTCAGACGCGCAGCTGGGAGGACAAGCAGGGCAACCAGCGGAAGACGACCGAGGTTATCGCGCGCGAGATGCAGATGCTCGGTGGTCGCGGAGAGGGCGGAGACCGTCCCCAGCAGTCCTCCGGGACTCCAGAGTTCTCGGCCGAGACGGTGAAGATCGAGGACGACGACCTGCCGTTCTAGAAGTGGCACACCGCCGGCCGGAGTCGCACCGCGGCCGGAAGAACATAGCGCCCCTAGCTCAACTAGGCAGAGCAACTGACTCTTAATCAGTAGGTTGAAGGTTCGATTCCTTCGGGGCGTACCAGATCGACGGGGCCGGAGTCCAACTCCGGTCCCGTCGTCTTGTAGGCCGTCACGTCCGGCGGAAGGAGCCGGCGCGAACGCGGGCCGGACCCGTCGTGTTGACACGTCCGACCGCGCTCGACTAGACTCGACTGCCATGCACATAGTCATGGTCCACAGGGGCATGTTCCCCGAACGCATAGGGGGGACATACAGCTACATCTACGAGCTCGGTCGGCGCCTGGCGAAGCGGGGCCACGCGGTCGACGTGATCGCGAGCACCCGGCTCAGCGAGGTCGATTCCGTCGACGAGTTCGAGGGCATGACGGTCCACCGCTACGCGTTCAGGCGAGCGAATCCGGTCTTCAGCACGCTCCAGCACCTCAAGCACACCGAGAGGCTGTTCCGCGAGATCCACAGGCGTCAGCCCGTGGACGTCCTTTCGATCCACGAGTCCCAGTTGGGGTACAGGCTCGCCGTCGGCCCGCTGGGTAGGAGCATCTGCCAGGCGCCCACGTTCCACGCGCCGGTGTTCCTGGAGTTCCGCCTGAACACGGCGTGGAAGGTCGCGGCGGAGCCGTCGGCCATGAAGCGCGCCTGGATGAGGGCCACGAGACCCCCTCTGGAGCACTGGCAGAGGAAGTTCGAGAACGGCGTGCTCGATGTGGCGAACGGCATCGTGGTGCTCTCGAAGTACAGCAGAGAGCACATCGAGCGGGAGTTCCCCTCGGTCGACACGGGCAAGGTGACGATCGTCCCCGGAGGAGTGGACACGAAGAGGTTCAGGCCGGCCGACGACGTCAGAGCGGTGAGAGAGCGCCTGGGGCTGGACGACGGCGCCGTCCACCTGCTGACGGTGAGGAATCTCGCCCCGCGCATGGGACTCGAGAACCTCGTGAGGGCCATGCCGGCGGTGGCAGCGTCGGCGGCCGAGCGCGGCGAGAGGGTGCTACTGACCATCTGCGGGGGAGGGGCCCTCCACGACACGCTCGTCGAACTCTGCCGCGAGCTGGGGGTTGCCGACGAGGTGCGTCTGGCCGGTCGCGTGAGCGACGAGGACCTGACGCGATACTACCAGGCCGCCGACCTGTTCGTGCTTCCGACCGAGGCCATGGAGGGATTCGGGATCTCGACCGTGGAGGCGCTCTCGACGAATCGACCGGTGGTCGGGACGCCCGCTGGCGCGACGCCGGAGATCCTCGAGAGCATAGAGGGTTGCATCGTGTCGCGCGACACGAGCGCGTCGGCGATCTCTGATGCCGTGGTGGAGTGGCTGCAGAGGCCGGACCGCCGCGAACCGACCACCCGCTACAGAGACACCGTCCTGGCCAAGTACGACTGGGAGCGCGTAACGGACGCGCTCGAGGCCTACTACCAGGAACAGGCGAGGGCGTTCGCGGAGCAGAACGGACACTAGCGGCGGGAGCGCCGCGCAGCCAGCCGGAGGGACGTCACAGGATGGCCGGCGGACTCGGAAGGGGAACACGGACGGGCGCACCGCGCGTCGTGATGGCGGGACCGGCCCTGAAGGTCAGGGGCGGCATATCGTCCGTCGCGTCCTCTCTGCTCGGCGCCTGGCCCGAAGACGGGCAGTCGGTCGTTTACATCGCGACCCACGTCGACGGCCCGAAGCTTCTGAAGACGCTCGCGGCCGTCGCGGGCACGGTGGGCATCGCGTTCGCGATCGTCTTCGGCCGGCGGCGAGTCGTGCACCTTCACATGTCCTCACACGCCAGCTTCGTCCGGAAGTCCGCCATAGGGCGGATGGCGAAACTGCTGCGATGTTGTCTCATCATTCACATTCACGGGTCTCGTTTCGACGTCTACTTCCGGGAGTCCTCGAAGAGCCGACAGCGTTCGATCACACGGTCGCTCGAGTCGGCCGATCTTGTGATCGCGCTCTCCGAAGAGTGGAGGGTGAGGCTCAGGAGGATCGCTCCGAGGTCCAACGTCCGGGTCCTCCCGAACCCCGTGTCGGTGGCGGAGTTCGAGCCTACGCTCGAGGGGAGATACGCCGTGCCGGAGTCGGGTGGGACCGTGCTCTTCCTCGGCGCGTTCGGCAAGCGCAAGGGCGTCTACGACCTGCTCGAGGGCATCCCCGCCGTGGCCGCCGAGCGGCCCGAAGTCGTGTTCGAGATGGGCGGCGACCAGGAGGTCGCGGAGGTGGCCGGGCTCATCGAGAAGGGCGGCGTCGAGCGTAACGTCAAGATGCTCGGATGGGTGACCGGGACGGACAAGCTCGCAGCGTTCACTCGCGCGCACATCTACGTGTTGCCCTCCTACCACGAAGGACTGCCTATAGGCGTGCTCGAGGCGATGGCCGCCGGGCTGCCGGTCGTCACCACTCCGGTCGGTGGCATCCCCGAGGTGGTCAAGGACGGCGTCAACGGCATCATCATAACGCCCGGTGACGTCCGAGCCCTATCGTCGGCGCTTCTACGGCTCCTTGGAGACCCGGCCCTCAGGAAGCGAATGAGCGACGCCAATGTCGAGCTCGCGCGTTCGCGCCACGACGCCCCGGTAGTGGCGGCCACTCTTTGCGAGTGGTACAATGAGATCTGGAACGCCTAGCAGTCATGTGAACGCGGAGGTTGCATGAGGGTCCTGCGAACGCTGGTGCAGCTCCTCTTCCTCGGCGGCGTAGTGGCGCTGATGCTGCGGGGACTGGCTGGACACACGCCGAACACGTGCGAGTATTACTGCCCGTTCGGCGGACTGGTCGCCGTCTACCCGTTGGTGAAGTACAAGGCCTACACGTGCGCGCTGACCGAGCTCAACGTCGCTCTGCTCGTATCTACCCTGGTACTGACGCTGGTCTCCAAGAAGTCGTTCTGCGGGTGGATCTGTCCCATCGGCACGTTGCAGGAGTGGCTTGGCAAGATCGGGCACAGGGTACTAGGGAGGAGCTTCCGGGCTCCCGCGGCCGTCGACCGCGCGCTGGTCAACCTGCGCTACGCCGTGCTGATCGCCGTTCCCGTTCTGACCTACACAGCGTGGCAGTTCGACCTCGGCTTCCGGAAGTTCGACCCGTTCTACATTCTGTTCACCTGGGGCGGCCACGAGACGGCGGCCTTCAGCTTCTACATCGTGATCGGGGTCCTGGCCGCGGCGATCTTCGTGCCGATGTTGTGGTGCCGCTACCTGTGCCCGCTCGGGGCGATGCTCGACCCGTTCTCGAGGGCCGGCGCGCTGCGTGTCAGGCGCAACGTTGGGACGTGCACCGACTGCGGCGCCTGCGACGCGGTGTGTCCCCACGCCATCCCCGTATCGAAGGTAGAAGAGGTGACGGCGAGAAACTGCACGAACTGTCTCGAGTGCGTCGAGGAGTGCCCCGTGGACGGAGCGCTCGAGCTCTCCTGGTTCGGGAAGTAGGGAAGGGACAGCATGCGAAAGGCCATCACGATCCCGCTCGCGATCGCGCTCCTCATTCCCCTCGCGTTCGCCACCTCGACAGCATACAGAGTTCCCACGGCTGAGGTCGTATACCTCGAGGGAGACGCGCGTCCAGAGACCGTCGCCACGGTCGAGTTCGAGGTCGCGGGGCTCAAGTGCCGAGGGATGGCGGGGACGTTCAGCGAGCAGATCAAGGTAGTGCCCGGCGTCGTCAGCTTCATCGCCTACGCGCGGACGCACACGGCGATTATCGAGTATGACCCGACGCTGACGGACCCGGACGCGATCCGCGAGGCGTTCGAGGCGCCGATGGTGGTCGAGGGCACGACCTACAACGACGTCTTCGAGATGGTGTCGCAGAAGGCTCGGTAGCGGCCCCTCGCGGCCGCCGCCGGTGGTCTGCTTGACACACTGCGGCGTCGGAAGTAGATTGGGTCATAAGCGCGAAGCGCACCGCTCATTGACAGCTGAGATGGGGGCGATCCGGTTTCGACGGGGGTGAAAGAAACGCGGATGGCGTGCCGAGGTCCCGTTGGCTCGTAAAACAAACGGGGACTTTTCAACTGCCGACTACACACCGGCATACGTCTGCTAACTAGCTCGACTAGTTAGGTCAACGGACGCGTCCCACCCGGTTTGGCCCGTGGGGCCGGGATGGGGCGTCGCGCACACGGGCTAGTCTCAGATCTTGACCGCTGGGTGACGAGGCGAATTCTGGACGGCGGTTGGCGACCCGGGTATCCCGCCCGTTGGAGACCTGGGACGCGAGACTCAAACATCGGGCTATGCACGTAGAGGTTCGCGTGGAAGCACTTTCGGACGCGGGTTCGATTCCCGCCGCCTCCACCACCACATCTCAGCGAACAACAGCAGTATGTCAAGTGTACATAGAGAAGGCCCCGGTCGTTCGACCGGGGCCTTCTGTAGTACCTGATCGTTCCTGCTCTACCTGTACATAGCCTTGATGCTGGCCCAGGAACCTTCCTCGACCGGCGTCACCTGAACGTCAACGCAGCCGCAGACCTCGTGCGGCGGGTCGCCGTAGATGTCGCCCTTGATGCACCAGTAGATCGGGATGCCGTAGAGCTGGTCGGCGACGGTGATGTCCACCGAGACGGTGGTGTACTCGTCATCGTATAGCTCGCCGTAGCCGCCGTCGTTGTCGAGCCACATGGCCGTCGGGCCGTCCGGGACCATCATGTCCCAACTCGGACGGATCGGACTGTCGACGATCGGCACGTAAGCCATCGAACCCTCATCGATGACCCAGCCGTCGGGCACGGTGATTAGGACGTCGGTGACCCACTCGACATCGACGGAGCCGTTGTAGACGCCGAAGACGCACGTGTACGTCTCGCCGGGGCTGAACGCGGACGGAGACACCAGCTCGACATACGAGCCCTCCATGTTGCGCGCGCCAGCCACGACGGCGACGGACAGAACCAGGACCACGATTAGCAGGTTCCTCATTCTTCCCCCTCCTCATGGTACGTGACGGTCCACCAAGTTGGACGGTGAACCAGTTGACTGTCGGGAACAATCGAACTCTACCAAATGTGCGTCCGCTCGTCAAGGGCATTTTGAGTGGCACTCGTCGCTTTTGCGTCTCCCCGTTCGGGAATCACATCGGGCGTCCTGCACACCGTGGTTGAGCGACGCTTCAGTTCTGAGCAGGTGGGCAGACCCTGTTCGCCGCGGACCCACCCGGGCACGGGCGGGGCAGGACCGCGATCGCCGGGGCGGAGTCTCCAGGTGCCCTTTCAGGTCGGACTGCCTGCCTGCCGCGGGCCCGCGAGCGACCCTGTGACCGACGAACCGTTCTTGACGCTAAGTGCTTGAGCGTGCTAGTATTTGCCGGATTTGGCAGTTCCAGCCTGCGCGGGCGCCCGCCGACGCCCGCGCACTTCGAGTTTCGAGGCTTACGCGTCGAGCCGGAGGTCTACGTACCGCCGGCATCCTGAACCCCGGAGGCACCATGCCCGAGAGGCGTGGAACCGTGCAGGTCTACACGGGAGACGGGAAGGGGAAGACGACCGCCGCGCTCGGACTTGCGCTCCGGGCCGTCGGACACGGCCTCTCCGTCTACATGCTCCAGTTCATGAAGGGCAGCCCCAACTACGGGGAACTGACCTCCGCCGAGAAGCTACCCGGTCTGACGATAGTGCAGTCGGGACGGGACGAGTTCGTCGACAGGAGCGACCCGGCGCAGGTCGACATCGACATGGCCGCAGACGGGCTCGCGAACGGTCGCGAGGCGCTTCTGAGCGGTCAGTACGACATCGTCATCCTCGACGAGGCGAACGTCGCGCTCGACTTCGGGCTCATCGCCCTTGCGGACGTGCTGGAGCTCATCGAGAAGAGGCCCCCTCACGTTGAGCTGGTCCTCACCGGACGCTCCGCCCATCCAGAAGTGGTCAAGGCGGCGGACCTCGTGAGCGAAGTGCTCAACATCCGTCACCACTACGACTCCGGAGTCGAGGCGCGCGAGGGTATCGAGTACTAGGAGAGAGGAATTGCGAGCGTCCAGCGTCCCCGAGCTTGTCGAGCGAATGAGGAGAGGTGAGGTGCGGGCGCTGGCACGCGCCATCTCCCTGATCGAGAACGAGAGCGCGCAGGGCCTCGAGCTTCTGGACGCCATATACCCGGACGTCGGCGACGCGTACCGCGTAGGCATATCCGGGCCGCCCGGCGCGGGCAAGAGCACTCTCGTTGACGCGCTGACCGAGCGGCTTCTCGATGGCGGCTCCACTGTGGGCATCATCGCGGTGGACCCCACGAGCCCTTTCACGGGCGGAGCGCTCCTGGGCGACCGCGTGCGAATGAACCGGCTCGGAACGAGAGAGGGCGTTTTCATCAGGAGCATGGCCACACGCGGCGGCCTCGGCGGGCTCTCGCGCTCCGCTCCGAGCGTCGCGGCAGCCATGGACGCGTCGGGCCTCGACTACGTCATCTTCGAGACCGTCGGCGTGGGCCAGTCCGAACTCGACATCGCGGAGGCGGCTGATACGACGGTCATAGTGCTGGTGCCTGAGTCCGGCGACAGCATCCAGGCGATGAAGGCCGGCCTCATGGAGATCGGTGAGATCTTCGTCGTCAACAAGGCCGACCGTGACGGGGCGGAGATGACCGTGGCGGAGATCAGCTCGATGCTCACCCTGAAGAACGACCCCTCCGGCTGGCACCCTCCCGTGCTCAGGACGATCGCTTCGACGGGAGAGGGGGTCGCGGAGCTGGTCTCCACGATCGACGAGCACCGCAGGTTCCTTCTGAACAACGGGCTTCTCGCCGGGCGCAGGCGGCTCCATTTCAAGTCGCAGGTCCGAGGGCTGGTGGTCGACGCGCTGGAGAAGCGGCTCTACGAGCGGCTGGGCGGAGAGGACGGGCTCGACGCGGTGCTGGGAGACGAGACGAAGGGGGCACGTTCCCCTCATCAGGTAGCGAAGGACGTATTGGACGGATTGGACAACATCTGACACGCACGCGTGTCGCAGGCAGCAGGTTCCAAAGGAAGGGAGCAGACTGCATGGACTTCGCTCTGAGCCAGGACCAGAAGATGGTCCGCGACATGGTTCGCGAGTTCGCAACCAACGAGCTGGAGCCGGTCGCGGCGGAGATCGACGAGAGCCGTGAGTTCCCGAGAGCCACCATCAAGAAGATGGCGGGGCTCGGGCTCATGGGTGTGGTCATCCCGGAGGAGTACGGCGGTGCGGGAATGGACTTCACGACCCTGGCGATCATCTGCGAGGAGATCTCTCGGGTCTGCGCCACGCACGGCGTGATCACGGCCGTCACCAACTCGCTGTGCGCCTGGCCCATCTATCACTTCGGCACCGAGGAGCAGCGCAAGAAGTACCTCCCCGATCTCACCTCGGGCAAGAAGCTCGGCGCCATCGGCATCACCGAGCCGAACGCCGGCTCCGATCCGGCGTCCATGGAGACGACGGCGGTCGACAAGGGCGATCACTGGGAGCTGAACGGCACGAAGGCGTGGATCACGAACGCCGAGGCCGCCGACACGTTCGTCATCTTTGCCTACACCGATCCTGAGGAGCGCCACAAGGGCATGAGCGCGTTCATCGTCGAGAAGGACTTCGAGGGCTTCTCCATCGGCAAGCACGAGAACCTGATGGGCATCAGAGCCACGGGCAACACCGAGCTCATCATGGACGAGTGCAAGGTCCCCAAGGAGAACCTCCTGGGCGGCGAGGGGAACGGGTTCAAGGTGGTCATGCAGACTCTGGACGTCTCGCGCATCGACATCGGCGCGCAGGGCGTCGGCATCTCTCAGGGCGCGCTCGACGCCTCCGTGAAGTACGCCAACGAGCGCGTCCAGTTCGGGAAACCCATCGCGAAGTTTGAGATGATCCAGGACATGATCGCTCAGATGGCGTCGCGAACCGACGCTGCGAGGTTGCTGGTCTACCGCGCGGCCGCCCTGAAGGACTCGGGAGCCGAGCGTTTCACGCGCGAGGCCGCCATAGCGAAGTACTACGCCGCCGAGACCGTCGTCGACGTGACGCGCATGGCCGTCCAGATACACGGCGGCAACGGCTACTCGAAGGAGTACCCGGTCGAGCGCATGTATCGCGACGCGAAGATCATCGAGATCTACGAGGGCACCAGTCAGATCCAGAAGATCGTCATCGCCCGCGAGACACTCAGGAAGTAGAACGCGGGCCGTCAACGGGCGCCCGGGCCTCGCGGCCCGGGCAGCACCAGATACGGAGATACAACTCCCATGCGTGTTTCGATGGCTGAGAAGTACGAGCTTATGGGATGCATCCAGTGCGGGCGCTGCACCGCCGGCTGCCCCGTCTCGTTGCGCACGCACCTGAACGTCAGGCGCGTCGTCTACGACGGGATGCGGGGAGTCGGTCCGAAGGATGCCAAGGCACTTCCTTCGGCCTGGAACTGCACGACGTGCTCCAACTGCACCGAGCGTTGCCCGAAGGGCGTGAAGCCGATGGAGCTCGTGATCGGTCTCAGATCGGCGGCCATCGAGAAGGGCCGCATCGAGCCTACCATCCGCGATGCGCTGGAGAGCACGCTCAAGCACGGGAACCCCTGGGGTCGCGGACGAGAGAAGCGGACGGAGTGGGCCGAGGAGCTGGGCGTGCCGGTGGCCGCGGAGGGCGAGGCGATACCGCTCCTCTTCTACGTCGGCTGCACGCCTGCCTACGACCCGGAGGCGCAGTCCGTCGCGACGGCGCTCGTGGCGCTGTTCAAGGCGGCCGGCGTCGAGTACTCGACCCTCGGCACCTCCGAGTCCTGCTGCGGCAACGACATCAGGCGGATGGGTGAGGAGGGCCTCTTCGAGATGCTGGTCGATGGCAACAAGGAGGAGTTCGGCGGACACGAGATCGGTACGATCGTAACGGGCTCACCGCACTGCATGAACACCTTCAAGAACGAATACGGCGAGATGCCATCGGAGGTCCTGCACTATTCGCAGCTTCTGGCGTCCCTAATAGAGGAGGGGAAGCTCACGTTCAAGGGCAAGGTCGAGAAGAAGGTGACCTTCCACGACGCGTGTTTCCTCGGCAAGCACAACGGCATCTACGACGAGCCCCGGACCGTGCTCGAGGCAATACCGGGCGTCGAGTTCGAGGAGATGGACCGCTCGCGCGAGCGGGCGCTCTGCTGCGAGGGCGGAGGCGGTCGCATGTGGGTCGAGGCCGTCGAGGAGCGAGGCGAGCGTCTCGCGGAGACGCGAGTCAAGGACGCCGTCGCTCTGGGAGCCGACTACCTCGTCACCGCGTGTCCCTTCTGTCTCCTGACGCTCCAGGACGCGGTGAAGACCAGCGGCAACGAGGGCAAGATAGAGATCATCGACCTCGCCGCTCTCGCGGCGATGGCACTGTAATCCGTCGGGCGTCTCGCTTCGCGCGAGGGCCGGCGGCGGAAGAAGCCGGGAAGGACTGCCACACATGAACATAGTCGTATGCGTGAAGCAGGTTCCGGAGACCGCGGAGGCGGAGCTCAAGATCGCCTCCGGGGGCAAGGGCATCGTTGAGGAGGGGCTGCCCCTGCAGATCAACGAGCCGGACAACTACGCGCTCGAGGAAGCGCTTCTCATCACAGAGGAGCACGACGGCGACGTTACCGTCGTCACACTCGGGCACGACTCGTCCGAGGAAGTGCTGCGGATGAGCATGGCCAAGGGCGCCGCCGAGGCGGTGCGCGTGGCAGACCCCGCGTTCGACGGGGGCGACGGATTGGCGACCGCTGGTGCGCTGGCCGCGGCGGTCAAGGACCTGGACTACGACCTCGTTCTCACGGGCTGCATGGCGTCGGACGATGGGAACACCCAGGTGGGCGTCGCGCTCGCGGAGCTCCTCGGCATCCCGCACGCGACCTACGTGACGCAGGTCGACGTCGGAGACGGGAAGGTGACCGTCGGGCGTGAGCTCGAGGGCGGACTGATCGAGAAGCTCGAGATCGGGCTCCCGTGCGTGCTCGGCATCCAGACGGGCATCAACGAGCCTCGCTACGCCTCTATCATGGGCATCGCGAAGGCCTCGAAGCGCGAGATCGAGCTGAAGGCCGCAGGCGACCTCGGACTCGACGCGGGTTCGGTCGGCGAGGCAGGTTCCGGCACAGTGCTCGACGGGCTGGAGTTCCCGCCCGCAGGCGAGGGCGCGGAGATCCTCGACGGAACGCCGCCCGAGGCGTCAGGCAAGCTTGCAGACATCCTGAAGGAGAAAGGGTTCGTCTAGATGAACGAGATTCTGGTTCTTGCGGAACACAGGGACGGCGAGCTCAGGGACATCACCTTCGAGATGCTGGGCAAGGCCGCTTCCCTTGCGGAGACCGGTGGCACGACCGTGACGGCGCTACTCTTGGGGGCGGGTGTGGGCGAGATGGCGGATGGCCTGGCTTGCTACGCGGACGAGGTCCTCACCGTGGACCACGGCAACCTCGCGAACTTCAACTCTGCGGTCTACCAGCCGGTCGTCGCTGAGGCGGTCAAGTCCAGAGGCCCGGCCGCGGTTCTCGTCGGCAGCACGGCTTTCGGAGTCGATCTGGCGCCGAGCCTTGCTGTTGAGCTTTCCGCTCCGCTCGCGAGCGACGTCATCGACATCGCTGTCGACGGGGACGCGTTCTCAGTGACGAGGCAGATCTACGAGGGGAAGATAGACGCGAAGGTCAGCTTCCGCGACGCACCGACCGTGCTCATCACCGTGCGCGCGTCGGCCTTCCCGGTGGAGCTGGGGACGAAGGGTGGGAGCGTGTCCGAGTTCGCGGCGACGGTGCCGGACGAGCCCGCGATGCGCCGCTTCGTCGAATACGTCGAGGCCGCCGTGGGCGACGTCGACATCGCGGCGAGTGAGGTCATAGTCGCGGTGGGACGCGGCATCAAGGAAGAGGAGAACATGGCTCTCGTGCAGGAGCTCGCCGAGCTCCTGGGCGGCGTCGTAGGCTGCTCGCGACCGATCGTCGACGCCGGCTGGCTTCCCAAGGACCGTCAGGTCGGTTCGTCCGGGAAGACGGTCAAGCCGAAGCTCTACGTCGCGGTCGGCATAAGCGGGCAGTTCCAGCACATCAGTGGAATGAAGGCGGCGGACACCATCGTCGCCATCAACAAGGACCCGAAGGCCCCGATTTTCTCCGCCGCCGACTACGGCATCGTCGGTGACCTGTTCAAGGTGGTCCCGGCTCTCAAGGAGAAGATCGCGGAGGTCCGCGGCTAGCGCAGCGCTCCGCGCGGAGCCCGCGCGGGGCGAGAGCGGAAACGAACGACTACACGGGAGGACACGCGTGGCCGAGAAGACCACATCGAGCGAACTCAGGCTCGGCGTCTACATATGCCACTGCGGCATCAACATCTCGCACACGGTCGACGTCGAGAAGGTGGCTGAGGTCGCGGGCAAGCTGCCCGGCGTGGCGGTGGCCAAGACCTACCCCTACATGTGCTCCGACCCTGGGCAGAGCCTCATCTGCGCCGACATCGAGGAGCACGGTCTAACTGGCGTGGTAGTCGCTGCGTGCTCGCCGAGGATGCACGAACCGACTTTCCGGGCGGCCGTGACGTCAGTGGGGATGAACCCGTACATGTTCGAGCAGGCGAACATCAGGGAGCACTGCTCCTGGATCCACGACGACAAGGAGGCCGCGACCGAGAAGGCGATAGACCTCGTGCGCGCGGCCGTAGCGAGGACCAGGCACCTGGAGGGGCGGCTCGAGCGCGAGATCGATGTCGAGCCGCAGGCTCTGGTGATCGGCGGCGGTATCGCCGGCATCCAGGCGGCGCTCGACATCGCCGACGCGGGATACAAGGTCCACCTCGTGGAGAAGGAACCGTCCATCGGCGGCCGCATGGCGCAGCTCGACAAGACCTTCCCCACGCTCGACTGCTCGGCGTGCATTCTGACCCCTAAGATGGTCGACGTGTCGAGACACGAGAACATCGATCTGATGGTCTACTCCGAGGTCGAGGACATCACGGGCTACGTCGGCAACTTCAAGGTGACGGTCCGCAAGAAGGCCACCAGCGTCGACAGACACCTCTGCAACAGCTGCGGCGACTGTCTGGAGAAATGCCCGGTCAAGGTGCCCTCTGAGTTCGACGAGGGGTTCGGGACGCGCGGCGCCATCTACAGGCCCTTCCCGCAGGCCGTGCCCAGCGAGCCGGTCATCGACCGCGCGAACTGCACGTACTTCCTCAAGGACGGGAAGTGCGGCGTCTGTCAGAAGGTCTGCACGCTCGGCGCCATCGACTACACGATGGAGGACGAGATCGTCGAGCTCAACGTCGGCACCATCATCGTGGCGACGGGCTTCGACGAATTCGACCCGAACATCAAGCCCGAGCTCGGGTACGGGATCTACGAGAACGTCATCACGGGGCTCGAGATGGAGCGCATCTGCTCAGCGTCGGGCCCGACCGAGGGCGTGATCGAGATCGGCGGCAAACAGCCCAAGGACGTCGTCTTCATCAAATGCGTGGGCTCGCGCGACCAGTCGATAGACAACCCGTGGTGTTCGCGGGTCTGCTGCATGTTCACGGCGAAGCAGGCGCACCTCGTGCGAGAGAAGATACCTGAGGCCAACATCACGATCTTCTACATGGACGTCCGCGCGTTCGGCAAGGGCTTCGAGGAGTTCTACGACCGCGTGAAGAACGAGGGCGTCGACTACCGGCGAGGCAGCGTCTCGGAGATCTACAAGAAGGGCGACCGCCTGGTGGTCCGGGCGGAGGACACTCTCGAGGGCGAGCCGTGCGAGGTCGAGGCGGACCTCGTCGTGCTCGCTGCCGGCCTCACGGCGCGGAAGGAAACCGACGACATCGCGAAGATACTCAAGCTCTCGAAGTCGTCTGACCGCTTCCTTATGGAGGCGCACCCGAAGCTCCGCCCGGTCGACACCGCGACCGACGGCGTTTACCTCGCGGGCACGTGCCAGGGGCCGAAGGACATTCCCGATACGGTGGCCCAGGCGAAGGGCGCGGCGGCGTCGGCCATCGTCCCGATGTCGAGGGGCAAGGTCAAGATCGAGGCCATTGCAGCGGTAGTGGACGAGGACCTCTGCTCGGGCTGTCGCATCTGCGTCAGCGTCTGCCCCTACGGCGCGATCACCTACGACGAGAAGGATGACGTCGCCAGGGTCAACGAGGCGCTCTGCAAAGGGTGCGGCACGTGCGGCGCCGCGTGTCCGTCGGGCGCCATGTCGACCAGCCACTTCACCTCGGGACAGATGCGGGCGCAGGTGCTCGCGCTCATCGGAGGGGACAATGGCTGACAAGGGTAAGGGCTCGAAGCTCGCGCACGCCAAGAAGGAGTGGGAGGAGCGTGTTGCGTCCTCCTCGCGCCAACGCGACGCCCTCTTCACGTCCGTATCGGGGGAGGAGGTCGACCTCCTCTACACGCCGGAGGACGTCGAGAACCTCGACTACGAGCGCGACCTCGGCTTCCCCGGCGAGTACCCGTACACGCGCGGCGTGCGAAGCAACATGTACCGGGGCCGCCTCTGGACCATGAGGCAGTTCTCGGGGTTCGGCACGCCCGAGGATTCGAACGCGCGGAACAAGTTCCTGCTCGACCACGGGCAGACCGGGCTCTCGGTCGCCTTCGACCTCCCGACCATCATGGGCTACGACTCGGACCACGAGCGCGCCGAGGGCGAGGTCGGCGTGTGCGGCGTGGCCATCGACTCGCTCCGCGACATGGAGACGCTGTTCGACGGCATCCCGCTGGATCGTGTCAGTACCTCGATGACCATCAACGCCCCGGCGGCGGTGCTCCTCGCGATGTACATCTGCGTTGGGGAGAAGCAGGGCGTTCCGTCCGAGGCGCTGCGCGGCACCATTCAGAACGACCTTCTGAAGGAGTACATCGCTCAGAAGACCTGGATCTTCCCGCCCAAGCCGTCCATGCGCATCATCACCGACATCATGGCCTACTGCGCGGAGCACGTCCCGCAGTGGAACACGATCTCGATCTCGGGCTACCACATCCGCGAGGCAGGTTCGACGGCGCTACAGGAGCTGGCGTTCACGCTGGCCGACGGGTTCGCATACGTGGAGGCGGGAATAGAGGCGGGCATGGACGTAGACACGTTCGCGCCCAGGCTCTCGCACTTCTTCAATGCGCACATGGACTTCTTCGAGGAGATCGCGAAGTTCCGCGCGGCGCGACGCATCTGGGCGACCGACATGCGCGAGAAGTACGGCGCGAAGAACCCGAAGTCCTGGCTCATGCGGTTCCACACGCAGACCGCCGGGTGCAGCCTGACGGCCCAGCAGCCCTACAACAACATCGTTCGAACCGCCCTGGAGGCCCTCTCGGGCGTGCTCGGAGGGACGCAGAGCCTGCACACGAACTCGATGGACGAGACGCTCGCGCTTCCCTCTGAAGAGGCCGTGCACGTGGCGCTCAGGACGCAGCAGGTCATCGCTCACGAGTCCGGGGTCCCGAACGTCATCGACCCGCTCGGCGGTTCGTACTACGTCGAGGCGCTGACCGACAAGATGGAGAAGGGCTGTCGAGACTACTTCGCTCAGATCGAGAAGCTCGGGGGCGTCATCCCGGCGATCGAGAAGGGCTTCTTCCAGCGCGAGATCGCGCGGGCGGCCTTCCAGTACCAGCGCGAGATAGAGGAGAAGCGCCGCGTCATCGTCGGCGTCAACGACTACGTCGATGAGGAGGAGAAGGTCAAGATCGACCTCCTGAAGATCGGTCCCGAGGCCGCGGCGCGGCAGAAGCGGGTACTGAAGGACGTGCGGTCGGAGCGCGACGAGGCGAAGGTCAAGAGCGCGCTCGCGGGACTGAAGGAGGCGGCCGAGGGCACCGACAACCTCATGCCGCACTTCGTCGAGTGCAGCCGCGTCTACGCGACCGAGGGCGAGATGATAGGGACACTGCGGGAGGTCTTCGGCGAGTACCACGAGCCCCCCATCTACTGGTAGAGGAGTCGAGACTCATGGCAGAGAGGATCCGAGTGCTGGTGGCGAAACCCGGGCTCGATGGTCACGACCGCGGGGCCAAGGTCGTGGCGAGCGCGCTCCGCGACGCCGGCATGGAGGTCATCTACACCGGCCTCCACCAGACGCCCGAGATGATCGTCAACGCGGCCGTGCAGGAGGACGTCGACGTAGTCGCGCTGTCCATCCTGTCAGGCGCGCACATGACCATGTTCCCGCGAGTTCTCGAGCTTCTGAAGGAGGCGGGCGCGGACGACGTGGTCGTGACGGGCGGAGGCATCATCCCGGAAGAGGACATGGAAGAGCTCGTCGGCATGGGCGTCGACAGGCTGTTCGGTCCCGGAAGCGACACACGGGAGATCGCGAGCTACATAGAAGAGGCCGTGGCAGCGAAACGCGGGTAGGTCTCGCTTTCGGCCCAGCGGGCCGCGGCAGCGAGCTCTCCACGCTCACAGACTCCTGGAGCAGCGATGTTCGACCGGAACGACCAGCAGAGGGAGACACGCGCCTGGGCGCGCGAGTTCGCCGAGCGCGAGGTGCTCCCCAGGGCCGCCGCGATGGACGAGAGCGGCGTCTACGACAGTGCCGTGATCGGCGCGATGTTCGATGCCGGGCTGATGGGGCTGCTCGTGCCCGAGCGGTACGGCGGCAGGGGGCTCTCGGCGCTCGATTACGTCACCGCGGTCGAGGAGCTGGCTCGCTGCGACGCCAGCACGTCGCTCGTCATGTGCATCCACAGCTCGCTCGTGACGGCGCTCATAGCCGGCTACGCCTCCGATGAGATCAAGGACGCCGTGCTCTCGGACCTCGCGACGAAGAAAGTGGGCGCTTTCGCGCTGACGGAGCTGAACCCCTCTGAGCCCACGCGGGCTGAGGACGTCGGGGACGCCTTCTCCGCCAACGGCACGAAGATGTACATCACGAACGGTCCCGTTGCGGACCTCTTGGTGCTCTTCGCCGTCACCGGGGTGACCGAGAGCGAGCGGGACGGGAAGGTCGTGAAGCGAGACGAGGTGAGCGCGCTCCTGGTGGACACCGACCACTCCACCGGTCTCGCGCGCGAGAACATCGAGGGCCGGATGGGCCTGCGCGCCGCGCCGGTCGGGAAGCTCGTCTTCAAAGACGTCTCAGTTCCCTCGTCGCACGTCGTCGGAGACCGCGGAGCGGGATTTAAGATGGCGATGAAGACACTGGACGCGGGGCGCATCGGCGCGGCGGCGATGGCCGTCGGCGTCGGTCAGGCCGCTCTGGAAGCGGCGCGGTCTTATGCGACGACGCGAGTGACCGGGGGGCGGCCCATCGCGAAGTTCCAGGCGGTCCAGATGATGGTCGCGGAGGCCGCGACGAGGCTCGAGGCCGCTCGAGCGCTGACCTACCAGGCGGCGAGCGCTCACGACAGGGGAGAGCCCGTGTCCGAGATAGCGGCGATGGCGAAGCTCTTCGCCTCGGAGACGGCGTCTTTCGTGGCGTCGAAGTCGCTGCAGGTGCACGGCGGTTCCGGGGTCGTGGGCACGCTGCATCCTGTGGAGAGGTACTTCAGGGACGCTCGGGTGATGGAGATCATAGAGGGGACCTCGGAGATACAGAAGCTGGTCGTTGCGGGGCACGAGCTCCGCGGGTAGGCCGGGCCGGCCGGGCTTGGATGCGGTGGACGGGCCGCGCGCCCGGGGACCTCGACGGCGCGGCCAACAAAGGTAGCCGATGGCGAACGTCAGGACACAACTCGGCGACATCGAGCTCGTCAGTCTGGACGCGGGGCAGTTCCCGTACGACGGCGGAGCGATGTTCGGCGGGGTCCCCAAGGTCATATGGGGGAACCTGCTCCCGGTCGACGAGTTCAACCGCATCATCCTGACGCTCTCGCCTCTGCTCATCCGCGCGGGCGACCGCAACCTCGTCGTCGACGTGGGCTACGGCAGTCGACACACGAAGAAGGATCTCAAGATCTGGGGTTTCGACCCCGATGTCACGGTCGTCACGGCGCTGGCCGATGAGGGGCTCGCTCCCTCGGACATCGACACCGTGATACTGACGCACCTGCACGCCGACCACGCGGCGGGTTCGACGAGCGACGGGCCGGACGGCGTCGTGCCCACGTTCCCGAAGGCGCGCTACGTGGCGAACGAGACGGAGTGGGAAGCCGCGAACCACCCTGACGAGCGGAGCCGCGCGGCCTACAGGCCGGACGACTTCGTTCCGCTCATGAAAGCGGGACAGCTCGATCTGGTCGGCGACCAGGCCGACCTCGGCGACGGCGTGAGCGTCGGGCGCACAGGAGGGCACACCGCGGGGCATCTCGCGGTCTACGTTGAGAGCGCCGGGAAGAAGGCGGTCTATCCGGCCGACCTCATTCCCACGAGGCACCACGTTCGGGTGCCGTACATCGCGGGCATCGACCTCATCCCTCTGGAGGTCATCGAGAGCAAGAAGGAGATGCTCGAGGCCGCGGTCGCGGAAGATTGGGTCGTCATACTCGACCACGACGTCTTCGGCAACATCGGACGGATCGTCAGGGACGAGCGGGGCAGATACGCGTTCGAGGACATCCCTTAAGAGAGCACAGGGGAGACGCATGTCGAAGGAACAGAAGTTCAGGGAACTCGACGAGCGGCGCGAGGCCGCGCAGCTGGGTGGCGGCGAGGCCAGACGCAAGCGCCAGCACGAGCGCGGGCAGCTGACGGCGCGCGAGAGACTCGACCTCCTGCTCGACGAGGGCAGCTTCCGAGAGATCGACCCGTTCGTGACGCACCGCTGCAACGACTTCGGGATGGACGAGAAGCGGATCCCGGGCGACGGCGTGGTGACAGGTTACGGCACCGTGGACGGACGAATGGTCTACGTGTTCGCGCAGGACTTCACGGTCTTCGGCGGCTCGCTGTCGATGGCTCACGGTGAGAAGATCTGCAAGATCATGGACCTCGCCATGAAAAACGGCGCGCCCGTCATCGGGTTGAACGACTCCGGCGGCGCGCGAATCCAGGAGGGCGTCTGGAGTCTGGCCGGCTACGCCGAGTACTTCCTGCGAAACGTGCTCGCCTCGGGCGTCGTGCCGCAGATATCGGCGATCATGGGGCCGTGCGCTGGAGGGGCGGTCTACTCGCCCGCCATCACCGACTTCATCTTCATGGTCAACACGACCAGCTACATGTTCCTCACGGGTCCGGACGTCATCAAGACCGTCATGCACGAGGAGGTGACGCACGAGGACCTGGGCGGGGCGCCCGTTCACAACACGAGAAGCGGCGTCGCGCACTTCGCACACGCGAGCGAGGCCGAGACGCTGCACGAGGTGCGCCGGCTGCTGTCGTTCCTGCCATCGAACAACACGGAGGACCCGCCGCGAGTGGAGCCCAAGGACGACCCCGACCGGCGCGACCCCGAACTCGACGAGATCGTGCCCGACGAGCCCAACAAGCCCTACGACATGAAGGACATCATCCACCGCGTGGTCGACGACGGGGACTTCATGGAGGTCCACGAGGGGTTCGCGAAGAACCTGGTCGTCGGGTTCGCGCGTTTCGACGGGAGACCCGCGGGTATCGTCGGGAACCAGCCGGCGGCGCTCGCGGGCGTGCTCGACATCGACTCGTCGGTCAAGGGCGCGAGGTTCGTGCGCTTCTGCGACGCGTTCAACGTGCCCATCGTCACGTTCACCGACGTGCCGGGCTTCCTCCCGGGAACGGGGCAGGAGTTCGGCGGCATCATCAAGCACGGCGCCAAGTTGCTCTACGCGTACTGCGAGGCGACGGTGCCCAAGATCAACATCATCACGCGCAAGGCCTACGGCGGCGCCTACGTGGTCATGAGCAGCAAGCACATCAGGGGGGACGTCAACCTGGCCTGGCCGACCAGCCAGATCGCGGTGATGGGCGCGGAGGGCGCGGTCAACGTTCTCTATAGAAGAGAGCTCAAGGAAGCGGACGACCCGGACGGTCTCCGGAAGGAACTGACCGACGATCTCAACGAGCGGTTCGGGAACCCGTACATCGCTGCGGCCGCGGGGTTCGTCGACGACGTCATCAAGCCGCGTGACACGCGGCCCGTGATCATCGACTCGCTCAGGATGCTCTCGAACAAGCGGGACAGCAATCCGCCCAAGAAGCACGGGAACATCCCGCTCTAGCGCAGCGCGCGCGTGCCGCTGCGGGTCACCCCGGGCGGACGCTCCGCTAATCGCTCCGCTCGAATGTCGCACGTCGCGCGGGCGATGCGCGACGCACGACAACACGCCGCCTGCGGGCGACCCCCGGCGGCACACGGAGACACGCATGTTCAGGAAGGTACTCGTAGCTAACAGGGGCGAGATCGCGGTCCGCGTGATCCGCGCGCTTCAGGAGATGGACATCACCTCGGTGGCCATCTACTCGGAGGTCGACAGGACGACGCGGCACGTACGCTACGCCGACGAGGCCTACCTCATCGGCCCGCCGCTCCCCGGGGAGAGCTACCTCAAGATCGACGACATCGTCGCCCTCGCGGTCGATGTCGGCGCCGAGGCCATTCACCCCGGCTACGGCTTCCTCGCTGAGAACGCAGGCTTCGCGGCCGCGTGCGAGCGCGCCGGTGTCTCGTTCATCGGTCCCTCGAGCGAGACCATCGCGCTCGTCGGCGACAAGATGCAGGCTCGGAAGACGATGGTGGCGGCGGGCATCCCGGTCGTGCCGGGCGGCGACAGGCCGCTGTCGGGGATCGACGAGATCGAGGCGGAGGCCGAGCGCATCGGATTCCCCGTGATGATGAAGGCGGCGGCGGGCGGAGGGGGCAAGGGCATGCGCACGGTGCGAACGAAGGGCGAACTCGAGTCGGCGGCGAAGGCCGCGCGCTCCGAGGCGGGCTCAGCGTTCGCGGACGACCGCATCTACCTCGAGAAGCTCATCGAGAACCCCCGCCACGTCGAGTTCCAGATCCTGGCGGACTCGTTCGGAAACGTCGTGCACCTGGGTGAGCGCGAGTGCTCAATCCAGCGCCGGCATCAGAAGCTCGTGGAGGAGTCGCCGTCCCCGGCGCTGACCCCGTCGCTGCGCGCGAAGATGGGGGAGTGCGCTGTGGCCGCCGCGCGGGCGTCCGGGTACGTCAACGCGGGCACCGTCGAGTTCCTGCTCGACAGGAACAAGGAATTCTACTTCCTCGAGGTCAACGCGAGACTTCAGGTAGAGCACCCGGTGACCGAGCTTGTGACAGGCATCGACCTGGTGCGCGAGCAGCTTCGCGTCGCTGCCGGAGAGGAGCTGTCGTTCGGCCAGCTCGACGTGATGAACCGCGGGGCGGCCATCGAGTGCCGCATATGCGCTGAAGACCCCGAGAACAACTTCTTCCCGTCGACGGGGCTCATCGAGAGGCTGCGCGAGCCCTCGGGCCCGGGCGTCCGCGTCGAGAGCGGCATCCACGGCGGCTACGAAGTGCCCGTCTACTACGACCCGCTCATCTCTAAGCTGCTGACGTGGGGCAAGGACCGGGAGGAGGCGATCGAGCGCATGCAGCGCGCGCTCGCGGAGTACAACATCGAGGGCATCAAGACGACGATCCCGTTCCACAAGGCGGTCATGGAGAGCGAGGCGTTCCGGGAGGGCGAGTTCGACACGGGATTCGTAGACGAGGTCTTCTTCCCGAACTACGCGGGCAAGAAGCCGTCTCTTCCGGAGGTCGCCGCGATCTGCGCCGCGCTCGTGGCCGACGCCGAGCGGTCGCTCCACAAGCGGGAGGAGCCAGCACCGGAGGGTGGACGCAAGGGCGGCGACTGGAAGCGCCCCGCCGGGACCATGCCGTGGGGCGGGTGGCAGCTGCACCAGAAGTGACGCGCACCACGAGGCGCCGTCCGCGGCGCACGACGCTGAGAGGTCACGATGAAGTACAAGGTCGGGATAGAAGAGGAGACCGTCGAGCTCGAGGTCAAGCGCGCCGGCGACGAGACGAAGGTTGTGCTTGGTGACAGGGTGCTCACCGCCGACGTCGTGCGCATCGGCGGCTCGCCGGTCTACTCGCTCGTGCTGGACGGCAGGTCTTACGAGGTCTCCGTACACAGGCGCGATGGGAAGTTCGAGCTGGTGCTCGCGGGCGAGAACTACGACGCGCTCGTGATGGACGAGCGCGCCATGCGCATCGCCGAGGCGACGGCGGACGTCGCAACCCAGTCCGGCCAGACCATCACGGCGCCGATGCCGGGCGTGGTCGTGGGGATAGCGGTGGCGGTCGGCGACACGGTCGCGGCGGGGCAGGGCGTTCTCACGCTCGAGGCCATGAAGATGGAGAACGAGCTCAAGAGCGGCGTCACGGGCATCGTGAGGGAGGTCAAGGTGGAGGTCGGCCAGGGCGTGGCCCAGGGCGAGCCTCTCATCATCATAGAGTAGCGGCACGCGCTGGCCCGCGGCGCGGGCGGCGCTGAGGGACAGGCGGAACAGCAGAACACGCTGGGAGTGTGATTGGGCGGAAGCGGCAAGAACAAGGCACGCTGGGAAGAGACGACGCTCAAGGGTACCCTTGAGCGGTTCCCGGAGCGCAGGGACGAGTTCACCACGGGCTCGGGCCTGGTCGTGGACCGCGTCTACACGCCCGACGACGCGCCGGGCGCGGCGACGGGGTCGACCGGAGGGCCGGGCGACACGCTCGGGCTGCCCGGCGAGTTCCCGTTCACGCGGGGAGTCCAGCCGACCATGTACCGCGGCCGCCTGTGGACGATGCGCCAGTACGCGGGCTTCGGCACCGCGGCCGAGACCAACGAGCGGTTCCGCTACCTGCTCGAGCAGGGGCAGACCGGCCTCTCGGTCGCGTTCGACCTCCCGACCCAGATGGGCTACGACGCAGACGACCCGATGGCAGAGGGCGAGGTCGGCCGCGTCGGGGTCTCGATCTGCTCGGTCGAGGACACGAAGGTCCTGTTCGACGGAATCCCCCTGGGCGACGTCAGCACGAGCATGACCATCAACGCCACCGCCCCGCTCGTCCTCGCGATGTACCTGGTCGTTGCGGAAGAGACCGGCGTCGACGCGGCATCGCTACGCGGGACCGTTCAGAACGACATCCTGAAGGAATACGCGGCGCGCGGCACACACGTCTTCCCGCCGGGGCCGTCGGTCCGGTTCGCGATGGACCTGTGCGCCCACTGCGCCGAGCACGTTCCCAGGTGGAACACGATGTCGATATCCGGCTACCACATCCGGGAGGCCGGCGCTACGGCCGTCGAGGAACTGGCGTTCACGCTCGCGGACGGCATCGCTTACGTCGAGGCGGCCCGCGAGCGCGGCCTCGACCTGACGACCTTCACGTCGCGCCTGTCCTTCTTCTTCGACGCGCACAACGACCTGTTCGAGGAGGTCGCCAAGCTCCGGGCGGCGCGCAGGATGTGGGCGCGCATCGTGCGCGAGCGCTTCGGGGTCGAGTCGCCGCGCGCGCAGATGATGCGCTTCCACACGCAGACCGCCGGCTGCACGCTGACGGCGCAGCAGCCCGACATCAACGTGGTGCGCGTGACCGTACAGGCCCTCGCCGCCGTGCTCGGCGGAACGCAGTCCCTGCACACGAACTCGCGTGACGAGGCGCTGGCGCTCCCGACCGAGAAGAGCGCACGCATCGCGCTGAGGACGCAGCAGGTCCTCGCGGAGGAGAGCGGAGTCGCGAACGTCGCGGACCCGCTGGGGGGCTCGTACTACGTGGAGGCGCTGACGGACCGAGTCGAGCGCGAAGCGCAGGCGGAGCTCGAGAAGATCGACGGCATGGGCGGCGCGACGTCGGCGATCGAGAAGGGCCACTTCCAGCGAGCGATAGCGAAGAGCGCCTACCGCCAGCAGAAAGAGATCGAGCGGGGCGAGCGACGGGTCGTCGGCGTCAACAGCTATCAGGTCGACGAGTCGGAGGTGATGGACGTCCTCAAAGTCGACCCCTCCATCAGGGAAGAGAAGCTCGCCGAGCTCGCGGAACTCAGGTCCGGGCGCGACGAGGCCGCCGCCGGGCGTGCGCTCGAGGGACTCGAGTCCGCGGCGGCCGCCGGGGAGCCCACGATGGAGGCCGCGCTGGACTGCGCGCGCGCAAGGGCGACGCTCGGTGAGATGACCCGCGCGCTCGAGCGCGTGTTCGGGCGCTACAGGCCGGCGGACGCCGCCTGGTAGTCTTCGCCGGGGCGAGTACGCGCCCCGGGTTCGAGGAGGAAGGATGAGCAATACTCGGGCGAAGGCCGTCAGGGTCGATCACATCTCGATCGTCGTCGACGACTTCGACGCCGCGTACGACTTCTACGCCAATACGCTCGGGCTCACTGTTCTCAAGGTCGAGGAGTCAGAGCTGCACGGCGTCAAGGCCGCCTTCCTGAAGGTCGGAGACATGATGATCGAGATCATCCGTCCTCTAGGGGAGGGCGCGATCGCCGACTTCCTCGAGAAGCGCGGTCCCGGCTTTCACCACGTGGCGTTCGAGGTCGAGGACCTGCCTGAGGCGCTGGAGGAGGTCGCGGACAGGGGTCTGCGCGTGCTGGGCGACCCGAAGCCGGGCATTCACGGAGGCCGTATCGCATTCATGCATCCGAAGAACACCCAGGGCACGATGGTCGAGCTGTGTGACAAGAAGGAGTTCGAAGGCGGGGAGGAGTCCTAGCCCATGAAGATCTTCGACCGCATGAGGAACAGAGGCCACGAGCAACTCATCTTCTGCCTCAACAAGCCGACGGGCCTGCGGGCGATCATAGCGATCCACGACACCACGCTCGGGACGTCGGTCGGAGGCACCCGGCTGATGGACTATGAGCGCGAGGAGGACGCCGTAGTCGACGCGCTCCGCCTGTCGGAGATCTCGACGTTCCAGAGCGCCTCGTTCGACAGCGACATGGGCGGAGGCGCGGCGGTGCTCATGACCGAGGAGGGACAGGAGACCGACGAGGCCTACTTCCGCGCCTTCGGTCGGTTCGTAGAGGGGCTGAAGGGTCTCTTCGTAGCCTACCCCGCGCTCGGAACCACGGACAGGCACTTCCGCTACGTGCGACGAGAGACCACGAGCATCGCACCGATGGAGGGCAGCCACGAGATAACCGCGGTCGGTGTTCTGGCGGGCATGCAGGCGTGCCTGCGAGAGGTGACAGGCAGCAAGAGGCTGGAGGGCAAGACCGTCGCCGTCCAGGGTGTCGGCGACGTCGGAAGCAGCCTGGTTGACCTTCTGGCTGAGGAAGGTGCGGACATCACCATCACCGATATCAGGTACGACGCGCTCAAGGCCGTGCAGGACAAGCATCCGGACGTCACCATCGTCCGGCCCGAGGAGATCCTCGACCTCGAGTGCGACGTCCTGTCGCCGTGCGCGGTCGGCCGCATACTGAACGACGAGACGATCCCGCGCCTCAGGTGCAAGATTGTCGCGGGAGCGGCGTCCGATCTCCTCGAGGAGCCGAGGCACGCGGACGCGTTGAAGGAGAAGGGGATCCTCTATGCGCCGGACTTCGTCATCGGCGGAGCCGAGCTCTACCAGACGGAGCCGGAGCTGAGGGAGGCGCCGCGGGAGCGACTGTTCGAGGAGGCCAGACGCGTCTACGACGTGATGGCCGAGGTGGTCTCCCGGGCGAAGAAGGAGGGTACGACGCCCTATCGAATCGCCGTGGCCGCGGCGGCAAGACGGGTGGGTCGCATCCGGATGGTCCGAAACATAATGTGCTGACAACAAACGAGGGCAGCAAGCGCTGAAGGGAAGAGAGGCTTACATGGCGGGAATCATCGGCTACGGCGCATACGTCCCCAGGAACCGGATCAAGGTGGAGGAGATCGCCAAGGTCTGGGGCGCCGACGCACCAAGCTACAAGAAGGGCCTGATGCTGCGCGAGAAGTCCGTCCCGTCGCCCGACCAGGACGTCATAACAATGTCCGTCGAGGCGTCGAGGAACGCCCTCGCGCGCTGTGGCATCGATCCTTCGAAGATCGGGGCCGTCTACATCGGCTCCGAGTCGCACCCCTACGCGGTCAAGCCGTCCGGCACCGTGGTCGCTGAGGCCATCGGCGCCACACCGGACTGCCACTGCGTCGATTTCGAGTTCGCGTGCAAGGCCGGCTCCGAGGCGATGTTCGTGACGATGGGCCTCGTGGACGCGGGTGCCATCGAATACGGACTGGCCATCGGCGCGGACACCTCGCAGGGCGCGCCCGGCGACGCGCTTGAGTATTCGGCCGCGGCCGGCGCGGCGGCGTACATCGTTGGTAAGGCCGACGGCGTCGCGAAGGTGCTCTACACGCACTCGTTCATGACCGACACGCCCGACTTCTGGCGCAGGGAGCACATGCACTACCCGCGCCACGCCGGCCGTTTCACGGGCGAGCCCGCCTACTTCAAGCACGTGACGGGTTGCGCCAAGGCGCTCCTCGAGAAGAGCGGCATGGAGCCAGAAGACTTCGCCTACGCGGTGTTCCACCAGCCGAACGGCAAGTTCCCGATGAGGGTCGGTAAGCAGCTCGGGTTCACGAAGGAGCAGATCGAGCCGGGTTGGCTCTCGCCGACTCTCGGGAACACCTACTCGGGCAGCTCGCCGATGGGCCTGACCGCGACGCTGGACATCGCGGCCCCCGGCGACAAGATCTTCATGGTCTCCTACGGCTCTGGCGCCGGCAGCGACGGCTTCGTTTTCGAGGTGACCGACGAACTGCCGAAGATGCGCGAGCGTGCGCCGTTCACGAGGACCCAGCTCGACGAGCACAAGAACTACATCGACTACGGCACCTACACGAAATTCCGCAAGAAGATCCGCAAGGGCGAGTAGTCCGCTCCGGGACACGGGCGGTCAGCCGCCCGATGATGGTGCCGACAGAGACCACGTGAGACGAACCTACAGGAGACAGGACATGAGGGATGTAGCGGTTATTGGCGTCGGCATGACGAAGTGGGGCGAGCTCTGGGAGAAGTCGCTGCGCGACATCTTCGTCGAGAGCGCGCTCGAGGCCGTCAATGACGCCGGCGTGGACAAGATAGAGGCGATGTATGTTGGGTGCATGACGAGCGGGTTGTTCGTGGGGCAGGAGCACCTGGGCTCGCTTCTCTCCGACTACCTGGGCATGGGGCCGATCCCCGCTCTCAGGGTCGAGACGGCGTGCGCCTCGGGTGGGGCCGCGTTCCGGTCGGCGATCTTCGACGTAGCGTGCGGCGCGCACGACGTTGTTCTGGCCGGGGGCGTCGAGAAGATGACGGACGTCGGCGGTGACGGCGCGACCTTCGCGCTCTCCACGGCGGCCGACTCTGAGTACGAGGTATACAACGGCGTGACGTTCCCGGGCCTATACGCTCTGATGGCCGTTGCGCACATGGACAAGTACGGGACGACGCGCGAGCAGCTGGCCGCCGTTTCGGTCAAGAACCACGCGAACGGTTCGAAGAACCCGCACGCGCAGTACCCGTTCGAGGTGGACGTCGACAGAGTACTGAACTCGGTCATGATCGCCGATCCGCTGACCATTCTGGACTGCTCGCCGATCACGGACGGCGCCGCAGCGGCAATCGTCTGTCCGCTCGACAAGGTCAAGGATTACACGAAGAACCAACCCGTGAAGGTCCTCGCGACGGCTCACGCGACCGACACCATCGCGCTGCACTCGAGGAAGGACATCGCGTGGTTGAGCGCCGTCGAGAAGGCTGGAGCTGACGCCTACAAACAGGCGGGTCTCGAGCCCAAGGACATCGACCTCGTCGAGGTCCACGACTGCTTCACCATCGCCGAGATCTGCGTGATAGAGGCCCTGGGCTTCTTCGAGAGGGGCAAGGGCGGTCCGAGCGCGGAGAGCGGCGAGACGGCCATCGGCGGCCGCATCCCGGTGAACGCCTCGGGAGGCCTCAAATCCAAGGGTCATCCCGTCGGCGCGACCGGTGTCGCGCAGATAGTCGAAGTGACGAAGCAGCTGAGAGGCGAGGCCGACAAGCGCCAGGTCGAAAATGCCAAGATCGGCATGACTCAGAACATGGGCGGGACCGGTGGTTCGAGCGTGGTCCACATCTTCGGAGTGGAGTAGCCGAGCACGGCGGCCACGCCGGGCGTCGGCACAGACGCGGTCGCCCGGAGAGTCAACTGACAGGACCAACCGATCCCGGAGGATGAAAGATGTCGACATCAGCACGTTACTGGAGAGAGATACCACAGCGCTACAGGTACGAGGGCGGCCGTTGCAAGGGCTGCGGCGAGGTCAGCTTCCCGCCGCGGGTCGTGTGCAAGAGCTGCGGTAGCCGCGAGTTCGAGACGGTCGAGATCGCGAAGCAGGGCAAGCTTCTGACTCACACGGTCATCCGCGTGGGTCCCTCGCAGTTCTCGGACCAGACTCCGTACGCCGTCGGCGTCGCTGAGCTGGACGACGGCGTGCGCCTGACGGCGATGATTGCCGACTGCGACTTCGAGGAGCTCAAGGTCGGCATGCCGGTCAAGCTCGAGTTCCGGAAGATCCGCGATGAAGGCGAAGCTGGAATCATCTGCTACGGGTACAAGTTCGTTCCTGTGAGGTAGCCGACGGTCGCGAGCGGCGCCCCGTCCCCTTGGGCGGACGCTCCGCTAAGCGCTGCGCTCGAATACCGGATGTCACGCGGTTCGTGCGTGACATCCGGTAACACGCCGCACTCGGGTGCGCGCCGCCGGTGCGTCGGCGATACCACACGTACGAAAGGCATCCGATGTACAGGATAGAGACCAAGATAGACACGAAGAGCCCGGACTTCGTCGAGAACAAGGCCCGGATGACGGAACTCGTCGACGAGTTCAGGGAGCGGCTCGAGGCCGTCAAGCGAGGCGGCCCTGAGTCGCAGCGGAAGCGCCACGAGGAGCGCGGCAAGCTCCTGGTTCGCGACAGGCTCGAGAAGCTGTTCGACCCCATGAGCCCGTTCGTGGAGCTGTCGCCCCTTGCCGCCTACGACATGTACGACGGCGCGGCGCCGGGCGCAGGTGTGGTGACGGGCATCGGCAGGGTCCACGGGCGAGAGGTCCTGGTCGTCGCTAACGACGCGACGGTCAAGGGCGGCACCTACTTCCCGATGACCATCAAGAAGCACGTGCGCGCGCAGGAAGTCGCGATGGAGAACCGGCTGCCGTGCGTGTATCTGGTCGACTCCGGGGGCATCTTCCTGCCGCACCAGGCGGGCACGTTCCCCGATCGCGACCACTTCGGGCGCATCTTCTACAACCAGGCGCGGCTGTCGGCGATGGGCATTCCGCAGATCGCGATCGTGCTTGGCTCGTGCACGGCGGGAGGCGCGTACGTCCCCGCGATGAGCGACGAGACCGTCATCGTACGCGAGCAGGGCACCATCTTCATCGGTGGTCCGCCGCTCGTGAAGGCGGCGACGGGCGAGGAGGTCACGGCCGAGGAGCTGGGCGGCGCCGACGTGCACTGCCGCATTTCGGGCACGGCCGACCACTACGCGCAGAACGACGAGCACGCGCTCGCCATCGCGCGGAACATCCTCGAGACGCTCCCCGCCGAGGACAAATTCAAGCTGGACGTGCGCGAGCCGGAGGACCCGGCGTACGACCCGGATGAGCTCTACGGCATCGTGCCGGCCGACCTTCGGAAGGCGTTCGACATCCGCGAGGTCGTTGCAAGACTCGTGGACGGCAGCCGGTTCCACGAGTTCAAGGAGTTCTTCGGGCCGACGCTCGTCACGGGCTTCGCCCGCATCATGGGCTACCCCGTGGGGATACTGGCGAACAACGGCGTTCTCTTCTCTGAGAGCGCGTGCAAGGGCGCGCACTTCATCGAGCTCTGCACCGTCAAAAAGATCCCGCTCATCTTCCTGCAGAACATCACCGGGTTCATCGTCGGTCGCGAGTACGAACACGGCGGCATCGCTCGGAACGGCGCAAAGCTCGTCCACGCGGTCGCGAACGCCGACGTCCCTAAGTTCACGGTCATCGTCGGGGGCAGCTACGGCGCCGGCAACTACGGCATGTGCGGGCGCGGCTACCAGCCGAGGCTCCTGTGGATGTGGCCGAACTCGAAGATCGGCGTGATGGGCGGCGAGCAGGCGGCGAACGTGCTCCTGACCGTCAAGATGCGCCAGCTCAAGAAGCAGGGGAAGGAGATGACGCCTGCGGAGCAGGAGGCGTTCAAGGCCCCGGTCATCGAGAAGTACGAGAACGAGGCCTCGGCCTACTACTCGACGGCCAGGCTGTGGGACGACGGCATCATCGACCCGCTGGACACGCGGTCGGCGCTCGCCCTTGGCATCGCGATGTCGCTCAACTCGCCGATACCGGATCAGAAGTACGGCGTCTTCCGAATGTAGAGAGGGCACATGGGCTACACCACGATACGAACAGAGGTCGCTGAGTCTGTCGCGACGATCACACTCACTCGGCCTGAGGTGAAGAACGCGTTCAACGACGTGATGCTGGACGAGCTCTTCGAGGCCTACGGTGGTTTCGAGGCCGACCCCGACGTGCGCGTCGTGGTGCTGACGGGGGAGGGGAACTCGTTCTGCGCTGGAGCCGACCTCAACTACATGAAGAACACCATCAACTACACGTTCGAGGAGAACGTCGCTGACGGTATGAAGATCTCGAACGTGATGGAGCGCATCCACCGCCTGAGGAAGCCCACAGTCGGGCGCGTCAACGGATATGCGATCGGCGGCGGCGCGGGCCTGATGGCCGCGAACGACATCGTGATAGCCGCTGACACGGCGGTCATCAGCCTGTCGGAGGTCAAGATCGGGCTTGTGCCCGCGTGCATCTCGCCGTATGTCGTCATGAGGGCGGGGCCCGCCGCGTGCCGCGAGTTCTTTCTCTCGGGAGAGCGCATGAGCGCCGAGAAGGCGTTCAGGCTCGGGCTCGTGAACGCGGTCGCGCCGCTGGACGAACTCGATGAGGCGGTCGCCGAGTTCACCAAACGCCTCATCTCGAGCGGCCCCGATGCGCTCGCGGTCTGCAAGGACCTCCTCGACAACGTCTACGGCATGCCGCTCGAGGAGGCCAAGGGCTACACCGCGAAGGTCATAGCCGAGGTGCGCGTGTCCGACGAGGGGCAGGAGGGCATGTCCGCGTTCCTCGAGAAGCGCAAGCCCTCGTGGCTAGAGAAGAAGTAGGCACGGCGGCCAGCTGCGCGCCGGCCCGATCGAGAGAACCGTCCCGAACCAGGGAGCAGGTCACTACGTGAAGAAGATCCTCATAGTCAACAGAGGCGAGATCGCCGTGCGCGTCGTCAGGGCGTGCCGCGACATGGGCATGCCGTCGGCGGTCGTCTACTCGGACGCCGACCGCGCCAGCCTGCACGTGCTTGAGGCTGATGAGGCCATCCGCATCGGCCCCGCGCCGGCGCTCGAGAGCTACCTGAACATCGACGCCGTCATCGAGGCGGCGAGGAAGGTCGGCGCGGACGCCATTCACCCCGGCTACGGCTTCCTCGCGGAGAACTGGCGCTTCGCCAAGCGCTGCGAGGACGAGGGGCTCACGTTCATCGGCCCGACGTCCGACGCGCTGCAGCTCGTCGCGGACAAGATCCGGTCGCGCGAGACGATGCTCGCGCAGGACGTGCCCATCATCCCGGGCATGATGTCGAGCGGCAAGGACATGGACGAGTACCGCGCGAAGGCGGCCGAGATGGGCTACCCTGTGCTCGTCAAGGCCTCGGCCGGCGGCGGCGGGAAGGGCATGCACGTGGTCCGCGAGGAGGGCGCGCTCGAGGCGGCCATCGAGGCGTCGAGTCGCGTCGCGGCGTCGGCCTTCGGCGACGACACGGTCTACATCGAGAAGCTCATCGAGCGGCCGCGCCACGTCGAGTTCCAGGTACTGGCCGACACGCACGGTAACTGTGTACACCTGTTCGAGCGCGAGTGCTCGATCCAGCGTCGCCATCAGAAGATCGTCGAGGAGTCGCCTTCCCCCGCGGTCGACCACGAGCTGCGCGCGCAGATGGGCGACACGGCCGTCCGGGCCGCGAAGGCGTGCGGATACACGAACGCGGGCACGGTTGAGTTCCTCCTGGACGAGGACGGCAGCTTCTACTTCCTCGAGGTCAACGCGCGCATCCAGGTCGAGCATCCCGTGACCGAGATGGTGACGGGCGTCGATCTGGTCCGGCAGCAGATCCTCATCGCGTCGGGAGAGAAGCTCGATTTCATCCAGGCCGACCTCTCGCAGACCGGACACGCGATCGAGTGCCGCATATACGCGGAGGACCCGCGAAGCAGCTTCCTGCCCAGCTCCGGGAAGATAGCCCTCTTCCGAGAGCCGCAGGGACCGGGCGTGCGGCACGACTGCGGCATCTACGAGGGTTGGGAGGTGCCTGTCCACTACGACCCCATTCTCTCGAAGCTCATAGTCCACGCGGAGGACAGGGACGCGGCCAGGGCGCGCATGAAGAGAGCGCTCAAGGACATGAGCATCCTCGGCATAGCGACGTGCCTCGAGTATCTCGCGGACATCATCGACAACGAGGCCTACGCCGCCGGGGAGACGCAGACCGATTTCATCGAGAAGCACATGTCAGACTGGCCCAGCGTCGCTACGTCGGAGGAGGCGGAGCACCTCGCGCTCATTGCCGCGGCGCTCTCGCTCTCGGGGCCTTCCAGCGCGGGCGGAGTCGTCGAAGAGAGCGCGCCGTCGCCCTGGGACACGCTGGGCGGCTGGCGGGTCGGAGGCGGTCGCTGACGTCGCCTGACGGCCGCTGCCCGCGCGGGCGAGTCGGGCTGCGGCACTCATCCGGAGGAGAGACTTGGAATTCGAGTTCACGCTGAACGGTGAGAAGCGGCGCGTATCCACGGACGCGCGGCGCCCCTCCACCACGGTCACGATCGACGGCTCCGACTACGACGTCGACTGGAGCCGCATCCGGGACGGCGTCATCTCGCTTCTGCTCGACGGCCGTTCGCACACGGTGCACGTGGCTCGCGCGGACGGAGAGATCACGGTCGACGTAGAGGGTCAGCACTTCGTCGTCGGGACAGGCTCGCGGGACGACGATAGCGCCGTTGCGGCCGGAGCGGGCGGTGGAGGCGGGGGGACCATCAAGGCGCCGATGCCCGGCAACGTGGTCAAGGTGATGGTGGAGGAGGGGGACGAGGTCACTGTGGGTACCAGCATCGTCGTTGTCGAGGCGATGAAGATGGAGAACGAGGTCAGGTCGGGCGTCGACGGAACGGTGAAGAAGGTCAACGTCGCGGCAGGCGACTCGGTGGGAACCAGCGAGGTCATGGTCGAAATAGAACCGGCGGAGTAGCGCGGGGAGAGCCCGCCCGAGCGGCGCGGCCCGCGGTACCGGGGCGACGCGCGGAGTGCGGGCCAGGTCCCCGACCCACGAAAGGAACCGACATGCTCAGTGTGCTCTATACCGCAGAGGAGAACGCCTTCCGCGAGCAGGTGAGGGAGTTCGCGGAGAAGGTAGTGGCGCCGCGGGCGGAGGAGATAGAGGCGACCGCAGAGTATCCGCGCGACCTCCTGTATGAGCTGGGTAAGGCCGGGTACATGGGCGCCCTGATACCTAAGGAGTACGGCGGGACGGGACTGGGGATGGTCTACGAGACCATCATCGCGGAGGAGATCTCCGCGGTCTGCGCGATGCTCGACGTGACGAGGGGTGTCACCTCGGTCTACTTCGCGCCGCCGGTCTACAAGTTCGGGAACGACGAGCAGAAGGCGAAGTACCTTCCGCCCATCGTCAAGGGCGACACGATCGGAGCGATCGGCATCACCGAGCCCGACGTCGGATCGGACACCGCGGGCATGAAGACGACGGCCGTGCGCGACGGCGACGACTTCATCATCAACGGCGAGAAGCGCTTCATCACGAACGGGAGCATCGCCGACTACATACTGCTGTTCGCGGTCACGGACCCCTCGGTCAAGGCTCGGAAGGGCATGAGCGCGTTCATCTTCGAGACCGAGACCTCCGGCTTCAGCGTGGTCAAGGACTACGAGCTGATGGGCCTCCGCGGCCTCAAGGTCGCGCACCTCAAGCTCGACAACTGCCGCGTCCCGGCGACGAGCATGCTGGGCGAGGAGAACAAGGGCTTCACGATCCTGATGGACGAGCTAGACACCGAACGCACCTCGCTTGCAGCGGGCGCCGTGGGCTACGGGCGCGCCGCGTTCGAGTACGCCATCCAGTACTCGACGGAGCGGGAGCAGTTCGGAAGGGAGATCAGGTCGTTCGAGGGCGTCAGCTTCAAGATCGCCGACATGGCGGTCAAGCTCGACGCAGCGCGTCTCATGACGCTTCAGGCGGCGCGCCGCATCGACATGGGCATCTCCGCCACGCGTCAGGGCGCGTCCGCGAAGCTCTTCGCGTGCGTCTCCGCGCAGGAGATCGCGACCGAGGCGCTGCAGGTGACGGGCGGGATCGGATACACGAAGGACTGCAAGACCGAGCAGCTGTTCCGCGACGCGAGGCTAATGACAATCGGCGGCGGCACCGCCGAGATCATGAAGTACCTCATCCAGCGCGAGGTCTACAAGGAGCGCGGCTTCTAGAGGGGCGAGGCTTCCAGCCTGAGAGGGAGCGATGTCGGGGAAGAAGAAGGACGCAGGGGGCGAGAGGATTCTGGTGCTCAACCCGGGTTCCACGTCGACGAAGCTCGCCGTCTTCGAGGCGGACGAGTGCCTGTTCGAGGACAAGATAGAGCACACGTCGCTGGACCTTTCGCACTTCGACAGCGTTTGGGACCAGTACGAGTACCGCAAGGACCTCATTCTCGAGTTCCTCGAGGACAAGGGCATCCCGCTCTCGTCGCTCGCCGCGGTGGTAGGTCGCGGCGGCCTGTTCGCGCCGACGGTCAGCGGCACGTACTCGGTCAACCAGCGGATGATCGACGACGCGCGGAACCACGAGCGCGGAGAGCACGCGTCGAATCTCGGCGCCGTTCTCGCCTACGGGATCGCCTGGGACCACAAGATCCCGGCGTTCATCGTCGACCCGCCTTGTGTCGACGAGCTGGACCCGATCGCAAGGTACTCGGGCATGCCCGAGATACCGCGGACCAGCCAGGTTCACGCCCTCAACGTCAAGGCGACGGCGCGTATCGTCGCGGAGGCGAGGGGGCGCGACCACTGCGAGATGAACCTCGTCGTGGTCCACCTGGGCGGCGGCATCAGTATCTGCGCGCTGAGGAAAGGGCGGATGGTCGACGTCTCCAACGCGCTCTACGCTGGCCCCTTCACGCCGGAGCGCGCGGGGGCGGTGCAGACGGGCAACCTGGCCGACATGTGCTTCTCGGGGGTGTACACGCGAGACGAGATAGAGGACAAACTCGTCGGCAAGGGCGGCATCACGGCCTACCTCGGGACGAACGACGTCAAGGGGATCGTTAAGCGCATCGAGAACGGAGACGATGAGGCCGAGCGGGTGCTGGCGGCGATGATCCACCAGGTCGCGAAGTACGTGGGCGGCATGGCCGCGGCTCTCGATGGAGATCTCGACGCCATCGTGCTGACCGGCGGTCTCGCGCACAGCGAGTACGTTGTGGAGGGACTCAGAAGCAAGATCGCCTTCCTCGGGGAGGTGGTAGTGGTACCTGGAGAGGACGAGCTCAAGGCGCTCGCGCTGGGCAGCCTTCGGGTTCTCAGAGGAGAAGAGACGGCTAAGACCTACCCGCAGAC
>Ga0180429_10000249_pt1 | contig 48727 bp, 31 predicted proteins | sample SS_ome_FD_132428 | JGI IMG/M metagenome (GOLD analysis project Ga0180429, IMG submission 132428) | Hypersaline lake sediment archaeal communities from the Salton Sea, California, USA - SS_1_S_1 metaG | ecosystem: Environmental > Aquatic > Non-marine Saline and Alkaline > Hypersaline > Sediment ... | reverse complement strand
GGCTCGTTGTTCGCGTTCCCGATCTGGCGCGCCAGCGTGAAGAACAGGTTGAAGGCGTCGACGCGCTCCTGCCACTGGTTCGCGAGGCCCGCGTCCGCGTTCCAGCGCTCGAGCAGGTCCTCGATCGTCGGCAGCACGAGGTGGGTGCCGTTCACCGAGTCGATCGTGATGATCCACTGCGACCGCAGCGACCGGATCGGCCCGGTCTCGAGCAGGAAGTCGGCGTCGCTCGCGAGGTCCGCGACGGCCTGCTCGCAGGCGGCGAGCGTCGCCGCGTCGTAGTCCACGCTCGGTTGGTAGAACCAGTGGTAGAGCGCGATCTGCAGGAAGTAGAGCAGGTTCTCGAGCTCGGTGGCGTTCGCGGCGAGCTGTGCGCCGAGCGCGTCGATCTCGGCCGCGACGTTCGCCACGTTCTGCTGCGCGACGACGGCCTCCACGTCGTCGCCGAAGCCCCACAGCACGTCGAGGTTGCTCGACGGGTCGGCGAGCTCGTCGACGAGCGCCTGACCCGAGAGCGCCGCGAAGCCCGCCGCGGTCTGTGCGGCGAACAGCAGCGGTCCACCGGTCGGTCCGCCGCCGGTCGACAGCGTCGCCTGCTGGAGCGCGCGTTGGTCGGCACGCGCGAGCGTGGACGTCGCACGGCGCAGCGCTCCGCGCCCGGTCGTCGCCGCCGCGCCGCGCGAACAGGGCGCGAGGGCCGCGGGCACGAGCGCACTGCCGCGGGGCCCGACGCCGGTCGCGAGCGCCGTTCCAGGCTGCTGCGCGGGGCCGCTCGGCCCGCCGACGGAGAGGGTGAGGGAGCAGGCGAGGGCGGCGATGCCGAGCAGGAGTCGATGCATGGATGGGGGGACCCGATGGGGCCTCGGTCCACCAGCGACGCGAGGGCGCCGCGCGAGGGTCCGCGCTTGTTCGATTCCCGAGCGGCGCGGGGCGTTCGCGGGACGCACCCGCGCAGCGTCGTGTTTCACCGCGCCGCCGGGCGCGCCGCGTCACCAGAACAGCGCGTAGAGCGCGGCCGTCGCGAGCAGCACGGCGCCACCCAGCGGCTTCGCGAGCGGGTGCGGTTCGAGCGCCACCAGTGCGCGGTCGGGGAGCTCGCGCGGCGCGTCGAGCGGGCGGAGCCTCGACCACGCGTGGAGCACGAGCGACAGCGCGATGAACAGCACGAACATGTGGTAGAGGAAGTGCATCGACGCGTAGGCGTGGAGCAGCTCCACGGCGCCGCCGGCCGCGGCCGCTTCCTCCCGCGTCCAGGTCCAGGCCGGCGCGCGGCTCGCGAGGTACAGCAACGGACCGCCGAGCAGCGCGAACTTGGCCGCGGCCGGCGGCGTGCGGCGCCACAGGAGCCCGGCGAAGAACACCGCGCAGGTGGGCGCGCTCACGAAGCCCCACAGCTCCTGGATGTAGTCGAACACTCCGTCGAAGCGGCGGATGATCGGCGCCCACAGGCACGCGACGACCGCGAGGATCGCCGTGGTGACGCGGCCGACGAGGACGGCGCGGCGGTCGGCGAGGTCCGGCTCGACCCAGGTCTTCCACAGGTCGAGCGTGACCACGGTCGCGGCCGAGTTGAGACCGGAGTTGAACGTGCTCATGATCGAGCCTGCGACCGCCGCGAGCAGCAGGCCGAACAGGCCGGCGGGCAGCAGCTCCTTCATGAGCGCGGGGTAGGCCGCGTCGGCGCTCTCCGCGATCGCGTCGCTCCCGAGGATCTGGACCGCGAGCATGCCCGGGATCACGACGACGAACGGCAGCAGCAGCTTGATGGCGGCGGCGAAGAAGATGCCGAGCTGGCCCTCGCGCAACGAACCGGCGGCGAGCGTGCGCTGCGTGATGAACTGGTTGAGGCCCCAGTAGAACATCACCGGGATCCACAGGCCGGTGACGAGCGTGAGGCTCGGAACGCTCTCGTCGTTCCACGGCCGCACGACGCGCAGGGCCTCGGCGTTGCTGCTCGCGAAGCTGCTCCAACCCGCGAGCACGCCGTCGCCCTCGCCGACGCGCGCCAGCGCCAGCCAGGTCACGAGCGCGCCGCCCAGCAGCAGCGCCGCGCCCTGGATCAGGTCGGACCACACGACCGCCTTGAGGCCGCCGAGGATCGTGTACACGCCGGCGAACAGGCCGATGCCCCACACGCCGACGGTGAAGGCGAGCGACTCCGCGGCCGCCTCCTCGAGCTCGAACCAGCGCGCGAAGGTCGCCGGCAGGTCGAGCGAGGCGCTGAGGAACACCGCGCCCGAGTACAGCACCGTCGCGAGCACCGTGAACACGAAGAACACGGCCATGAGCACCGCGAGGATCGTGCGCGTGGCGCGGTCGTAGCGCTGTTCGAGGAACTGCGGGATGGTCGTGATACCGCCCCGCAGGAAGTGGGGGAGCAGCCACCAGGCCACGAACACGAGCGCCGGCGCCGCGAGCCACTCGTAGCTCGCCACCGCGAACCCCGAACGCGCGGCGTTGCCGGTCATCCCGATGAAGTGCTCGGTCGAGATGTTCGACGCGATGAGCGAGAAGCCGATCAGCCACCAGGTGAGCTTCCGCCCGGCGAGGAAGTAGTCGTCCCCGTCGCGCTCGACGCGCGAGGCGCGCAGCGAGACGACGACGACGAGCGCGAGGAAGCCGAAGAGGGCGACGAGGTCGAGGGTGGTCATCGCCGATCGGGGAGCTGGGCACCGACGGTCGTTCGCCAAGCCTCGAGGACGCTGGCGAGCGTGAGCGACTCGGCGTGCGTGACCAGCGGCGGGCGCGGGTCGATCTCCCCGCGCGCCACCTGCACCTCGAAGGCGTGCGCTTCGAGCCCGTAGCAGTCGTGCGGCGCGACGACCTCTTCCTCGTGGGTCGCACCCGCCGCCGTCGTGAGGGTCAGCCGCCCGATGCGGCCGTCGCGTCGCGCTTCGGGCATGAACGGGTCCTCGATCGCGACGGTGCCGCGTTCGAACGTCACGAGTGCTTCCCGCGAACTGTCGCGGTCGAGGGCGACCTTCGCTTCGAGGACGAGTCGAGGGCCGAACCGCAGCCGCGCCTCCGCGACGAACTCGACCCCGTTCGGCAGGACGTCACCGTCGATCTCGATCGGCTCGGGCATGTCGGTCGAGCCGGCGAGGGCCATGGCCAGGGAGATCGGATAGCCGCCCACGTCGAGCACCGCTCCGCCACCCAGCTCCGGAGCGAACAAGCGGTGCGACGGGTCGAACGGAGCGTGGAAGCAGAAGCTCGAGCGCAGCTCGAGCGGCTCACCGAGGTCGTGCTCGCGCGCGAAGTCGCGGACGCGTTCGATCTGTGGATGCGCGCGATACATGTACGCCTCGGCGAGAGGCGCACCGTTCGTGCACGCGAGATCGATCAGATCCTCGGTCGTGATGGGATCACAGGTGAGTGGCTTCTCGCACAGCACCGCGACCCCCGCCTCGAGGCACGGCCGCACCGCCTCGGCGTGCAGGGCGTGCGGCGTCGCGACGTAGACCGCGCGCTGCCGTTCGGGTTCGCGCTGCATCCGCTCGATCAACGCGTCGAGCGTCGCCGCCGGCTCGCCGCCGTGTTCGGCACAGAAAACCGCCGCGCGCTCTCTGCTGCGCGACAGCACCGGCCCCACGCGCCCCGCGCCGGCCGCCGCGAGCGAGCGACAGAACTGGTGCGCGATCGCGCCGGGCCCGACCACGCCCCAGACGAAGTCCGAGCGCGCGCTCATCCGTCCGTTCCTTCGACCGGCGCGGGCGGGATCGGGCCCTCGACCGCGGGCGGGTCGGGCAGCGCGAGGTCGCCCGTGATCTCGGCGTCCGGCAGCGCGACGCGCAGGCGCTCGAGGTCGCCCTCGGCGAGTCCCGTGTCGGCGAGCCAGGCGCGCTCGAGCGACGCCAGCGCCGCGATCGCGTCCACCGACGCGCCGCTGATCGGCGTCGTGTGCGCGTTCAGCTCCACGAGGTCCGGCGCGCGCTCGAGGAGCGCCGCGAGCGCCGCATCGTCGGCGTTGCTGCGTTCGATCCGCAGCACGCGCAGCGCGTCGAGCCGGGGCAGGGCCGCGACCGCCTCGGCGTCGAGCGCACGGCCCGCGAGCGAGAGCTCGACGATCGCATCGGCGGCCTCGTCGAGCGCGGCGAGCGCGCCCGCCTCCACCGCACCGCGCCGACGGCTGAAGTCCACGCGCAGCGCGCCGTCGTCCCGTTCCTCGATCACCGCGCTCGTGCGCGCCCGCAGCTCGTCGAGGAACGCCGCGCGCTCGGCCGCGCCAAGCTCGCGCTCCTGGTGCGCGGCCGCCACCGCTTCGACCTTCGCGCCGGCGTTGATCCAGTGCATCAGGCTGAGCACCTCGGCGTCCGTCAGCGGCGCGCCGTCGGTCGGCATGAAGTCGCCGTGCGCGCGCGGGAGCGTCACGCGGCGGAACAGCTCGCTCGCCGGCGCGTCGAAAGGTTCGACCACCGTCAGCAGGTCGTTCGGGTCGTCGAGACGCAGACCGCCCTTGGTGCGTTCGGGTCCGTGGCAGCGCACGCACTTCAGCTCGAGCGCCGCGAAGGCGGCGGCCGCGAGCGGATCGGCGCCGGCCGCGAGGCCGCTGGCCTCCTTGTCGTCGCCCTCGCCCTCCTCACCGTGTCCGACGAACGGCGCGAGCCACTCGGGCGCCTTGCTCGACAGGAAGGTCGCGCCGTGGGTCATCATCCCGCCGTGGTGCCCGGCGGTGTAGACCGCGAATCCGAGCAGGAGCAGCAACGCGCGACGCGCCCAGTTCTCGCCTCCGCGTCGCCCGCGCAGCTCGAGCACGGCCAGAAGGACGAAGAACACGGCGACGCCCAGGCCCTGCCAGAAGTGTTCGTCGACGAGTTCGGCGTCGTAGCCACCCTCGAGCGACAGGAGGTACCCGCTCGCCGCAGCCGCGATCGCCGTGGCGCCACCGAGCACGGTGACCCAGCGTCGCGCGCCGCTCGCCGCCGCGCTCTTCCACGACACGACCTCGAGCAGGAGCACCGCCGCGAACAGGCCGATCGGCAGGTGGAGGACGACCGGGTGCAGCCGCCCTGCGAAGGCGGCCCAGTCGAGTGCGTCGAACGACGCGGTGAACGCTGTCATCACGCGCGCAGGGTCAGGCCAGGACCTGTCGGATCGGTTCGGCGCCCTCGACGCCCACGAGCGTCTCGTCGAGCCCGTTGAAGAAGAACGACAGGCCGTTCGGGTCGAGGCCCATGCGCTCCAGGATCGTCGCGTGCAGGTGCTTCACGTGGAAGCGATCCTCGACGGCCTGCGAACCGAGCTCGTCGGTGCGTCCGACGCTCACGCCGCCCTTCACGCCGCCGCCGGCCATTCAGCTCGTGAAGCCCCACGAGTTGTGATCGCGGCCCGTGCCCTTCTCGTACTCGGCCGTGGGTTGCCGCCCGAACTCGCCGGTCCAGACGACGAGCGTCTCGTCGAGCATCCCGCGTTGCTCGAGGTCGACGAGCAGGCCGGCGATCGGTCGGTCCGTCCGCCCCGCGTGCCGCGTGTGGTTGAACACGAGGTCGCCGTGCGCGTCCCAGTTGTCGTCGTTGTGCCCGCCGCCGGAATAGATCTGCACGAAGCGCACGCCGCGTTCGACGAGCCGCCGCGCCATGAGGCACTTGGTGCCGAAGGGGCGCGTCTCGTCGCGGTCGAGGCCGTAGAGCTCCTTCGTGCGCTCGCTCTCGGTCGACAGGTCGACGGCTTCGGGCGCCGCGGACTGCATGCGGTACGCCAACTCGTACTGACGGATGCGCGCTTCGAGCTCGGGGTTGCCGGGCCGCAGCGCGGCGTGCGCGCGGTTCTCGGACTCGAGGTGGTCGAGCAGGTGTCGCTGCGCCGCGGCGAAGTGCTCCATGCTCGCCTCGCGCGGCGGCTCGAGCGAGAGGATCGGCGGGCCGTCCGTGCGCAGCTGCACGCCTTGCAGGGACGCCGGCATGTAGCCGCTCGTCCAGTTCTTCGCGCCGCTGATCGGTCCGCCCGTCTCGTCGAGCATGACCACGTAGCCGGGCAGGTCGTCGTTCTCGCTGCCGAGGCCGTAGTTGACCCAGGAACCGAGGCTCGGGTGTCCGGACACGATGCGCCCGCAGTTCATGTTGAGCAGCGCGGAGCCGTGGATCGGGCTCTCGGCGTACATCGAGTGCAGGAACGCGATCTTGTCCACCTGCGAACCCACGTGGGGGAACAGGTCGCTGACCATCTTCCCGCACTCGCCGTAGGGCCTGAAGTGCCACTTGGGTCCGACGACGCGCCCGCCCTTGCGCTTCCCTTGGCGCCCGAAGGTGGGTACGTCGACGGTCTTGCCGTCGAGGCCGTACAGCTCGGGCTTGTGGTCGAAGGTGTCGACCTGGCTCGGGCCGCCGTACATGAACAGGAAGATCACGCTGCGCGCCGGGCGACGCGGCGCGTGAGCGATGCGCAGGCCGCGCCCTTCGAGCGGGTTCGCGCTCGCCCCGTCGGCGGCGCGCGAGAGTCCCGCGAGGTACGAGCTGCCGAAGAGGCCTGCCAATGCGGTGCCGACGAAGCCGCCGCCGGCCTCCCACAGGAACTCGCGGCGCGTGCGGCAGGCGCCGCCCGGCGTGGGCTCGTTCGAGCGTTCGTGCGTCATCTCAGTCGAGCCACATGAAGGCGTTGAGGTTGAACAGTCCGAGGCACCAGACTTCGAGCGCCTCGCGGTCGCTCAGCCCGTGTGCGTCGGTGAGCGCGGCGAGGAACGCGCGCTGTCGCGCCAGGGTCGCGCCGTCGAGCGGACGACCGAGCGCGAGCTGGTAGCCGTGCGCGAGGCGCGCGTCGCCGTCCGTGCGCTCGCGCTCGAGCCGCGCGGCGAGGGCCTGTGCCGCCTGCACGGTCACGTGCCCGTTCAGGGTGATGAGCGACTGCGTCGGGACGTTGGTGGTGAACCGGTCCGGGCACGGCAGGTCGGGGCTCGGTTGATCGAGGCTCTCGAGCAGCGGCGGGCGCAGCGACCGCTGCACGAACACGTACAGGCTGCGGCGGTGCCACTCGCTCTCCGGCGAGAGCGGCCAGGCCGCCTCGGGGCGCGACGAGGTCGCCAGCACCGCGGGATCGAGCGGCGGTCGCACCGACGGACCGAAGGCGCGTTCGTCGAGCAGGCCGGCCACCGCGAGGATGGCGTCGCGGAACTGTTCGGCCGTGAGCCGACGGGGCGTGCGCCGCCACAGGGCTTCGTCGAGCGGGTCGCTCGCGAGCGATGCGGCGGGACCGACGGAGCTCGCGCGGTAGGTGCGGCTCGTGAGGACCGTGCGCCACAGCGCGCGGCGCGACCACCCGCTCGCGATCAACTCGCACGCCAGGTGGTCGAGCAGTTCCGGATGCGTCGGCCTGCGTCCGAGGCGTCCGAAGTCACCGGGGCTCGCGCACAGGCCGCGGCCCGTCACCTGCTGCCAGACGCGGTTCGCCTCGACGCGCGCCGTGAGGAACGCGCCGTCGCCGACGAGCCAGCGCGCGAGGGCCAGCCGGCGCCCGCTCGTGCCGGCGTCGTCGCCCAGGTCGATCGCGGGGGCGTCCGCGCTCGCGCCCGCCACCGCGAACACCTCCGGCAACCGCGGCTCGACGACCTCGCCGGGCGCGTGCGCCGACCCGCGCCCGAACACGCGCGTCGGTTCGGGGCGCGAACCGCGTTCGCGCACGACCTGCGCCTTGTACGGCTCGGCGACCGGGTGGACGCGCAGGGCCTCGCGTTCGCGCCACAGCGCGACCAACTCGCCGTCCGCCGCGGGCTCGCGCACCGCGTGCGCGATCTCGACGAGCGGATCGGCCTCGGCGGGGCGTCCCGTCGCGAGCCCCGCATCGATGTACTGCCCGCCGAAGTCCTGCACGCAGCTGATCGCGAGCACGTTGCGTCCGACGACCAGAGCCTCGTTCGCCTCGGGCCCGAGCAGGTGCGCGCCGTACTCGACCGTGTAGCCCGAACGCTCGAGCACGAGCGCGCCGTTGAGGTACACGCGCACGTCGTCGTCGTGGTGGAGCGCGAGCGTCACGCGCTCGGGCACCTCGTCGAGCTGGAAGGTGGTGCGCAGGAGCAGCGCGCCGCGCGTCCACTCGGTGCCGATGACCGCGCCCGGCGTCCCGTGCGCGCCGAAGCCGCCGCCCGAGCGCGTCCACGCGCCGTCGTCGAAGCCCGGCGCGTGCCAGCCGTCCGGTGCGTGCGCCAGGTCGTCGAGGGCCAGGTACGCCCAGTCGGTGCGCTCGCTGCGCGCGTCGGGCACCAGCACGCGCGGTGCCTCGGCCGGCGTCTCCTCGCGCGTGCGCTCGAACGCCGCGCGCAGTCGCGCTTCGATCTCGGCGAGGCGCGCGTCGCGCTCGGAGAGCTCCAGCGTGCCCGGCGCCGGCGGATCGGCGACCTGGCGCGCGAGCCCGATGCGGTACGGCTCGAGGTTCGAGAAGAAGGCGGTGAACGCGTAGTAGTCGCGCTGGGAGACGGGATCGGCCTTGTGGTCGTGGCAGCGCGCGCAGCCGAAGGTGGTCCCGAGGAAGACCTGACCGGTCGTGTCGACCACGTCGGCGATCTGGTCCCACCGCGCCTGCAGCGGGTCGGCGGGCTCGTCGTCCCACACGCCCAGGTTGAAGTAGCCGGTGCCGAGCGCGGCCTCGGCGTCGGCGCCGTCGATCGGACCGTGCGGTGCGATCCGCGCCGCCTCGTCGCCCGCGAGCTGCAGCTCGACGAAGCGGTCGTAGGGAAGGTCGTCCTCGATCGCGCGCACGACCCAGTCGCGGTAGCGCCACGCGTGCGACTTCGGCGTGTCGCGCTCGTAGCCGTTCGTCTCGGCGTAGCGCACGAGGTCGAGCCAGTGGCGCGCCGCGTGCTCGGCGTGCGCGCGCGACGCGAGCAGGTCGTCGACGAGCGCGCTCCACGCGGCGTCGAAGCCCTCGCGCGCGACCGCGTCCTCGAACGCCGCGAGGTCGTCGAGGCCGGGCGGCAGGCCGGTCGTGTCGAAGTGCACGCGTCGCACGAGCGCGGCGTGCGTCGCGTGCGGCGCGGGCTCGATGCCGCGCGCGTCGAGTTCGCTCTTCACGAAGCGGTCGATCGCGTGCGCCGACCACGCGGCGTCGTCGACCTGGGGCACGGGCGGTGCGACGAGCGGGCGGTACGCCCACCAGTCCGCGCCTGCCTCGAGGTCGATCCCGCCCAGCTCGGCGGGGTGCGCGTCCGGGTCGGCCAGTCGGCCCGCGTCGCCCTCGGGCCACGGCGCGCCGTCGAGGACCCAGGCTTCGAGCAGCGCGCGCTCGTCGTCGGGGAGCACGCCCGTCGGCGGCATCGCGAGGTCGGGATTCGCGTAGGAGACGACCTCGATCAGTCGGCTGCGTTCGAGCGCGTCCGCGTCGAGCGCCGTACCGTGCGCGCCGCCGAGCGCGAAGGCCTCCGCGGTCGCGAACGACAGTCCACCCTTGCGCGCTTCGCCGCCGTGGCACTCGAGGCAGCGACGCTCGAGCACCGCGCGCACGCGCTCCCAGTCGGGGGCGTCGGCGGAGGGCGCCTGCGGGACGGCGTGCGCAGCGCGCGCGCCGAACTGGCCGAAGCTCGCTGCGAAGGTCGCGGTGAGCGTCGCGATGCTCGCAGTGCACGCGAGCGCGAGCGCCGAGGCGGAGGGGAGGTGAGGCATGGCGGGGACGGGGGCCGTCCAGTATAAGCGCCGCGCCCGCCCGCGGAGCGCCGGCCCTATGCTGCGTCCATGGCCACCACCAGCATCGGATTCCACGGCGCGGCCGGGACCGTCACGGGCTCCCGCTTCCTGCTCGAGAACGGCGCGACGAAGGTCCTCGTCGACTGCGGGTTGTTCCAGGGCCTCAAGGTCCTGCGCAAGCGCAACTGGCGCCGCCCGCACTTCGATCCGGCGGACGTGGACGCCGTGGTCCTGACCCACGCGCACATCGATCACTCGGGCTACCTGCCGCGGCTCGTGCGCGAAGGCTTCCGCGGCGCGATCGTGGCGACGCCCGCCACGCGCGACCTGTGCGGCGTGCTCCTGCCGGACTGCGGACGCATCCAGGAGGAGGACGCGCGCTACGCGGCCAGGAAGGGCTTCAGCAAGCACGAACACCCCGAGCCGCTCTACACCGAGGAGGACGCGCACGCGACGCTGCGCCGCTTCGAGACCCTGCGCGTCGGGGAGGAGCTCGCGCTCGGTTCGACGACGTTGCGCTTCAGCGGCGCGGGACACATCCTCGGCGCGGCGAGCGCCACGCTCGCGACCGACGCCGGTGCGGTGCTCTTCTCGGGGGACCTCGGCCGCCCCGACGACCTGATCATGCGCGGGCCCGACGATCCGGGTTCACCGGACTGGGTCGTGATGGAGTCGACCTACGGTGACCGCGACCACGAGTCGGGTGATCCGATCGCCGCCTTCGCCCGCCCCGTGGCACGCGCGCTCGAGCGCGGCGGCACCGTGCTCGTGCCGTCCTTCGCGGTGGCGCGGACCCAGGCGATGTTGTTCGTCGTCACCGATCTGATGGAGCGCGGCGAGCTGCCCGAGTGCCGCGTGTTCGTCGACAGCCCGATGGCGACGGACGTGACCGAGATCTACGCGCGGCATCCCGAGTTGCACCGGCTCGATCGCGAACGCTGCGTCGACGTGTTCGGGCGCGCCACCTACACGCGGACGGTGGAGGAGAGCAAGGAGGTGAGCGCGGACGACGGGCGCAAGATCGTGATCAGCGCGAGCGGCATGCTCACCGGCGGTCGCGTGCTGCACCACTTGAAGGCCTTCGCCGGCGACGAGCGGAACCTGATCGTGCTGCCCGGCTACCAGCCGCCCGGCACGCGCGGCCGCGCGCTGATCGACGGCGCGAAGAGCGTGCGCGTGCACGGGCGGGACGTGCGGGTGGCGGCGGAGGTGGTGCAGATGCCGTACTTCAGTGCGCACGCCGATCGCGGGCAGCTGGTGTCGTGGCTGTCGAAGTGTGCGGCGCCGCCGAAGGGGACCTTCTTGGTGCACGGGGATCCCGAGGCGTCCGATGCGCTGCGGTGCAAGGTGCGGGACGAGCTGGGGTGGACGGTCGACGTGCCGGATCAGGGGGAGGTGGTCGAGTTGGGGTAGGCGAGGCTCAGCAAGGAAGAAGGGCACAGAGGCGCGGCCTTCGGGCGCTATACAGAGCCGGCGCGCAGCGCCGGCTCTGTGTAGCGCCCGAAGGCCGCGCCTCTGTGCCCCTCCGGAAGCCCCCAAGTGGCGACGCCCTCCGACCCTCGCCTCGCCCCCCTTCCTACCGCAGGTACGGATCCCACGGGATCGTCGCACCCGGCTCCTCCAACCACGCCGTCGGCGGCGTCAACAACCGCGCCGGCTCGGGCGCCAACTCGAACGCCACCTGCGTGTCCATGTTCACCGCCAACCTGGACCCGTCCGGACGCGGCGCACCGACCAACACCTCGAGCAGCGACCCGTCCGCCGACACCAGCGTGATCCGCACGTCCGGCCGCGCCGTCACCGCGTCGGGCACGCTCGACGGCTCCACCGCACGCACCACCGGCGCGCGACCCAGGAACAGCGTGTACCCGGTCGACAGCACCGGATGGGCGTCGCGCCACGCAGCGGTCGGGTCCTCGCGCAGGGCCCACGCGGTCAGGCCGGTGGGCAGCTCGGGGTCGACGCGGCGCTCCAGCTCGAACCCGGTCCCGTTCGCGCGGTCGTAGAACACGCGCTCGAGCCCCGCCCCGAAGCCGCTCCAGTCCGGCGGCACGAGGAACGGCAGCGCCAGCGGCGGCAGCTGGTTCGCCGAGCGCGTCACCGGCCCGCGGAAGAAGTCGTCGAGGTCGCGCGCGAGCAGCAGCACCTCGCCGCGCGGCTCCCCGCCCGTGTCCGCGCGTCGCACCGCGCCGCCGGTACCGATCCACAGGTCGAGCAACACGTCGCCGTTCGCCTCCGGCTTGAGCGCGTCCGGCCCGCGCAGCACGATGCGTCGCGCGCGACCGGCGACGAGGTCGAGCGCCTCGAGGCGCGCGTCCAGGTCGCTCCCCGGCGTGGCGTCGAGCGGACGCGCGACCGCGAGCCGTCCGATCAAGTCGCGCACGAGGTTCGCGTCGGCGGGGGCGAGATGGTGCCCGACGAGGCGCCAGCGTCCGCGCACGCGCGCGACGAGCAACTCGCCGCCGCGCTCGTCGAACAGCGACAGGGCGGTCACCTGCGACGCTTCGCCGTCCGGACGCAGCACGCGCCCGGTCTCGTCGAGCTCGACCAAGGGCACGAACGCCGCTTCGGTGGTCGCGTCCGCCGAGCCCCGGTTCGTCGCGAACAGCACCGCCGCCGCGAGGAGCGCGACGCCGAGGGCCTGGAGCGCGCCGCGCTTCACGCCGCACCTCCGACGCGCCCGTTGCGCCCGATGCGCAGCGCCGCGAAGCGTGCGAGCCCGAGCAGGAGCGCGAACAGCGGCGCGAAGGCCAGCCCGATCGTGCGCCACGCGACGCGCGCGTCGTCGTCCACCGCGCCCAGGCCGTTCGCGCGCGCACGCGGTCGCGCGAGGGCGGCCAGGTCGTCCGGCAGGGCCAGCGACGCGACGGTCGAGGTCAGCGCCGCGCGCGTGCCGAAGCGCGCGTCGCCCAAGCGCCCGTTCGCGAACAGCGCCGACGAACCGGCGAGGATCAGGCGTCCGTCCGCGGCGCCGACCGCGTCGGTCGCGCGCCCCGCCGCGTCGGCGAGGGGGAAGCGGCCGGTCACCTCGGCGACGAGCGGGAGCGCGCCGTCGCGTTCGATCGCGTCGCCGCTCCCGGCGAGGACCGCGTCGTCCAGGTAGCCGCCGTCCCACGCGTATCGCCAGGCTTCGGGTCCGGTCGTCGCGAGCGCGCGCGCGGTGAGTCCGCGCTCGGCCAGTCGTGCGCGGTCGAACGCGATCGGGTTCCCGCCGAACCACGGCAGGTCGCGCGCGCCGGCGAGCGGTGAGTCGCCGGCGAACGCGGCCGAGCTCGCGCGCACCTGGAACGCCAGCGCGCGGTCCTGCGTCGACAGCACCCGTCCGCGCGCGTCGCTCTCGCTGCGCACCTCCGCACGGTCGACGAAGACGAGTTCGTCGAACACGAGCTCGGTCGGCACGCGCGCGCCGATGTCCTCGAACCACAGCTGGTCGAGGTCGGCGTTCGTCGGTCGCGGCCAGTACACGGTCTCGAGGTCACGGCCCTCGAGCTGGCGCGCGACCACCTCGTGCGCCTGGCCGGCGACCAGCGCGCCGCCGCCGTCGGCGAGGTGCCGCGCGAGCACGCCGAGCATCGCGCTCGTGTCGCGGCGCGGCTGCAGCCACACGAGCGCGTCGAAGCCCGCGTCCGTCGCGGGCGCGTCCTGGTCGACGAAGAGGACCTCGAAGCCGTCGCGCACGAGCTGTTCGCGCGCGGCGCTGAACACGTCGCTGCCCGACGGCGCGAAGAGCTGCAGGCGCTGGAACTCCATATGCGCCTCGGCCGACGAGAGGCGCGGTGTCGACGCGGCGAAGCCCACGCGCGCGCGCTCGCCCGTCGTCGCGCGCCACAGCGCGTGCCCGAGCCGGAAGTCGAGGCGCTCGAACGCGCGCGCGTCCTCGAGTTCGATCGCGATCGGCTCCGCGTCGCCGGCGCGCACCACGAGTCCCGTGCGGACGCGCCGCGCGCGCTCGACCTCGCCCTCGGAACTGGTGAGCGTGCGCAGGGGCAGCGCGAGTCCAGGGTGGTCCGGGGCGAGCGCGTTCGCGTCGACCCGCGCGAACGACGCGCCGTCCACGCGCGCGCCCAGGCTGCGCAGGCGGCTCGCGGCGTCGCGCACCGCGGCGCGAATCTCGGCGGGCATGCGGTGCGTCGCGGGCGCGACGAGCTCGATCCGCAGCTCGCCGCGCGCGTCGACGCACGCGGTCGCGCGCTCGAGCAGTGCAGGGGGCAGCGGCGGAGCGCCGGCGAGGACGCCGCGCGCGACCGGGCCGAGGACGAGGAGCGCCGCGAGCGCGCTGCCCGCGGCGAGGGCGACGCCGCGCGGGCGCGTGTCGCTGCGCGTGCGTCCGGCGGCGCCGAGCGCGCGTCGCCGCGCGAAGGCGACGAGCACGAGGAGCGCCGGGACGCCCAGCAACGCAGCGGTCCGCCAGCCGAACTCCGTCGTCCGCGTCGGCGCGGTGAAGGTCGGCGGCCCCGCGTACTCGCCGCGCGCGGCGACGAGGCGTTCGTCGGCCGTCAGCGCGCGCACGATCAGGTCGAGCGCGCGCCGCTGCGGCTGCGCGTCGTCGCCGACGAGGAACTCGTCGTGCACGAAGCGCGCGCTGGCGGCGACGACCGCGTGCCCGGTGAGCGCGTCCTGCGGTTCGAGCTCGACGAGCAGCGGCAGCTTCGGCAGCGCGCGCCCGTTCGCGCGCGAGAGTTCGGAGACGGGGACGCCGGTGGCGAGGTCCTGGTCGTCGGCGGGGGCGTAGCTCTTCGCGCTGCTCGTCGCGAGCACGTGCGCGCGCCACCCGCGTTCGGACAGGCCCGTCTCGTCGAGCGCGAGGGCCTGCGGCGAACCGAACAGCAGCGTCGCGTTCGGTTGCCCCGCGAAGCGTCGGAAGTCCTGGTTGGGCGCGATCGCGCGCAGCACGAAGGGCACGCGCAGCGTCGGTTCACCGGCGCCCGCGGCGTCCGGATCCGTCGGCGCCCCGAGCTCCACGCAGGTCTCGTCGAGCAGGTCGGCGTCGAGGGGCTCGAGCGCGAGCGCGCGCCACACGGGTGCGAGGTCCGCGTCCGCGCGCGTCGAGACGACGAGCGGCGGCGCGCCGGGGTCGTCCTCGGAGAGCGCGATGCGGTCCACACGCTGCGAGGCGGCGACGACGAGCGAGGCGCCGCGCTCGAGCAGTGCCGCGGCGCGCTCGGCGTCGCCCGCCGCGAGGCGCTCCGCCGTCGGCGCGACCCACACGACGAGGTCGCTCGTCGCCACGGCTGCGTCGTCGAGGCCGGTCACGCGCGTCACCTCGCCGCGCCGCGCGAGTTCGCGCGCGAGCGCCGCGTGGCCGTCCTCGGGCGCGCACAGCGCGATGGCGGGACGCGCGGGTTCCGCGAGCAGCTCGAGGTGCGCGGCCATGCGCCGCTGCAGCTGGTCGAGGTCGTCCGTCGTCAGGCCCTCGATCAGCGCGTGGCGCCCGTCCGCGCCGGACAGCTCGAGCGTGGAGTACACCGAAGCCTCGCTCCACCCGTCGCGCTCGATGCGGCGCACGCGGCGCTCGCCGACGCCGCGCGCCGTGGCGAAGGCGCGCGCGTCGTCGCTGGCGTCGGGGTGGACGAGTGCGAAGCCGAAGCGTCCGTCCGTCGCGCGCTCGAGGTTCTCGCACAGGCTGACGAGCTGGGGCTCGAGCGCGCGCAGCGCCGACGGCGCGGCCTCGCGGCGCGTCAGGTAGAGCGTCGCGAAGACGGGGCCGGGGTGCTGCGCGAGCGCCTCGACGAGCTGCGGGTCGGGCGTCGTACGGCGGCGCTCGCCGACCTCGGCCGAACGATCGGCCAGGCGCGTGGCGAGGCTGGCCGCCGCCGCGACGGCGAGCAGCAGCGCGACGAGCCACGGCCCGAGCGTGCGCACGGTGCGCAGCATCAGTCGCGGTTCGCGTCGAGGAAGCGCGCGGTGCCCCACACGAGCACCGCGCTGCCGAGCGCCGCGTAGGCGACGAGGTCGAGGGCCACGCGTCCGCGCGCCCAGCGCTCCATGTGCGGCAGGATCGACACGCGCTCGTAGAGGAACGAGCCCGCGGCGAGGTCGGGCGCGAGACCGTCGAGCACGCCGACGACCTCTTCGCGACCGGTGAGCACGAGCAACAGGCACACGACCGTCGCGAGGACGAACGCGACGACCTGGTCCTTGGTCAGCGCGGAGCACAGGCCGCCGAGTGCGAGCATCAGCGCGCCCGCGCAGAACGCACCCGCGAAGCCGGTGGCGATGCGCGCCGCGTCGGGCTCGCCGAGCGCGAACAGCATCGCGACGAGCGGCAGCGCGGTGGCGAGCAGGACGCCGAGCAGCACGAGCTGTGCGAGGTACTTGCCGAGCACCGCGGAGGTCGTGCCGATCGGCAGCGTGAGCAACAGCTCGACCGTGCGGTGCTTGCGCTCCTCCGCCCAGGTGCGCATCGCGAGCGCGGGCAGGAACACCGCGAACAGGAGCGGCAGCGCGTCGAAGTACGCGTCGAGCTCGAGGCGCTGGGCCAGGAAGAACTCGTTGAGGAACAGCGCGTTCGCGAGCAGGCCGAAGCCGGCGATCTGTACGTACGCGACGGCCGAGTCGAAGGTCGCGCCGAGTTCGCGGCGCGCGATCCCCAGGGCGGCGCTCACGCGGTCACCTCCGACGCGGTCGCGGCGGCGGCCGCGGGCGTGTCGCGCACCCAGCCGAGCACGAGCTCCTCGAGCGTCGTACCGGCCTCGCGCGCCTCGTCCCGCAACGCGTCCATGCGCGCGTCACGCACGAGGCGCCCCTTGTGGATGACGAGGACGCGGTCGCAGATCGCCTCGACCTCGGCCAACACGTGGCTCGAGAAGAGGATCGCGCGGCCCTCCTTCAGCTCGAACAGGAAGTCGCGGAACGCGGCGACCTGGACCGGATCGAGGCCGTGCGTCGGCTCGTCGAGCAGGATCGCGCGCGGATCGTGGATCAGCGCGGCCGCGAGCCCGATGCGCTGGCGGTAGCCCTTCGAGCACTGGTTGATGCGTTTCTTCATAACGCCCTCGAGGCTGCACGCGCGCACGACCCAGTCCATGCGCTCGGCGAGGCGTGCGCCGGCGATCTTCCGCGTGCGCGCGACGAAGCGCAGGAACGCGGTGACGTTCATCGCCTCGTAGAGCGGGTTGTGCTCGGGCAGGTAGCCGAGCACGCGGCGCACGGCGAGCGGCGCCTTCGTCGTGTCGTGCCCGTCGACGACGATTCGTCCGCTGGTGGGGTCGCTCCAGGTCGCGATCGACTTGAGCAGGGTCGACTTGCCCGCGCCGTTCGGCCCGAGGAAGCCGACGATCTCGCCCGGCGCGATCGTCGCCGAGAAGTCCTCGACGGCGGTGTCGCGCCCGTAGCGCTTGGTGAAGTGCTCGACCTCGATCATGGGGCGGGAAAGGTAGCGAAAGGCGCTCGTGTCTTCGATCGCGACGCAGCGCCGGACGCGTCCTGACCGGGGTCAGTCCCGCACGACGACCGACGCGGCGCCGAAGTAGTCGGCGAAGCGGCGATTGGCCCAGTGCTCGGGGTCGTCGGCCATGACCGAGCCGCGCAGGAGGCGGGGACGGCTCTCGAGCGGACGCAGGACGACGTCGCCGCCCGCGGCCGCGGCGGCGCGACGCTCGGCCTGCGCCGCCGCGAAGCGCTGCGGTCGGCCGTCGACCAGATCGGCGACGCCGCGCCGCAGGTTGCTCTCGTACGCGGTGCCGACGGCGAGCAGCGCGAGCGCGGCCCACTCGAGGCGCGGCGCCGGGCGCCTGCAGCGCGCGCCGAGGCTCACGGCGGTCGCGAGCGCGAACAGCACGAAGAGCGCGTGGCCGACGAAGACCATGCGGTGGGGGATCCAGCCGCCGGTGACGAAGGCGGGCACGGCGAGGGCGCCCGCGCCGAACACGACCGCGCAGGTCGCGAGCGCGACCGGGCGTCGCGCGGCCCCGGCGAGCGCGGCGCGCAGGTCGTCGCGACCCCGGCGCGCGAACGCGAACGCGCAGGCCACCGCGCCCCAGAACGCGAGGTCGCGCAGCCACCACCAGCCGTGGTGCGTCACGCGGTGCAGCGCGCCGTCGAGGCCGGCGGCGAAGCCCACGCCTTCGTCGAAGGTCAGCGCCGCGCGCTCGCCGTTGCCGGGCGCGAGCACGACGATCGCGCTGCCGATGCTCGCGAGCGCGAGCGCGATCCACGCGCCGCGGCGCGCGAGCGTGGAGGTCGGTCGCGGTCCACAGGCGAGGAGTGCCGCGAGCGCGAGCACGAGCAGCACGCCGATCACCTCGTGGAACGCGGGCGCGAGGAACGCCGCGGTCGCTGCGACCGCGACCCGCCCGACGCCGACCTCGACGCGCGCGAGCAGACCGGTCGCGAGCAGCGCGAGGCCCAGGCTCACCGCGTAGGTCACCGACCCGGGGAACCAGTTGAGCGCGTCCGCGATCGGCGTCGGATCGTCGGTGAGCCACAGGATCGCGCACAGCGCGAGCGCGAGCCCGAGCGTGCGCCCCGTCGTGTGTGCGCTGCCCAGGAACGCGCGCACGCCGCTCGCGACGCCGAGCAGCAGCACCGACCAGGTCGCGAGCAGGAGCCACGGATAGGCGCGCACCGGATCGACGCTCGCGAGCGTCCCACCGAGCACCGCGAACCCCGCCCAGCGCCCCGACCAATTCGCGTACTGGTCCGCCGCGAAGGCGAACGCGCCCCGGGCACCGTCGAGCGCGAAGTCGAAGTCGTCGTCGACCGGCTGTGCGAACCACAGCGTCGCGAGCGCGACGACGATGCACAGGGCGACGAGCGCGCCGACGGCGAGCGCCGCGACGCGGCCGCGGTCGGGTCTCGACGCGTCGGCGTTCGTCACCCGATCCTCCCTAGCCCAACCCGTCCGCCGCGACGATCGCGACGGCGAGCGTCGACAACAGGCCCAGCGCGTGCACGACGAGGCCCAGCAGCGCGAGCTTCGCGCCCTTCGGCGCGCCGCGGCGCACGCGGTGGCGCAGCGGCGTCCGGTCACCCTTCGGCCACTGGGACTCGGGCAGCGGCGTGACCGGGCACGAGCGCCACAGCATCAGCGTCGACGCGGGCAGCAGGAGCGCGATCACGGCCGTCGCGCGCATCCACTGGCCGAGCCAGGGGTGCTCGACGATGGACTGACCCTCGACGAGCTCGGGGATCCCGCTCGCGAGCACGGCGACGAGCACGAGCGCGATGACGCCGTTGACGAGGCAGATCCAGGGGCCGATCCGGTTCGGCAGCTCGAAGCCGTTCATCCGGCCGGCGCGCCGGTCGCGTTGCCGTGCGCCTGGGCCGACTCGCGCGCGCGCAGGTGGCAGGCGGTGCGGCACGAGGTGCTGCCCTCGACCGGTTCGAGCTGCGGCACGACGGTGGTGCACGACAGCTCGACCTCGCCCGCCATCTCCTGGCAGCGGGGGTGGAAGGTGCAGCCGGACGGCGGGTGCGTGGGGGAGGGCACGTCGCCGGTCAGGACGATGCGCTGGCGCTCGCGTTCGGCGACCGGGTCCGGCAGCGGGATCGCGGACAACAGCGCGCGCGTGTACGGGTGCTGCGGCCGCGTGTAGAGCTCGTCGCGATCGGCGATCTCGGCCACGCGACCCAGGTACATGACCGCGATGCGCGTGCACAGGTGGCGCACCACGGCGAGGTCGTGCGCGATGAACAGGTAGGCGAGCTCGTAGCGCTGCTGCAGGTCCTTGAGCAGGTTGAGCACCTGCGCCTGGATCGACACGTCGAGCGCGGACACCGGCTCGTCGCAGATGATCATCTCCGGCTCGAGCGCGAGCGCGCGCGCGATGCCGACGCGCTGGCGCTGACCGCCGGAGAACTCGTGCGGGTAGCGGTTGATGTGCCGCGGGTTGAGGCCGACCGCGTCGAGCAGCTCGAGCGTCTTGAGGCGTCGGTCGCGCGGCTTCTTGTCCGTGTGCAGCTTCAGTGGCTCCTCGAGGATCGTGCCCACGGTCTGCCTGGGGTTCAGGCTCGCGTAGGGGTCCTGGAAGATCATCTGCATGCGGCGGCGCATCGCGTACCACTCGCTGCTGGGCGCGCCGACCATCTCCTGGCCGTCGATCTTGATCGAGCCCGACGAGGCGGGGTGCAGGCCGATCACGCAGCGCGCGGTCGTGGACTTGCCGCAGCCCGACTCGCCGACGAGCCCGAGGCTCTGCCCGCGTTCGAGCTCGAACGACACGCCGTCGACCGCGTGCAGGTACCCCTCGGGCTTGCCGAGGAGGCCTTGCGAGCCGTACGGGAACTTCTTCACCAGGTCGCGGACGACCAGGAGCGGTTCGTTGGTTCGGTCGGTCGACATCAGCGTGCGCCCCCCAGCTCCTGTCCGGTCTCGTTCGCCAATCGGTCGCTCTCGTGGCAGGCCGACGAGCGGCCCTCCTGACCCGCGACCACCTCGAGCGCGGCGCGCTCGGTGGCACAGCGCTCGACGCGGTACGCGCAGCGCGGTTCGAACGCGCAGCCCGGCGGCAGGTGCGCGAGGTCGGGCGGTTGGCCCTCGATCGACGACAGCGTCTCGTTCGGATCGCCGTCGATGGTGGGGATGCTCGTGAGCAGGCCCTTCGTGTACGGGTGCAGCGGCTTGTGGAACAGGGGCAGCGTCGCGCCGCGTTCGACCACGCGGCCGGCGTACATGACCTGCACCTTGTCGCTCATGCCCGCCACGACGCCGAGGTCGTGGGTGATGAGGATGATCGCGGTGCCGTGGTCGTGCTGCAGGCGCTGCATCAGCTCGAGGATCTGCGCCTGGATCGTCACGTCGAGCGCGGTCGTCGGCTCGTCGGCGATGAGGACCTTCGGATTGCACAGAAGGCCCATCGCGATCATCACGCGCTGGCGCATGCCGCCCGACAGCTCGTGCGGGTAGGCGTCGAGGCGCGCCTCGGGGTTCGGGATGCCCACGTCGCCCAGCGCCTTCGCGCAGCGCACGCGCGCGTCGCGGCGCGACAGCCCCTCGTGCGTCTGCAGGACCTCGGAGAGCTGCCGCTCGACCGTGATGAGCGGATTCAGGCTCGTCATCGGGTCCTGGAAGATCATCGCCATCCGCCCGCCGCGGATCTTGCGCAGCTGCTTCTGCGAGAGCTGCGCGAGGTCCTGACCGTCGAAGTGGATGCCGCCCGCCTCGACCACGCCGGGGGGCGAAGGGACGAGGCCCATGATCGCGAGGCTCGTGACCGACTTGCCGGAGCCGGACTCGCCGACGATGCCGAGCGTCTCGCCCTCCTCGAGCGAGAACGACACGTCGTTCACGGCCTCGACCGTGCCCTGGTGCGTCTCGAAACGCACGCGCAGGTTCTGGACGTCGAGTACCGGCATCAGTCCTTGCCTCGCAGTTTGGGATCGAGCGCGTCGCGCAGGCCGTCGCCCAGGATGTTGAGGGCGAGGAGGGTCGCGGCCATCGCGGCCGCGGGATAGACGACGAGCCACCAGTAGGTCTTGATCGCGCTGATGACCTCGCTGCCGTCGACGGCGAGCAGGCCCCAGCTCACCCGCGGCGCCTCGACACCGAGGCCGAGGAAGCTGAGGAACGCCTCGAAGAGCATCACCTGCGGGATCGTGAGCGTCAGGTAGACGATCACGACCGACAGGACGTTGGGCACGATGTGCACGAAGATGATGCGGCTGTTGCTCGCGCCGACGACGCGCGCCGCCTCGACGAACTCCTGGTTCTTGAGGCTGAGCACCTGCCCGCGCACGACGCGCGACATGGTCAGCCAGTAGATCGCGCCGATCACGAAGTAGAAGACGGTCATCCGGCCGATGCCGAACTCCGCCAGGTCCGTGCGGTACGCGTTCAGGATCGTGATGAGGAAGATCACGACGAAGATGAACGGGATCGCGTAGAGCACGTCGACGATCCGCATCATCAGGTTGTCGACGCGCCCGCCGAGGAAGCCCGCGGTCGCGCCGTAGGTCACGCCCAGGAGCAGCGACACGAGCGAGGCGATCACGCTGACCTGGATCGAGATGCGGCTGCCCCAGACGATGCGGCTGAGCACGTCGCGGCCCTTGCCGTCGGTGCCGAGCAGCGGTCCGACCTGCCAGAAGCCGAAGAGCGCGGCGCGCGCGCCGAGCATCCAGCGGTCGAAGAACGGCATGTCCTCCCACAGGCCGGGGCGGAACTGCACGTCGAGCAGCTCGGCCTCCGCGGGAAGGCTCGCGCGTCCCGATGCGAGCGCTTCCTCGAGTTGGGTGCGCAGCCCGGTCGACGCACCGCCCTCGCGCGCCTGATCGGAGAAGCGGTGGACGATCGCGTAACGCTGCAGGCGCGTGCCCTTCTTCTGGCCCGGCTTCTCGTAGACGATCGCCGAGCGACCCGACACGTCCTCGACCCACGCGAGGACGGACGGCTCACCGTCGACGCGACGCGGACGCACTTGGTCGGGATCGCCGGGCAGCGTCACATCGACGTAGGTGCGGTGCTGCCAGCCGTCGTCCAGGAGGCTTCCCACCGAGCGCGTCGCCGCGGCGCCGAACTCTGCGGGGGGGGCGGTGTCGAGATCGTCGCCCGCGGCGCGGTCCACGTGCCAGTTGGCCTCCCAGGGCCACGCGGGCGCGACCGGCTCGTCCCGGAGGTTGAGCGCGCTGGGGGAGGCCAGCGGCAGGAGCGGCGCGAAGAAGCTCAGTGCGCCGAACGCGAGCAGGAACCACAGGCTGACGTAGGCGCTCTTGTTGCGCTTCAGTCGCCGCCAGGCGTCCTGCCACAGGCTCTCGCCCTTGAACTCCTCGGCTTCGGCCAGGAGCTTCTCGAGACGCGCGCGTTCGGCCGCGTCGACCGCGCCGAGCTCACCGTCGTCGGCGCTGTGCGTGGAGTCCGCCATGGTTCAGGACTCCTCCAGCTTGATGCGCGGGTCGAGCAGCGTGTACGCCAGGTCCACGAGCGTGTTGAGGCTGTACACGAGGACCGTGTAGAGGATGGTCACGCCCATCGCGAGCGTGTAGTCGCGGTTGAGGGCGCTGTTCACGAAGTGCGAGCCGGTGCCGGGGATGCCGAACAGGCGCTCGATGACGAGGCTGCCGGTGAGGATGCCGGCCACCGCCGGGCCGAGGTAGCTGACGACCGGGAGCAGGCCGCCCTTGAGCGAGTGGCGGAAGAGCACCAGGTGGTCGGGCAGGCCCTTCGCGCGCGCGGTGCGGATGTGGTCCTGGCTGAACACCTCGAGCATGCCCGTGCGCGTCAGGCGCGCGATGTACGCCGCGAACGGCGCGCCGAGCGCGAGGGACGGCAACAGGATGTGGCGCGGCGCGCCCCAGCCCGCGACGGGCAGACCGTCGATGTTGAACGCGAACAGCAGGATGAGGAAGCCGGCGATGACGAAGTTGGGCAGCGCGATGCCGAAGGTCGCGACCAGTCGGAGCGACAGGTCCCAGCCCGTGCCGCGCTGCAGCGCCGACGCGACGCCGGCCGTCAGCCCGAGCAAGAGCGCCCAGATGAGGCCGATCGAACCGAGCGCCACCGACACGGGCAACGACTGCCCGATGATGTCGTTGACCGAGTAGTCCTTCAGCTTGAAGGACGGGCCCAGGTCGAACGCCAGCACGCCGCCGAACACGTCCTCGCGGTAGTCCGGGTTCTCGATCTCACCGGTGCCGTCGGGCGCCGGGACCGTCTTCGTGCTGAAGATGCCTGAGGTCTCGTCGAGGTTGAAAGGGCCGACGTACTGCAGGTACTGCTTCCACAGCGGCCAGTCGAGGTGGTACTGGCGCTCGATGTTGGCCTTGATGACCGGGTCGAGCGTGCGTTCGCCGTCGAAGGGGCCGCCCTCGACGTTGCGCATCAGGAAGAACGACACCGTGACGACGACCCACAGCGTGAGCGCGCCCCAGATCAGGCGTCGGAGGAGGAAGGCGAACATGGGGCGTCAGTCGGTGAACGGCGAGAGGCGGTGGCGCGGATCCCGTTCGGGGAAACGGCCGTTCGGCGCGAAGGGGGGATAGATGCCCTCGGCCGGTCCGGGCGAGTCGACGACGGCGTTGGCCTCGTAGTACTCCGGTCGCGACGCGCGGTGGGCGTCGAGCTCCTCGTCGCTGCGCAGGTACCACCACTTGGGGAACTGCTCGTTGAGCAGGTTCCCGGGGAAGCCGCCCACGCGCGGATTGAGCATGTTCTGCGTGACGTAGCTGTAGATCGGGATGACCGGGAGCTCGGCCATCAGGATCGCCTCCGCCTCGCGGAAGTACTCGAAGCGCTGCGCGGGGTCGGCCTCCTTCTTGGCGGCGTAGATCAGCTCGTCGTAGCGCTCGTTCCCCCAGCCGGTCTTGTTGTTCGCGCCGTCGGAGAGGAACAGGTCGAGGAACGTGTTCGGGTCGAGGTAGTCGCCGATCCAGGCCGAGCGCGACACGTCGTAGTCGAGCGCCGTCTGGCTGCCCAGGTAGACCTTCCATTCCTGGTTGAGGAGCTTCGCGGTCATGCCGAGGTTGCGCTGCCACGAGTCGGCGACGACCTCCGCGATGTCGCGGTGCGCCTCGGAGGTGTTGTAGAGGATCTCGATCGTGGGCAGCGGTTCGAGGCCCGGCCCGTAGCCCGCTTCGGCGAGCAGGCGCGCGGCCTCGCGGCAGTCGGCCTCGAACTGGGCGGTGTACTCCGCGCTGTCGGGATCGGACTCGCACGCCATCTCGGCGTACTCGTAGCCCGGCATCCCGAACGGCACGAACGAGTACCAGGGGATCTGCCCCGACTTCGTGATCTTCTCGGTGATGCGCTTGCGGTCGATCGTGAGCGCGAGCGCGCGGCGGACGCGCGGATCGTCGAAGGGTTCGCGCGTCACGTTGACGCGGTAGAAGTACGTGCCGAAGTAGGGCTGGGGCGTGTAGTCCTCACGCGGCAACAGCCGTGGGACGAGCGTGGTCGGCACCACGTCGAGCCACTGCGCGTCGCCCTGCAGGTACAGGTTGAGGCCCGTCATGTAGTTCTCGACCGCGAGCGCGTCGATCGACTCGAACGCGATCGCCTCGGCGTCCCAGTAGTCCTCGAACTTCTCGAGGCGGATGCGATCGTTCACGCGCCGGAACGCCACGCGGTAGGGGCCGTTCGTGACGATGTTCTCCGGCTTGAGCCACTCGAGCTTCCACGCGTCGCCGGGGTACTTCGCCTGGGCCTCCTCGATGTTGCGGCGGTTGACCGGGAAGAGCGGGTAGAAGCCGGTGAGCTGGATGAAGAACTCGGTCGGCTTCTCGAGCACGACCTCGAGCGTGAAGTCGTCCAGCGCGCGGATGCCGACCGTGTCCTCGAACGACAGCGTGGGACTGCCGTTCTCGTCGATCGTCTCCGACCACGCGCGCGCACCCTCCACGTACTTGAGCTGGTAGGCGTACTCCGCGGCCGTGCGCGGATCGAGGAAGCGCTTCCAGGAGTAGACGAAGTCGTGCGCCGTGAACTGGTCGCCGTTCGTCCAGTAGGCGTCCTCGCGGATCTTGAAGGTGTAGGTCAGCTTGTCCTCGCTGATCGTCCAGCTCTCCGCCATGCCCGGCAGCGGCTCGAGCGTCGCGGGGTCCTTGATGGTCAGGCCTTCGAAGATGGCGCGGAGCACCCGCCCCTCGGGCACGCCGGTCACGACGGCGGGGTCGAGCGTCGCCACCTCCGTGCCGTTGTTGAAGGTGAAGTCGGCGGGCGGGAGGGTGGAGCGGGACAGGGCCCAGACGGCCGCCACGAGCGGCAGGGCGAGGAGCACCGGCGGCAGCACCGAGCGGATCAGGTCCGCGCGCCCGAGGCGACCCCGCCGGGGCCGGCGGCCGCGGGCCGGACGGGGGACGCCGGAGGGGGCGGTCGGTCGGCCTTCGTGGCTCTTGGGTCCTGTCATAGCTGGACTTATGTCGATTCGGCGGGCTCGGGGCAGCACCGCCGTCGGCCCGAGCGCGCGCGCTCGGGACCCGGGGGACCGTCTCGTATATCCTGTGCGGCCCTCGCGGGCCAGAACAGCCGCCTCCGCGCCCCGGCGCGGGGTGCCGGCGGCCCCGCATCTTCGCCCCATCCCCCCGGCTCCCAACATGCTCCATCCGCAGGGTCCGACGCCGTCCCCCGCCCGCTCGTCCCGCTGCCACGCCGCCCTCCCCGGAGCGCTGGCGGCCCTGGCCCTGCCGGCCCTACTGGTGGCCTGCTCCAGCGAGGACTGGACGCCCCCGCCCTCGACCGTGCGCGACGACGCGCGCAACCTCGAGCTGGTGGACAAGCTCCTCGACAAGATGGAGGAGCGTGAGGTCTACGTCCTCGAGCTCGAGGACAACGGCGGCGTGCGCGTCCACCTGGACCGCCGCGAGGGCGGGCTCGCGTCCGGGCCGGTGATGATGGCGCCCGGTTTCGCGCCCGACGGCGGGGGCTCCGGATCGAGCGTCGGCACGGGCTCGACGGGCACGGGCTCGACGGACGCGGGCGCGCCGCGGACCACGGCGCCGGTGGTGGCCGAGGTCGTCGGCCCGTCCGACGCCGAGCCCGACCTGTTCCACCCGGCCAACCAGCCGGACGCGAACGGCGACCGCCCCGCGCAGCCGGACCCGGTCTGGGGCGGCCGCGTGATCGTGCATCTCTCGTCGATGCCGAAGCACATCAACTACATGACCGAGAACTCGGCGGTCACGCGGCGGATGCTGTACGAGACGCACGAGTTCCTGCTCGCGCAGGACTGGGAGTACCACGACCTGCGGCCGCGCGTCGCGAAGTCGTACCAGGTCGAGGACCTGGTCGTGCTCGCGCCCGGCGCCGAGGCGAGCTACCCCGACGCGCGCGCGCTGAAGGTGCGCCCGCTCGACTTCGACGAGCCCTTCGAGGGGCACGTGCTCTACGGCCGCGTCGAGGAGACCGCGGACGGCGGCGCGCGCGTCACGCCGCTGACCGAGGGCGCGAGCGCGATGTCCGCGGCGGTCGAGGTGGCCGCCGAGGACGTGCTCGCGATCGAGCGCGGCTGCGCGATGACCTTCGAGCTGCGCGACGACGTGATCTGGCACCCGGCCGAGGGGACGGCCGACGGCGAGGACTACTCGATCACCGGACACGCGCTCGACGCGCGCGACGTGTACTTCTCGTGGACCTCGTACCTGAACCCGGAGGTGGACTGCGACCAGATCCGCTTCCAGTTCGAGAAGGTCACCGACGCCGAGATCATCGACGACCACAGGATCCGCTTCTTCTACCAGGAGCAGTACTTCCAGTCGCTCGAGTCGGTCGGCACGAGCCTGACGATCCTGCCGTCGCACGTGTACGACCTGTCGGACCCCGACAACCCGTGGCACGACCCGGACGCGACGCAGGCCGCGCAGGGCAAGCACGTCAATGAGAACCCGCACAACCAGAGGTGGGTGGGTCTCGGCCCGTACCGCGTCACCGAGTTCACGCAGCAGTTCGTGGAGGCCGAGCGCTTCGACGACTACTTCGACCCGGAGAACTCCGGCTACCTGGACACGATCCGCTGGCGCTACATCGGTGACGACAACACGTCCTTCCAGGCGCTCCTGAACGGCGAGCTCGACTTCTTCGAGCGCGTCAAGTCGGCCGACTACTTCGGCGCGGCGACCGAGAAGCCCGAGTTCACGAGCAAGTTCTACAAGGGCTACAAGTACCTGGGCTCCTACGGCTACACGGGTTGGAACTCGCACCGCCCGTACCTGGCCGACAAGGAGGTGCGTCAGGCGCTGGCGCACGCCTTCCCGTTCGACGAGTACCTGCGGACGAACTACAAGAACCTGGCGCGCCAGATCACGGGGCCCTTCCCGTACAGCAGCTCGGCGTACGACCACTCCGTCGAGCCCTTCCCGTACGACCTCGACAAGGCCAGCGAGCTGCTCGAAGCGGCGGGCTTCTACGACACCGACGGCAACGGCATCGTCGACCGCGACGGCGAGGACCTCGTCCTCGACTTCATGATGCCCTCGGGCAACGACGCCTCGAAGAACCTGGGTCTGACGATGCAGGAGAACTTCGGCAAGATCGGCGTCGGCGTCGAGATCGTCCAGTACGAGTGGGCGACCTTCCTCGAGCGCATGCGTCAGCGCGACTTCGACGGCTGCAACCTCGCGTGGGTGCCGCCGCTCGAGAGCGACCCCGAGCAGGTCTGGCACAGCAAGTGGGGCCAGCCGGACATCGAGAGCTCGAACAACTCGGGCATCCGTGAGCCGGAGCTCGACGCGCTCATCCTGAAGGGTCAGCGCACGCTCGACTTCGACGAGCGCCAGGAGGTGTGGAAGGAGATCCACCGCTTCCTGTACGACTGGCAGCCGTACCTCTTCGGCTACAACGTCCCGCAGAAGTTCGCGATGAGCAAGCGCATCCGCGGCTTCGAGACGTTCGCGATCGATCCGGGCTATTCGATCCGACGCTGGTACTTCACCAGCCTCGACGAGCCGGGGACGCGCACCACGCGCGAGCGCTGATCGCTCTCCGTGTTCGCGTTCATCATTCGGCGGCTCCTGCTGATGATCCCGACGACGTTCGGGGTCACGCTGGTGGTCTTCGCCATCTACCACGGCGCGCCCGGCGACCCGGCGACCGTGATGATGGGGATGGGCTCCGGCGGGCAGATGAGCCAGAACAACGACGCCGAGTCGCAGGCGGACGCGTTCCGCCGCGAGTTCGGCCTCGATCGTTCGCTCGTCGTCCAGTACCTGAACTACGTCGGGCCGTTCAACCTGCTGCGCGACGGCCACTCCTGGTTCAGCTCGCCGTACACCGAGCGCGAGGTCGTCGACTACGAGCTCGCGGACGGCGGCGTCGCGAAGATCGGGCGCCCGCTCGAGATCGCGCCGCTGCCCGGGACGAGCGACGAGGAGGCCGAGCGCCTCGATGCGGCGGTCGCCGAGATCGTCGCCGCGGTCGGTGATCCGTCCGCCTCGTCCGAGGCCGCCGTGGCGACGCTGCGCGAGGCGGACGAGCGCGCCTACCCGCCGCTCTTTTCCGCGCTGCAGCAGCGCTTCCGGACGCCCGGCGACGGCGCGGCCGCGGAGGTGGCGCGTCTGGTCGAGGTGATCGAACAGCTGTCGGGCGCCGAGATCGAGGCTCCGGACGAGATGGTCACCGAGCTCGGGCGCGCCGAAGCGCTGACCCGCGTCGCCTTCGCCTGGTACTACGACGAAGGTGGCGGCGCGCGCGTCCGGAACACCGGCGAGAACCCCTGGGGCGGCCTGCTCATGGGCGACCTCGGCAAGGAGATGCAGACGAAGCTGCCGGTGGTCACCGAGCTGGGCAAGCGTCTCGTCGTCACCGTTCCGCTGTCGCTGGCGGCCGTGATCCTCTCCTACCTGATCGCGCTGCCGCTGGGCATCTTCAGCGTGCGGCGGCAGGGCACCCGCACGGACACGGTCACGACGATCGGCCTCTTCGTCCTCTACTCGGTCCCGACCTTCTGGGCGGGACTGATGCTGATCCTGATCTTCGGCGCGACCGGCCTCGACTGGCTGCCCGTGCTGGGTCTGCACGACAAGGACGCGGCGACCTTCGGGCCGCTCGAGTACGCCTGGGACACCGTCCTGCACGCGATCCTGCCGGTGGCGACGATGACCTACGGCAGCCTCGCGTACCTGTCGCGACAGATGCGCGCGGGCATGCTCGACGTCATCCGCCAGGACTACATCCGCACGGCGCGCGCGAAGGGCCTCGCGGAGAACGTGGTCATCTACAAGCATGCGCTGCGCAACTCGATGATCCCCGTGATCACGCTGCTCGCGTCGATCCTTCCGATCCTCATCGGCGGTTCGATCATCGTCGAGGCCGTGTTCGACATCCAGGGGATGGGCAAGTACGCGTACGAGGGCCTCTTGCGCCGCGACTTCTACATCGTCATGGCGACGACCACCTTCGTCGGGATCATGACCCAGTTCGGCATCCTGTTGTCCGACATCACGTACTCGCTCGTCGACCCGCGCATCCGCCACTCCTGAGCCGCCATGACCGAAGCCAACGACCAGGCGCCGGCGGCTGCTCTCGAGCCGTTGCCGAGCGATCCGAACGCGAGCTACTCCAAGGACTACTGGGACCTCGTCCTCGACCAGCTGCTGAAGCACGGGCTGTTCAAGGCGGGGCTCGCGGTGCTGGCCCTCCTGTACGGGCTGGCGATCTTCGCGCCGCTCATCAGCAACGACCGGCCGTACAAGCTCGTCGCGATCGACTACGGCGCGTACGAGTCGTCGCTGCGCGGCGTGGGCGTGCTGGCCGGACAGGCCGTCGACGCGCTCGTCGAGGCCGAGGACCCGGCGGCCGCGGCGGACAAGGTCTCGCGCAACGTGAGCGCCGTGTCGACGCGGCTCGACGTGATGGAGCGCTACCTCCCCGAGTCGGAGGTCGAGCCGCTCGATGCGTACGAAGCGGACCTCGTGGCCGCGCTCGCTGCGGCCGAGAGCGGGGCGCCGCTGTCCGAGGAGGCCGGCGCCGAGCTGATCGCGCGCGGACGCGAGATCGCCACGGCCTACCGGCCGATCCGTCACGACGCGCTCGACGCGGAGGACGAGGCGAGCGCCGCTGGCAAGCGCCTCGTGCCGCACACGAGCTATCCGCTCCCGGCGTCGCTGCACTGGTTCTCGGTCTTCTTCATGGTCCTGTGGCTCGTGTGGGCGTCGTTCCCGCTGTGGAACAGCCTCTGGAACCAAGGGCTGCTCGAGGGGCACAAGGAACGGATCCGGCGCGCGCGTTCGGCGAAGTGGGGGGTGCTGCTCGGCGTCCCGCTGCTCGTCGCGATCGCGTGGGGCGTGCTCGGCACCGGTGACGGCGGCGCGTTCGACGTGGCCCCGTACAAGCAGGGCCTGACCAAGGGCACGATCGTCCCGGTCGAAGCGCCGCTCCTGGCTCCGATCACCTACGGCTACGCCGAGCTGCACAAGGAGGAGAGCTTCCGCCCGCCCACCTGGCAGCGCAACGCGCAGCTCGACACCGACGGCCGCTACATCCACGGCCTGCGCCAGGCCAAGCCGGACACGGTGACCGGCTACCTCCCGCCGGCCGTCCCGACGGAGGTGCGCTTCGGCGAGCCGTGGCCCAACGCGCCGCACCGCCACCTCGCGGGCACGGACGAGTTGGGGCGCGACTTCTTCGTGCGCATGCTCTGGGGCGGGCGCGTGAGCCTCGCCGTCGGCATCGTCTCGGCCATCCTGCTGACGGTCATCGGCGTCGTGATGGGCGCCATCGCCGGCTACTTCGGCGGCTGGGTCGACTCGGCGATCATGCGCCTGATCGAGATCCTGCAGTCGATCCCGGCCTTCTTCCTCATCCTCGCGACGATGGCGTTCACGGACCCCGACGTGGTCCCGCCGATCATCGCGATCGTGGTCGTCATCGCGCTCGTGCGTTGGACCGGCGCCGCGCGCCTGGTGCGGGGTGAGTTCCTGCGCCTGCGCGAGCAGGAGTTCGTCGTGGCGTCGCGGGCGCTGGGCTTCTCGAGCGCGCGCACGATCTTCCGCCACGTGCTCCCCAACGCGATGAGCCCGGTGCTCGTCAACGCGGCGTTCTCGGTGGCGGCGGGCATCCTGACCGAGTCGGCGGTGAGCTTCCTCGGCTTCGGCGTGTCGCACCCCGACGCGTCGTGGGGCAGCCTCGTCAACGAGTCCCGCAGCCCCGACCACTGGTGGATCCAGGTCTTCCCCGGCCTGCTGATCTTCCTGACGGTCACCTGCTACAACCTGGTCGGCGACGCGGTGCGCGACGCGCTCGACCCCAAGATGAAGGTCTGACGTGAGCGACACCGACACACGAAGCGCCGGCAAGGCGGTCGACATCGACGCGCGCAAGCCGCTGCTCGAGGTCGAGGACCTCAAGACGCACTTCTTCTCCGAGGAAGGCGTCGCGCGCGCGGTCGACGGCGTGACCTACACGCTGCTCGAGGGCGAGACCCTCGGCGTTGTGGGGGAGTCGGGCTGCGGCAAGAGCGTGACCTCGCTCTCGATCATGCAACTCATCCCGAACCCGCCCGGCCGCATCGTCGGCGGCGAGATCCGCTTCCGCGGCAAGAACCTGCTCGGCGTGTCCGAGAAGGAGATGCGCCGCATCCGCGGCAACGACATCGCCATGATCTTCCAGGAGCCGATGACGGCTCTCAATCCCGTCTACACGGTGGGGAACCAGATCGTGGAGGCGGTGATGCTCCACCAGGGCAAGGACAAGTTCGAGGCGCGCGAGCGCGCGATCGAGATGCTCCGCCTGGTCGGCATCCCGAGCCCGGAGACGCGCGTCGACAACTACCCGCACGAGCTGTCGGGCGGTATGCGTCAGCGCGTGATGATCGCGATGGCGATGTGCTGCGACCCCGCGCTGCTCATCGCGGACGAGCCGACGACGGCGCTCGACGTGACGATCCAGGCGCAGATCCTGGAGCTGATCGCGGACCTGCAGGAGAAGCAGGGGATGAGCGTGCTGCTCATCACGCACGACCTGGGCGTGGTCGCCGAGACCGCGCACCACGTGGCCGTCATGTACGCCGGCAAGGTGGTCGAGTACGCGCGCGTCGACGACCTCTTCGCCAAGCCGCGGCACCCGTACACGATCGGTCTGTTCCGTTCGCTGCCGGACCTCGCGAGCCACGGACAGCGGCTCGAGACGATCCCCGGCATCGTCCCGCCGCCCACGAACTTCCCCAGCGGCTGCCGCTTCCGCACGCGCTGCCCGATCGCGAGTCAGCAGTGCGCCGAGATCGTGCCGGAGTTGGTGGACGTGAAGCAGTCGGACGGCCACGCCCACACCGTGGCGTGCCACAAGCTCGAGGAGGCGGAGAGACTGTGATCGACACCCAGACCCAGACCAGTGCGAGGACGCGCGAGCCGCTCCTCGAGGTGCGCGGGCTCAAGAAGTTCTTCCCGATCTACTCGGGCGTCTTCCGCAACCACACCGGCGACGTGCGCGCGGTGGACGGACTCGACTTCGAGATCGGTCGCACCGAGACGGTGAGCCTGGTGGGCGAGTCGGGCTGCGGCAAGACGACGGCGGGCCGCTCCATCCTGCGCCTCATCGAGCCGACGGGTGGCAGCGCCGTGTGGCACGGCGACAGCGCCGCGCCGGTCGACCTGTTCGAGCTCGACAGCGGCGCGATGCGCGAGCGCCGCCGCGACCTGCAGATCATCTTCCAGGACCCGTTCGCCAGTCTGAACCCGCGCATCCCCGTCTCGGGCGCGATCAGCGAAGCGCTCAAGGTCCACGGGATCGTCACCCAGCGCGACGCGCTCGACCAGCGCGTCGCCGAGCTCATGGAGCTCGTCGGCCTGCGCCCCGAGTTCCGCAACCGCTACCCGCACGAGTTCTCCGGCGGCCAGCGCCAGCGCATCGGCATCGCGCGCGCGCTCGCGCTCAAGCCGAAGTTCATCGTCTGCGACGAGGCGGTCAGCGCGCTCGACGTGTCGATCCAGGCGCAGGTCATCAACCTGCTCAAGGACCTGCAGGACGAGTTCGACCTGTCGTACCTGTTCATCGCGCACGACCTCTCGGTCGTGAAGTACATCAGCGATCGCATCGCCGTGATGTACCTGGGCCGCATCGTGGAGATGGCGACCGCCGAGGAGCTCTTCGAGAACCCTCAGCATCCCTACACCCAGGCGCTCCTGTCGGCCGTCCCGCACCCCGAGCCGACGAAGCGGCGCGAGCGGATCATCCTGCAGGGCGACGTGCCGAGCCCGATCAACCCGCCGAGCGGGTGCCACTTCCACACGCGCTGCCCGGTGGCGAAGCCCGAGTGCAAGGAGCGCTACCCCGATCCGGTGACGATCAGCGACACGCACTCCGCGGCGTGTCTGCTGCTCGAGTAGGACGGCGCGGAACGCGGGTCCCCGGTCGGGGGTCACCGCTCTCCGCGTCCATCCGCGCTCCGAGCGGCGACCGCGCCGTCAGCCCGAGGCACGACCCGGTCGCGCACCGCGACGGCGTGCGAGGTCGAGTCGCACCACACGGGCTCGGCCGTGCGTTCGAGCGGCGAGCGTTCGACCGCGCCCGCGCTGCTGGTGCGACGCTCGCGTTGCGTGCGACGCCCGCCGACTACGCCTCGACGAGCCGCGGCGGCATCTCCACGCCGTAGCGCTCGCGCAGGATCGTGGCGAGCTCCTCGAAGTCGTCGACCACGTGGTCCGCTCGCGCGCCGGTGCCCTCGATGTCGTGCCGCGCGCTGCGTCGCGCCCACACGGTGACCATGCCCACCTGCGCGGGCGGCGCCACGTCGTGCAGCGGGTTGTCGCCCACGTACATCACGCGCGGCGCCTCGAGGCCGAGGTCGGCGAGCGCGGTCTGGTAGAGCTTGGGGTTCGGCTTGGAGATCCCGATCTGGTCGGAGATGAACACCGCGTTCGCGTCCAGGTGGGGGACGAGGCCGAGGCGCACGAGCTTCTCCGCCTGCTTCACCGTCCAGCCGTGCGTGATGACGCCGCGCACGAGGCCCGCGTTCCCGAGCGCGTCGAGCAGCGGCACCACGTCGGCGAAGGGCGCGAGGTCCTTGAACTTCGTGTCGTGGTAGGCGGCGACGCCGGCCGCCACGATCAGCGCGGGGTTGATGCGCTCGAGCGCGTCGGGGCGCAGGCGCTGGAGGAGCTTGTCGAAGTGGTTGTCGTAGTTCGACGAGAACTCCGCGATGACTTCGTCGAGTTCGGCCTGCACGACCGCCTCGGACAGGCCGAGCCCGGCCTTGACCATCGCGCGCACCGCGTTGGCCCGCGCGCGCCGCGCGAAGGCGGTGGTGGAGAAGAGCGTGTCGTCCAGATCGAAGAGGACGGCGTCGAGCGAGGTCATGGGCCAGAGGATAGCCAGCGGCGCGTGCACGGGCGCGGTCGGCGTTCGAATGGGAAAACGCGACCCGGATCGTCACCTCGGGTCCGCTCGTGCCGTCCCGGGCGGGCGGGGGCGGTGGAGGTCGTTGCGCAGAGCCGCCACCGCCCCCGCCCGCCCTGGGACGCCTCCGCCGGGCCCGAGGTGACGGATCCCGTGCCCGATCTCTCGTCGCCGCGGTCCGGACGGTCGGGCTCGCGAGCGCGCCGGCTGCTCCCGCGCCACGCCGTCCCCGAACGCGCGCCCCGAATCGCAGCGCGGGCCGCTCCCGATGGGGGAGCGGCCCGCGCTGGCGCACCGGTTCGCGATCGTGGAGGCGCCGGCCGGTCGCAGTGGCTGGCGCTCCGTCGATCCCGACCCTCGATGCCCTACTCGAGGCGCGCGGCCTCGTCGCGGATGTCCGTGATGAGGGCCTTCATGAGGATCATCAGGCTCGTGGTCTCGTCGCTGTAGCCCTCCTCCTTGAAGAAGAAGCCGAGCACCGGGATCTTGCCGAGCCACGGCACTTCGGCGCGGCGCTCGACGTTGCGGATCGAGTTCAGACCACCGATCAGGATCGTGCCGCCGTCCGGGACGGTCGTGGTGCTGCGCAGGCTCTGCACCTCGAGCTGGGGCAGCTGCAGCGTGATCGCCGCGGCCGAGTTGTTACCCAGCGTGGTGGTGAAGGGCGTGATCCGCACGACGCGCGCCACGGTGGGCTGCACCTCGAGGGTCAGGTTCTGGCGGTCCTGGTGGACCGTCGGGCGCACCTGCAGCGAGACGCCCTCGCTGAGCACGTTGATGATCGGGTCGGCGATGAAGGCCGCGGTCGCGACCTCCACGTCGAAGTCCTGCACGTAGGCGCGCTGGTTGATGACGGACACCGCAGCCTGCTGGCTGTTGTAGACCGTCAGCACCTGGCTGTTCACGATGCGCGCGTCGCTGGACTTCTCGACCGCGGTGAGCAGCGGCGACAGCAGCGCGTCGTCGATGATCTGCATCTGGGTGGTCAGACCACCGACCGAGCTCAGTAGCTCGCCGAGCGGCGTGTCGAAGACGTTCTCGTTGCGCGCCTTGAAGTCGCCGTCCGGGCCGTCGTCGTAGAAGAAGCCGGCCGAGGGGGCGCCGGCCGGGTTGTTGCCCTGACCGCCGTTGTCGAAGCCGAGCGACGTGTTGTCGTCGTTGCCGTTCGTGAAGTCGTCCAGGTCGGTGAACGGCGTGCCCGGGTTGTCGATGCCGCGCCAGTCCACGCCGATCTGCTGCAGCCACGCGTCGGTGACCGTCAGGAACTTCGTGTCCACCGTCACCATCATCGAGGTGAAGCGGCGCAGGTCCTCCAGGAACTTGTTCACCTCGCGGTGCACCTCCATCGTCTGGACGACGAGGATGCCCGACTCGTTGTAGGCGGAGGCGGAGACGCCGTCCTCTTCCCAGCTCTCCACGGAGACGAACTGGGTCAGCAGGTCGGCCAGGGTGTCGGCCTCGAGCTGGATCGACTGCTCGGTGATGGTGCCCCAGGGGGTACCGCCGTCGTCGTCCTCGAGCGCGTCGAGCAGACGGATGCGCTCGATGCGCGGCGCGATGAAGTTCGGCAGCGGCAGGACCAGGTCGGCGACCGGGTAGTACAGCGGCTCGAGCTCGCCGCGGGCGCGCTCCTTCGTGGTGAAGAGCACCGCGCCCACGTCGACGGTCCAGGTCACGTCCTCGCCCGACTGCTCGGCGACGAGGTTGAGGGCCTGGGCGACGGAGATCGGGTTGTTGAGCTCGAGCTCGTAGATGACGCCTTCGTCGAAGACGGCGTTCTCGGCCGCGCTGCTGACGGCGATCGGCACGTCGGTCAGCGCCTGGATCTGGCGGGCGACGGCCATGAGGCTCTCGGCGCCGTCGATGCGCAGGCCGCGGATCTCGTCGCGATCCAGGCGCGAGCGCAGGGCCGCGTCGGCCGCGTTCTCGGCCGCGTCACCGCCCGGCTGGGTGCGGGACAGGCGCATCTCGCTCATCGCGCGCCACTTGTCCGCCTCGGGCAGACGCAGCACGTCGGGGTTCGGGATGCGCTGGCTGAGGATGTGGGCCTTCCACTTGCGGAACTCGGTCTGCTTCGCGTCGAGGTACTCCTCGTTGAGCTCCTCGCGGCGCGCCTTGAAGGCGGTGTCGCGCAGCTCCTGGGCGCGCTCGTTGCGCGGGTCCTCGGCGAGGACCTCGTCGGCGATCTTCAGCGCCTGCTCGTAGGCCTCGGTCTCGAAGGCGCTGATCGCGTCGGCGAGCAGCGAGTCGAGGCGCGCCTGCTCACGGGCGCGGGCCTCCTCCTCCTCCTCGCGGAGCAGCTCGGCGGTGCGCTGCTCCTCGGCGAGGCGCGACTGGCGCTCGGCTTCGAAGCGCGTGGTCTTGGCCTGCTCGAGCAGCGCCTCGGCCTCGGCGCGGATCGCACCCCAGTCCCCGGCGGGGGCGTAGCGCACGTAGTCGAGAGCGATCTCGAACTCGTGGATCGCGCGGGCGTAGTCGTTCGTCGCGGTGGCCAGCTTGCCGCGGCGGATCGCCTCTTCGGCCTGGGCCTTGTAGTAGCCGCGCCGCGCGTCGTACTGCTCGACCGACGTGTCGAGGACGTTCTCCGCGATGTTCTGGTCGACGAGCGGGCCGACCTTCTCGAGCAGGTTGTTCACCGCGAGGTCGTCGGGCGCGTAGCTCTTCGCGCGCATCAGCGTGTTGTACGCCTCGCGGTAGAGCTGGCGGTCGGCCAGGCTCTGGGCCTGATCGACGAGCGACTGGACGTAGTAGCGCTCCTGCTGCTGCTTGAGCGTGAGACGCTCGGTCTCCTGCTCGAGGAACGAACGCGGATCGTCCTGACCGGCGGGCGCGGAGGCCTCGACGGCCGTCGCGTCGTCCGACGCGGGCGTGGCGGCCTCGGCCGCCGACGCCGTGTCGGCGGCGGGCATCGTGTCGTTCCCGTCGGCGTTGGACTGGGTGGACGCGCACGCGGTGAGCGCGAGCGCCGACAGGGACAGAGCGACTGCGACCTTGCTCATGGATCCTGACTGAAGCTGGGTTGGCCGGTGACGGGAACGCGCTGCGAGAAGCCGTGCGTGCGTTCGGGCGTCGGGTCGGGATCGATCCGTCGTGCGCGTGCGCCGGGTGCGGGCACCCGGGCGTCGCGCGCTCGCGCGTTTCGATCCGTGGATGGGGAGGCCGTTGGGGACGGGGTTCGTGTCTGGGGCCGTCGGTCGGGGACGGAGGCGAGCCTTCGTCCTTCGCGCGAGCGCTCGCGCGGGCCGGCGGTGGGGGTCCGTTCGACGACGCCGTTCGCGTGCGTCGACGCGGTTGGGTCGGGAACGGTCGTGCTGGGTGCACGCGCTTCGGAGGCCGCCGGGGAGCGATCGCCTGGGCGCGCCCACTGGCGTTGCCGAGCCCTACCTCGCCCGCGATGCGCGGTTGCGATCCGGTCGCGGCCCTTCGGTGCGCGGGCGCTCGATGGGTGAGCGGACCGGCCCGGCGGGGCGGCCGGGGAGCGATGTGGGGGGTGACGGCGCACCTGTGGGGGGACTCGCCGAGCCGACCGGTGGGGTACGGCGGTCCGGCGAGGCCCGGGAGTGTAGCGATCCGGGGCCCCGATCGGGTCCGCGCGGCAGGAGGAATCCACGCCGAATTCGGGGCCTCGGAGGGGGTCGCGGGCCCGCTGCGCTCCCCTCGGCGGGGCGGTCGGATCGAGGGCGACCCGGTCCGTCGGAGGTCGTGCGCGGGCGGGCGGGACGGGCCGTGCCGTCGATCGCGGGGGCCCGTCGCGGACCGCTCGGGAGCTGGCGTGCGGTAGCGACGGAGCGCGGTTCGCCGGTGCGGTGGAGGGGCCTTCGGGGGCGAGGGGCCGGTGCGGGAGAGGAGCCGGAGCCGGAGCAGGTCGGGGACGACGGGTGTGGGGCTGCGGTGCGTGTGACGGTTCGGTGTGCGTGAGGGTGCAGCGCGTTCGAGGGCGGAGCGTCCTCGAGGGTGCGACGCGCGCGCCGAGGGCGAGGACTCGCCGCGACGGTGCGCGTCGCGGGCGTCGGTGTCCCCGGCCGGTGCGCACGTCGCGCGGACGCGCGTCCTCGGCGCGGCGGCGCGGGCGGGGCTCCATCTCGAGCCGGGCACCAACGCGAGCCGGGTTCCAACGCGAGCGGGGCGCCCTTCGGCGCCCCGCTCGATCCCGCGCGAGGCGGGTGCGTGCTGCCGGCCGCGGCCGGCGCGCGGGCCTCAGCCCTCGTAGCTGCCGGCGAAGCTCACCTTGGTGAAGCCCGCGTCGAGGACCCGGTCGAGCACCTTGACCACGTCCTCGGTGACGATGCCCGTGCGCGGGTCGAGGGTGACCGGGCGCTCGGGGTCGGAGGCGGCGATGACGGTCAGGCGGTCGGCGACCTGCTCGATCTGGTCCGAGGTGAACGCCTGGGGCCCGATCTTGATCGCGAAGGAGCGGCCCTCGTAGATGAAGCGCGAGTGGATCGCCGGGTTGTAGGCGCCGCCGCCGCGCGGGGCGAGCTGGCGGCCCTCCTCGATCACGTCGAGGCGGATGTCGAGCTTCTCGACCGGATCCACCTTCGTCGTCTGCGTGCCCATGTCCTTGGGCAGGTAGGCGACGAGCTTGCCCTCCAGCTTTTTGAACTTGATCGTGCACATGAAGAAGATCAAGAGGAGGAAGGTGACGTCGATCATCGGCGTCATCTCCATCTTCTGCTCTTCCTCGGCGATCTGGCTGAGTTGGCTCTTGCGCTTCTTGGTGCGTGCCATCGGATCAGGTGCTGCTGCTGGACGGGTGGGCGAGTCGACCGAACGCGTCGGTCGTCGGGACTCGCGTGTGCGATTCGAGTGCGTGCGACGCTCGAGCCGGCGGGAGACCGCGCGGCCCGTGCGGCGCGGCGTCAGTTGCCGTCGGGGACCTTCGCGGCGAGCTCCACCTTCCAGATCTTGATGTTCTGGTCGGCGCACATCTCCATGATCTTCTGGATCTCGCGGAACGGCGTGAACTCGTCCGCGCGGATCAGGATCGGCTCGTCGGGCAGGCCGTCCTCGGCCTTCTTCATGCTCCGCGCCATCGAGGCGAGGTAGCTGGAGACGCGGCTGCGATCCACGTTGCCGTCGGCCGGATCGAAGAGCGTCTCGCGACGCACGATGATCTTGCCGTCCTGGCGGATGTTCAGGATCGGACGGCTGGCCTCCGGGTCCGGCTTGTCCTCCTGGGCCTTCTGCGCGAGCGGCAGCTCGAGGTCCTCGAGCTCCTGCTGCGAGAGGTCCGTGATGATCATGAAGAAGATGATGAGCAAGAACACGACGTCGATCATCGGCGTCATGTTCATCTCCATGTCGGTCTCGGCGTCGTGCTTCTGCAGGTTCATCGTCGACTCGAAGGTGGGGCGCGCGCCGGGGCGCGGCGGTCCGAGGAGGTGCGGTCCGGGCCTGTTCGGTCCGAAGGGGTGAACGGGGGTCGCGGGGCGGGGTTCAGCGCGACCGGCGGGGCTGGCCCGATTCCCGGAGGAGGTCGTTCGGAGAGGGCCGTTCGAGGAGGGCGTCGGCCCGTTCCTACTTCGTAAGGGCCTTCTTCGTAGGGGCCATCTTCGTCGCGGCCGGATCGTCGGGGTGTCGCGCGCTCCGTCCGCCTCCCGCGGCGATCGGTCCGGGAGCGGACCGGGCCGGCGGGGGCGGGACGGGCGCGGACCGCCGCGATCAGCCGTTCAGCTCGGCTTCGCCCGGACGGAAGCGCTCGAAGAGGTCCTCGACGATGGCGCCGACCTCGATGACCGAGCGCACCAGGTTGTTGCGCAGGAAGGCGAAGGCGGCCGTGGTCGGGATGGCGACCAAGAGACCGAACATCGTCGTGAGGAGAGCGATCGAGATACCGTTCGCCAGCTCGGCCGGCGAAGCCTGACCCTGCGTGGCGGCGATCGTCTTGAACGCGATGATCATGCCCCACACGGTGCCGAGCAGACCGACCATGGGCGCGACGTTCGACAGGAGCGCGAGCCAGCCGAGCTTCTGGTGCAGGCGGATCGACTCCTCGTCGCCCATCTCCTCGATGGCCGTCTCGATGACGTCGAAGTCGTGGCCGATCTTCGCGATGCCGGCGCCGCAGATCTTCGTGAAGAAGGTGGGCTGGTCCTCGCAGAGCTCCATGGCCTCTTGGAACTGATCCTCGTCGAACAGGGCCTGGACCTCGTCGATGAGCTCCGGCGGGGCCAGCTTGTCGCGCTTCAGGGAGATGAAGCCCTCGATCGCGAGCGCGAGCGAGATGACCGAGAGAAGGATCAGGAACCAGCCGAAGCCACCGGCGTCGACGACGAGTTCACCGACGTTCATCTCGACGTCGGTGTCCTGGGCGAGAGCGGTGCCGGCGAGGGCCGCGAAGGCCAGGATGCTCACGGCGATCTTGGTGGGGGCGTTCATCCGGGAGGGAACTCCTATCAGGCGCTTGGAGCGTGGGTCTGGGTCACCGCTGGTGGACGAGGGGCCGTCCCGACGATCGCGTGCGGCGCGGCGCACGAGTGCTCGATCGCACGAAGAACACGCGCGGGTCGAGAGGGTCGGGACGAGCGTCCGACCGCGACCCGACACGGGTGCCCAGCGGAGGGGTGGATGGGGGTGGGGAAGGGCTCCGGTCGCCCGTCCGCTCCCGCGAGGGAGCGATCGACGAGCCGGAAAGGACCGGCGCCCGAGCGGGGCCGGTGATCGTGAGGGGAAATGGTAGGGAGCGGGGCCCTCGACTGGAACCATCGGGACGGGTTCCGGCCGTCGGGACCGCCGCTCACCTCACTCGCCGAGGGTGGCGAGCAGCTCGCGGCCGGGGCGGGCCGAGGGGGTGTCCGGGAAGCGCTTCAGCAGCTCCTCGAGCCACAGCCGCGCTTGCGCACGGGCTTCCGTATCCCCCAACTCGAGCGTGGTTGCGGCCAGACCCAGCAACGCGCGCGCGACCAGGTCCTGGGCGCCGAAGGCGGTGGCCGAGACGGCGGCGTACTCGACCTGGGCGTCGCGCAGCTTGCCCGCGGCCTCGTAGCTGCGGGCCAGGCCCATGCGGGCCTCGAAGCGGGCCAGCGCGGTGGACAGCTGACCGCCGTCCTCGGGGCGCTTCGCGCGGCTCTTGAAGAAGCTCTCGGCCTGGGTGCCCTGGCCGCCGGCGAGCAGGATCCAGCCCTCGCCGAGCTGGGCGCGCTCGCGCACGGCCTCGGCCTCGATCGCGACCGGGTCGTCGGCGTCGCGCGCCGAGGCCACCGCGGTGGCGGCCTCCTCGAGGTTCGCGAACAGGTCGCGGGCGCGGTCGTTCTCGCCGGCGTCGAGCGCGGCGTGCGCGCCGGCCAGGCCGGCCTCGAGGCACAGGATCGGCTCGTAGCCGACCGCGGCCTCCGCGCCCGACAGCTCGCCGAGCAGGGCGGAGTAGCGATCGATGGCGACGCCGGTGTCGCCCTCCACGTGGGCCAGGCGGGCCTGCCAGCGGCGCGCGCGCGGCACGTCGCGGTGGTCGCCGTGCTCGCTCACGAAGCGGTCGGCCAGGGCGCGGGCGCGCCCGATCGCGGCCGGGTCGGCGCTCGACATGCCCACCTCGGCGCCGATCGCCTCGAGCAGCGCCGCGGCCTGCACCGGTGCGCGGTCGGCCGTGCGGGCGACCTCGGAGAAGGCCTCGACGGCCTCGGCGTAGCGCCCGGCCTTCACGTGCTTGCGCCCGTCCTCGAACTCGACCGGCAGGCGGTTGAGCTGGACGCGCAGCACCTTCGTGTGGTCGTAGCTCTTCTCCTCGCCGTCGACCTCGATGACGACGCGGTCGAGCCGCGCCTCCACGAGGGTGCCGGCGATCGGGACCTCCGAGTCGCGGCGCCCGGCGATGATCACCAGGTCGGGGCGGCCGTCCTGCAGCGTGCGCGCGACGGGCGCGGCCGCGGCGACGGCGGGGGAGGGAGCGGCGAAGGGAACGCTGGGGGCCGGCGCGAGGGCGGCGGCGAGGAGGAGGGAGGTCAGCATCGCGGGTCGTCGGTCAGTGCTGGGGTGGAGCTGTCGTCGTTGGCGTCGTCGTCGTGGTTCGGGCGCGGATCAGCGCGCGAGGCGATCGAGCCAGCGGTACAGGGCCGGGACCCGCGGGTCGCAGCCGTTCTCCTCCATGAGGCTGAAGTCGTTCTTGTTCTCCAGCTTGAAGGTGTCGAGGATCCGGCGCAGCGACTCCTTGTACTGGCTGTCCTCCTTGCCCCACTGGTAGAGCGTCCACAGCTCGAGGAAGCGGGCTTCGTACCAGGAGGGCACGTACTTGGTGCGCTCGGTGGCGGTGAGCTTGGTGGCCCACACGTAGGCCTTCTCGAGCTCCTCCGCGCCGCCGACGCCGGCCATGACCTCGGGGTCGGTCGGGTCGCCCTTCATCCAGCCGGCGACCGACTTGATGTAGGCGGTCACCACCTCCGAGGAGGGGCGTTGCGCGGCCTCGTCGTCGGGATCGGGGACGAGCGGCGCGAGGATCTCGTGGGCCTCGGCGAGGCGGTCGAGCTGGATGTAGACGACGCCGAGGTCGGGGCGCACGAAGGTGCGCAGCTTGTCCGCGTACGCCTCGTCGTCGGCGAACGCGGTGTCGATGCGCTCGAGCGTGTCGAGCGCCTTCTCGAACTGCTCGAGCTCGATCCACAGGCGCGACTCGATGCGCAACAGGTCGAACGACGGCGTCGAGGACAGGCGGTTGCGCAGCTCGACCACGCGGCTGAGCGGCTCGACGACCGCGGCGCGTTCCTCGGTGCCCTTCTCGGCGGTGCGGTAGGTGTCCCACAGCGGCGTGAAGAGGTAACCGCTCGCGTTGCGCGTCTGCGCGGACTCGGGGTAGGCGGCGACCAGGCGCTCGAAGATCTCGAGCGCGCGGTCGATCTGGCCGAGCTCGACGGCGGCCTGCACGGCCTTGGACAGCGCCACGTCGTGGGTCTCGACCTGCTCGGGGAACTCGGTCGGGTAGCCGGAGAAGACGTCGAGCGCGCGGCCCCAGTCCTCGGTGTCGATGGCGATCTCGCCCTGGAAGAAGCGCACGCGGTCGAAGGCCGCGCGGAGCTGGCCGCGCACGTCGCCCTCGGCGTTGGCGAGGTCGGACTCGAACTCGTCGAACGCGGTGGCGGCGTCGTCGAGGTCACCGGCGCGGTAGTAGCACTCGCCCTCCTTGGAGCGCGCGGCGCCGTACTGGGCCGTGTCGTCGGGGACCTGCGCGTACTGCGCGGCGGCCTCGCGGTACTTGCGCGCGGCGATCGTCTCGTTCGGCGCGTTGCGGGCCTCGTTGTAGAGGCGCTCGGCCATGTCCCAGTAGATGTTGCCGCTGTCGGCGGCGTAGGTCTCGACGTAGCCGGCGAGCTCCTGCTGGAGCGCCTTGGCCACCGGCGAGTCGCTGTCGCCCGCCTTCATCCAGCGGCTGAGCGCGGAGTAGGCGGCCTGGGCGTTCGGCCCGTCGTAGGCGTCGTTGCCCTGCCAGGTCGTGACGCCCTCGCGGTAGGCCATGACGGCCTCGAGGTTGCGACCCTGGCGGCGGTAGCACTCGCCCATGTAGTAGGAGACCTCGGCGCCGTAGATCTGCGCGTTCACCGGGTCGGTCTGGACCTGGTCGAGCACGCGGCGGAAGCCGGCGAGCGCGCTCGTGTAGTCGCGCGCTTCGAAGGCGCCCTTGGCGGCCTGCAGCAGCACGTCGGGGCCGAAGGTGAGGCCCGGGCTGTCGATCAGGTCGTTGATCAGGCTCTTGGCGCGCGCGGCGACGCGGCCGTTGTCGTTCTCGGCGAGGTCGAGCGCGAGCGTGAGCGACAGCTCGAGCGCGGGGCGGATCGAGCGCGCGCCGAAGCCTGCGGCGTCGGCCTCCTCCTCGGTCTGGAACCACGCGTAGTTCGCGCCGCCCGCGCTACCACCGATGACACCGCCGGCGTCGAACAGCGCGCGCGCCGCGGCGACGAGCGCCAGGTCACCGCGCACGTTCGTGTCGAGGTTCTCGAGGTTCTTGATGTTCAGAAGGTGCAGGCCGGCGTTCGCGCCGTCGGCGCTGTTGCCCGCCTGCATCTGCGCCTCGATGAGCGACGGCGTCACGCCCTGCAGGTAGAACCAGCGGAACTGCACCTGCGGGTCGGAGATGTACTCGCGCAGCTCGGCCCAGTCCTCGCGGTCCTGGGTGATGAGGTCCTCGGCGATGTAGCTGAAGGTGTCGGCGGCGTCGCCGACGCGACCTTGGGCGAGGTACACGTCGCCCAGGATCATGTACGCCTGCTGGGGGAAGGAGGAGTCCGGCGGCGCGTAGAACGGCAGTTCGCCCATCTCCTCCTCGGCCAGCGTGAGGTAGCCCTCGCCGTCCTTGGCGGCCTGACCGAGGCGCAGCAGGAGGCGGCCGCGGTCGAGCTTGAGGTTCCACAGGAGGTTCTCCTGGGACGGCGTGCGATCGGCCATGTCCTCGAGCTCGGCGATCACGTCCGACGCGCTCGACAGCACCGACGAGACGCGCTCCTCGATCTTCTTGCGCAGCGCGGTCTTCGCGTCGCCGGCGGCCTCTTCGACGAGGTCCGACATGTGCGTCGTGTAGTCCATCGCCGCGCTGACGTAGGCGCGACGCGCCTCGGCGATGTAGATCGACGCGGGGTAGCTGTCGATGAACGCGGAGTAGCCGTCGAGGGCCTGCTCGAAGAGCGGCTCGCGCTGGCTGTCGTCGCCGATCGTGCGCGCGCCCGCCACGTAGACATCGCTGCGCGCGAGGGCGAGGGCTTCGCGCTGCGAACCGGAGAGGCCGGCGCCCTCCAATTCGGCGAGCACGTCCTCGGCGAGGTCGATGAACTGCCAGGAGCTGGCGAGCCCGCGGGCGTACTCGATCTGTTCGTCGATCACGCGGTCCTGGCGGGGCGCGGCGGTCGCCAGCGGGGCGGCGACGGCGGCGAGGGCGAGAGCGAGGACGAGAGGCTTCGTTCGGCGCATCACGGGTGCGAGTTCGCGTAACGGGAGGCGGGCGCGAGGTGGAGGACGGGCGGGCGCGAACGCGCGCGCAGCGACCGTCGTCCGTTCGGACCGGGTGTACCCGTCGGCGCGGTGGGTGTTTCGGTGCGCGCCGCCACTTCTGGGGGAGTGCGGCGCGGGGTCGAGATGGGGCTCGGGGCGTCCGGAACGGGGCAACGGGCCGCGGGCCGGACGGTTCGACGGGCGTCGGCCCGTCGGGATGGGCGCAGGAGACTAACCGACGACCGGGGTCGGGCGAAGCTGGGGAGGGTTCGCTTTCGTGACCGGTACGGTGTCAGACCCCCTGGTCATCGGCGGGGCCGCCGCGCATCGCGCGGCGGCTCCGCCGATGACCAGGGGGTCTGACACCGTACCGGTCACCGGAACGGCGACGGGGCCCGCCGCGCAGTGCGCGACGGGCCCCGTCGGGTTCGATCCTGGCGAGCGCGTCGCCGGTCGGTCGGCTCAGCGACCGGGACCCAGCTCGACCTCCGTCGGCTCGAGCTCCTTCGGGATGACGATGTTCGCCGTCAGGAGGATGAGCGTCTTGCGGTTGTCGATGAAGTTGGCCTTGCGATCGAAGAACAGGCTGACGATCGGGATGTTGCGCAGGATCGGCACGCCAGCGGTGTTGTTCTGGTTCGTGTGCAGGCGCAGACCGCCGAGCAAGAGGGTGCCGCCGTCCGGGACGGAGGCGACCGTGCGCAGGCGCTGGATCTCCAGTTCGGGGAGCTGGATCTCGACCGTGGTGGCCACGTTGAGCGTCGTGATGAAGCTCTCGATCGGCTGCGTCAGCACCGCGACGGTGGGGCGCAGGTCGAGGGTCACGAAGCGGCGGTCGGCCGAGACGACCGGGCGCACGTCGAGGACCACGCCGTCCTGGATGACCTGGATGACCGGGTCGGCGATCGACGACGCGGTCGCGATCTCGACGTTGTAGTCCTGGACGTAGGCGAACTGGTTCAGCACCTGCAGGCTCGCGCGCGCGCCGTTGAAGACGAGCAGGCGCGGGGCGGTGACGACCTCGACGCGTTCGGCCTTGCTGACCGCGCGCAGCAGCATCTCGAGCTGCAGGTCGCCGAGGTAGGTCCACGAACCGGAGAAGCCGCCGGCGGTCGTGATCTCGTCGTTGCCGATCGTGGTGTCGAACAGGTTCTCGATGCGGGCCGACATCGTCTCGCCGTTGCCCTCGTCGAAGAAGATGCCCTTGTCGTTGCCCAGACCGATCGTGTCGGTCAGGCCGTCGGCGGTGGTGCCGGTCGGACCGAAGTCGTCGAACTGGCTGCCGTCACCCAGTCCCGGCGCGCCGAGGCCGCGGAAGTCGACGCCGATCTCCTCGAGGAAGGAGTCCTGCACGCGCAGGAAGCGCGTCTGGATGTCGACCATGATCCCGGCCAGGCCCTGCAGGTCCTTGAGCAGCGCGTCGATCTGCCCGTGCACCTCGGGGGTCTGGTAGACGGTGAGCACGCCGGTCTCGGTCAGTTCGATCGAGCCGTTGTCCCACGAGTCGGGGGAGACGTTCTCCTCGATGAGGCCGACGAGCTCGTCGCCGGTGAGGACCGTCGCCTCGATGTCGAGCTCGTCGTCCTCGACGTACTCGATGCCCTCGGACGGGAGCACGTTGATCTCCGGACCCGGGAAGTCGCGCGGCGCGCGGATCAGGTCGCGCACCTCGTAGGTCTTCAGGCCGTAGATGCCCGTCTCCTCCTCGGTGGTGACGAACTTGACCGTGCCGTCGGCGATGGTCCAGCGGACCTCTTCGCTCGTGGCGGCGATGAGCTCGAGCACCTCGTACACCGAGCGGTTGCCGACCGACAGGTTCACCGCGGTGTCCTCCTCGTCGAGGTCCTTGACCTCGGCCGAGAGCAGGAAGTTGATGCCGGTGTTCTGCGACAGGAAGCGCGCCACGTTGAGCAGCGGCGCGCCCTCCTCGCCGTCACCGAACACGCCGGGGACGCGCACGTTGCGCAGCGTCTCGGTGACGCGGGCGCGCTCGGGGTCGGAGCCCACGTCGGTGCCGGTGAAGCCGTGCGGCTGGCGCGGGCTGACCACGTCGCGGTAGCGCTCGAGGTCGAACACGATCGGGTCGGTCTGGGGGACGTCGGAGTACTCGAGGTCCTCCATCGTCTCGATCCAGGCCTCGCGGTATTCGCGCTGCAGGTCGGCGTCGCGCTTGTTGAGCTGCGCCACCGTGGCGATCTCGCGCATCTCCTCGGCCGACTGGTTGCCCGGGTCGTAGGTGAGGATCAGCTCGGCGAGCGACTTGGCGCGCTCGTAGTCGTCGGACAGGAAGGCCTGGTGGGCGTCGGCGTACCACTTGCCGAGCTTGCGCTCGCGGTACTCGGCGGCCTCGCGCTCGGCCTCGAGGCGGTCGCGCTCGGCGTCCTCCGCGCGCAGGCGCGACTCGATGATCGCCTGCTCGTCCTGGGCGTCGAGCGCGATCTCGATGCGGCGCTGGACGATCTGCAGGTCGAGGTCGGTGTCCTGGATGAGCGGCTGGAACGAGACGATGTTGCGCGCGCGCTCGAAGTGGCGCAGCGCCTCGTCGTACTGACCCAGGCGCATCGCGTTGTCGCCGTCGAGCACCGCTTCCTCGGCCTCGAGGCGCGCGAGCTGGCGGCGCACGATGACGATGTTCTGCTGGTCGTCGAGCATGTCCGCCGCTTCGATCAGCGGATCGCCCATGGTCGAACGCACCTTGCGCAGGCCGTCCTGCGCGGCGACGTTGCCCGGGTCGAGCTCGAGCGCCTTGGCGTAGGCGACGAGCGCGAGGTCGAGCTGCGCCTTGTCGTAGGCCGTGTCGCCCTCGGCGATGAACTCCTGGACGAGCAGGCGCGTGCGCTCGGCGCGACGCTCCGCCGACTCGATGAAGTCGTCGGTGTCCTGCGCGGCGCCCGGCCGGGCGGCGGCCGGAGCGGTGGTGCTCGTGGCGAACGCGGCTTCGGTCGTCAGCCCGGTGGGCGTGGCGACCGGCTCGGCGGCGGCGACCTCGACGGTCGTCGGCGCGGCCGCGTCTGAGTCGGACGCTCCTGCTCCGGTGGAGGCGCAGCCCGTCAGGGGAACGATGGCTGCGGACGGAAGGAGCAGGGGCAGCAGCAGGGTGCGAACGCGCATGGATGGATGGGTGCGTTGCTGCGGGACGGTCGCCGTGTGAGAAGGCTGGTCGTCGCGTCGGGACGCGGACGGCCGCACGGTGGCCGGGGCCCGTCGGGGCTGGGGGAACCGACGCGCACGGCGTCGGCGATGGGGAAGGACCGCTCGAGGGGAGGGACGCTCCGCCGGACGCTGCGCGGCACCGCGCGAGGACGCACGGGGCCAGTGGGGCGGGCCGGTGGAGCGGGTCGGTGTGACGGTCGCCGCGTTCCGCGCGCCCGAGGGACTGCCGGTGGGGACCGGCGGCGGGGCGCGGCTCGCGGTGGACGAGAAGGCTCGGGAGAATAGCGGTGGCCCTGGAGGGGGTCAACCGCGGCGCAGGGCGCGGGCGGAGCCGCCGGAGGGTCCCCGCCGGGCCCCGCGC
>Ga0180429_10000245_pt1 | contig 49102 bp, 51 predicted proteins | sample SS_ome_FD_132428 | JGI IMG/M metagenome (GOLD analysis project Ga0180429, IMG submission 132428) | Hypersaline lake sediment archaeal communities from the Salton Sea, California, USA - SS_1_S_1 metaG | ecosystem: Environmental > Aquatic > Non-marine Saline and Alkaline > Hypersaline > Sediment ... | reverse complement strand
TTCACCGGATCGCGGACGATCTCGCCTACGTAATCCAGCACAAGAACCTTGATTTCGTGCACACGGGCGTATTTTTCTGCCATAAACGCTATGTCGTAGATGTCCCGGGGGTGATTATCGGAAATGTGGAGATTGCCCTTCTACGGGGGCTTTTTTTTGTGGCTTCTTCTCCCCTCGCACCTCGGAAACGCCTTTCGACTCTGGATCAGGGCCCTTGTGCACCGATGGGCATCTTCTTTTTTTCTTGACCTGCGGACCGGAGAGAGGGTAGGATATCTGATTATTAGACAATATAGCGTTATACAATAGTCTCGAACGGAGGGAGGAGCGTTCATGAAGAGGGTGCCCAAGCTGTTCTCGGCCCTATTGATAGTCGCGAGCCTCATGCCCTCGGGAACAATACTTGCTCAGGAAGAGCCGGCAATCATCGTGGTGAGCTTTCTGGGGCACAACACCCTTACCCAGAAAGACGTCATCATCGAAATGGAGCCGTACACACGGTTGTACCTGGAAGGTACAACCGTGTACTGGACCCACTCGGTAGAAAACGAAGAAGACATGAAGTGGGGTTCAACACCTTTCTACGAGCTTTCCCGTGTCCTCGACCTCATTTCTCATCAACGCGGCATTCCCAAGAGCAAATTCTACTTCATCTTCGGGCGCGGTTCGTGGGGGGAGGACGACGAGGTCGATCTGATTCACGCACTGCGCGATATCAGGGAGAATAAGTTGGGGCCGCCCGACTTCCGGAGAGCCTTCAAGGTGTTCGTGACCAAGAGCTGGGGCAGCTGGGATGTCATCAACGCCCTGAACATGCTGGACGACGATGAAGTAGAAGCGATGGGGGCGGTGGACATGCTCATCCAGGTGGACGGGGATGGTCCGTCTCCTTCCATCATGACCAATCCGACCAATACCCCACGATGCGATCCTGATACAGACGCCCCCTGCACCAGCAAGGCATATCGATTTCGGATACCCGATTTCGTGGACTATACCTGCAACACGTACCAATGCTGCGACAGTTTGATCCTGGGCCGGGCCTCTGGATGTATGGCAGCCTTTCCGGCTGATCCATACACAAACAAGGAGATCACTCTGGACTGGATCTATAACTGCAACTCGAATCCCGTTTATCCCTACCCCGGAACCAATTACGGGCGCGACCTCGGGATACAGCCCACCCACAGGAATATGGAAGAGATCACCTCCATTATCCCTTCATGCTGGGACTATGAGGAAGAAGAATGGCGAACCGTTCCCGGAATCGTCTATCGTGGCGTTGTCAGGGTCTATGACGTGGATGGTGACGAAATAACCAATCTGTCCGACAACTGTCCCGAAGTTGCCAACGAGTTCCAAAGCGACGGCGATCGGGACGGCGTGGGTGATGCCTGTGACAACTGTCTCCGTATACCGAACCCGGACCAGGCCGACAGCAACGGCAACGGGATGGGAGATGCATGCGAAAGCATATATGACGGTGATGGTGATGGGGTGTGGGACGGCGACGATAACTGTGTGGGAACCCCGAATCCTGGGCAGGAAGATGGCGAGTTTGCATGTTCTGATAGTGGTTCTTGTATCCATGCTCCAGATGGAGTTGGAGATGCCTGTGACAACTGTCCCGGAATTCAAAATGCAGGACAGGAGGATACCGATACCGGGTGGGTGTTGATCGGAAAGATCCCGGTCTTCACGACCGGTGATGGCGCTGGTGATGCCTGTGACAATTGCCCTGATATTCTTAATCCAGACCAGGAGGACCAGGATGGGGACTGGATTGGTGATGCTTGTGACAATTGTGTGGCGGTCGTCAATTACGAACAGTCCGATCGCGATGGGAACGGTGTGGGCGATGTCTGCGAACCGGACACAGACAATGACGAGGTTGCCGACGACCTGGACAACTGCCCGGGAATCTACAATCCGATGATCGTGATAAGCCCCTTGTGGCCCCGCCAGCAACCGGACCAGGACGGAGACGGTTTGGGCGATGTCTGTGATAACTGTCCCGAGACTATGAACATGGACCAGACCGACAGCGACGGCAACGGAACGGGCGATGCCTGCGAGCCGGCGCCGACAGATATGGACGGGGACGGGGATGTGGACGAAGACGATTACACCACCTTCGGAGCTTCGTTCGGAGCCTGTACCGGAGAGAGTGGCTTCGTTCCGGCAGGGGACGCGGACGGCGACGGGTGTGTGACCGCCACGGACAGGGATATCCTGTTTCCGGATTGTCTGCCGGTGACTGATTTGACGGGCCAGCCCGGGGGGGCAGGGGAGGTCCGGCTTGCCTGGACCCACCTGGGAGCGGACTCCTACGACGTCTATCGCACAAGTGAGGGGGAAGACTGGGCCCTCATCGCGAATACCGCCTCCACGGAATCCCTCCATGTGGATGTAGATCTCATAAACGGAACGGCTTACACCTATGTGATTGCCAGTGTGTGCAATGAATCGCAAGGGCAAATCTCCAACGAAGTGAGCGTCACACCCCTTCTGCCGGATACCGACGGTGACGGAATTGCAGACGTTTCTGATAACTGCCCCCATAGTGAAAACCCAGGGCAGATGGATAGCGACAGTGATGGTCTCGGAGATGTGTGCGACGGCTGCCCCAACGATTCCAACAAGACAGTCCCCGGTGTCTGTGGTTGCGGAATGTCGGATGCAGATTCGGATGAAGACGGCACATTGGACTGCAACGACGGTTGCCCGGATGATTCCGGGAAGGTGGAGCCAGGGGCGTGTGGTTGCGGGGTGCCGGATTCGGACTTGGACGGGGATCTTATTCCGGACTGCAATGACAACTGTCCGAATGAAGCGAATCCTGGACAGGAGGATTTCGACGAGGACGCTCTGGGAGATGTCTGCGATGCCGATGACGACAACGATGGCCTTGCGGACGGGGAAGACAATTGTTCGCTCCTAGCTAACCCGGACCAGGCTGACTATGACGAAGACGGTGAGGGCGACGCTTGCGATGGTGATGACGATGCTGATGGTATTGAAGATGGGGCGGATTCGTGTCCAGGGACGGGGGTGGGTTTGCTCGTGGACAACGGAGGTTGTAGCGGTGAGCAGCTCGTAGATGTCGCATGTAGCTGCGATTCAGATTGGAAGAATCACGGCGAATATGTGCGTTGTGTTGCACGCGCGGCGGGAGACCAGGTAGCGGCTGGGCTACTCGGCGAAGAGGAGAAGGGCGATATAGTCTCAGGGCGCGCCAAGAGTGGCTGTGGCAAGAAGAAGATGTAGCGCGGCTTGCTCGGGCACATCCTTCGTGGGGAAGGCCGAAGAACCTGGATTTCGGAACCTGCTAGACATAGCGAAAGCGGAGCGGCCGGAAGACTATTCACTTCGATAGAACCGAAAGATTCATTTGACCATAGGGAGGACCCGCATGGACAGGAAGCAAACGGAGAGTATGGAAGAAATAAAGAGGGAAATTACCGTGCAAATTGGGAATCTATCCCGATCGATCGGAAAAATGCCGCACGAAGATGAAAATGTCAGGGAGGCGGGAAACGCCCTCCTCAAACTGGGTGCGCTTGTCAGCAAGGCCCTCGATATTCCAATGCCCTAGCAGCATCTGCTTTCTCTTTGCACAGCCGGCCCATTCCCCCCCCGCCAAAGAACCCGCCCTCTCCTTGACGTCTGCAAATGAGCGTGCTAAGAGATAATTATTCCCAACCTAAATCTATTTTAAAGTTTCTCTTTCGTTGGATATACTTTCGGACAAAGGAGGTTCTATGAAGTGTTGTAACAGATTGATTCCTGTTCTTCTGTCGCTGGCCATGGGGCTGCTTCTCTCAAGCTGCAGTGACGAAATCAGTACCATCCAGGTTCTTCATGCCAACATAAACTGCAGTGATTTGGAGCAGTCGATCAGCTTCTACGAGATGCTCGGTTTCCTGCCGAGTGTGGTAACGGAGGTAGATGTCCCGGCAGAGGAGGCAGCAGGTCTGGGCATGCCTCCATACCAACTTCGAGCTTCGCCCAAGATGCACTTGGATGGATATGTCATCGACCTTATTGAGTGGATCGAACCGTATGATCCCAGTGTTCCCTATGCGCTCATGAATCATCTCGGCCTTTCGCGCATCTCGCTCCAAACGACGAACCTTGATGCGGACATGACGACACTGCAGGCTGAGGGGGTCGAGTTTTTCTCAGAACCGGTCACGATAGACAGACCCGCTCAAGGCTCACGACTCGTCTGTTTCAAGGATCCTGACGGAACGCTGATTGAGCTCGTGGAATTGGGCGGTTCGGTTAGCGGGGCGCCCAATCTTTACGGCACCTATATCACCGGTGCCCTGCAGGCAAATGTGAATTGCAGCGACTTGGAGCGGTCGCGAAGCTTCTACGAGATGCTCGGCTTCAAGACGCAAGTGGAAGTTGAAGAAGTGGGCAGCCCGGAACTGGCCACGGCAGTGGGCCTGCCTTCCTACCATGTTCGTGCGTCGACGATGGCGCTGCCCTCCGGACCTGGCCTCAATCTAACCAAGTGGGAAGAACCGTATGACGCCGGCGCTCCCTATGCGCTCGTGAATCATATCGGTATTCCACGTTTTGCGATCCTGACGGCAAATCTCGACGGAGACATTGCGATACTCAAAGCGCAGGGAGTCGAGTTCTACTCTGAACCGATCCGGCCGGAGGGACCTTTTGGGGTTTTTCGGTTCGTTTGCTTCGAGGACCCTGACGGCACGATTATCGAGCTGGTGGGACTGTTCTAATTCGTCGTATCCTTTACTCCCGGATTCGAATCATTATATATTCGTTTCTGTCAACGGAGATCGCCGGGAAGCACCCAAGGACAATCGTGGCTCTTGAGTCTCGGCGGCATACGGCTCCCGATCACCGATCCACCAGCACACCGTTTTCCCCTCCCCGCCACGGAGCGAGAGCCAATGGATAAGAAAGAGAGCCTCAAGACGAAGAGGCTCACCGTTCTCATGCTCCTGGTCATCGTTGCGACCGGGGCCGTTGTGCGCTTCCACAACCTGCCCGCCGTAGAGCCGTTTCTCGCAGACGAGGCGATCTATCTCCTCGAAGCCCGATACCTCTACAGCATGGTCGAATCTACCTGGAAGAGCCTGCAATTGAAGGCGGAAGAGCAGAGGACGGGCGAGGACCTGTGGAATCGGGAGGCGGAAGCGGAGCGGTTTACCAAGGGCATCCAGGGAAAGGCCCCCTGGTTCGCCCGTCCCGGCCACCTCTATCTTGTGTGCCTGGCCATGATGATCTTCGGGCCCGACTCGGTCATCGTGGGCCCCGTTGTTTCCGCTTTCTTCGGCACCCTGTGCATTCCTCTGATTTTTCTGCTGGGCAGGAAGCTTTACGGAAACACGGCAGGTCTTCTGGGGGCGGCATTCTTCTCTCTTTCGGGCGTGCAGGTCATCTATTCCCGAAGTGGTCTGACGGAGCAGGACTCCCTCTTCTTCTTTCTTCTTGCCCTCCTTTTCTATGTGAACGACCGAACAGCACAGCCGGACCGAAAGTGGTGGTCTCTGATTCTGAGCGGGTTCTTTGTCGGGATTTCCTTCGTGGTGCACTACCGCATGGTGACCTACATGGTGGCCGTCGCCGTCCTCGAGCTTCCCTTCTGGCTCCGGTGGAGAAGAGAGGCAATTCTGTACGCACTGAAACGCGCAGCGATCCTGTTGGGCTTCGCCTCACTGCCCGTCCTGCTGACCGAGATCCCTTACTACTTCGTGATGCTGGTGGTCCACATGTTCCTGAAGGCCAAGCTCCCGTTCCAGACGTATTTTGAACAGCTTGTGGGCCAGGCATTGTACCTGGTCCTCGCGTACAAGGACGCCCCGATAACCGGGGTCCGGCTCGAAAACTTCCTGACCTACCCCTACCTGATCTGGAAGATGGAGGGGCCCGCCTTCGCAGTCGGGCTTGTCCCGGCAGCCCTTGTGATCCTGAGGAACCGGAAGAAAGAGGATTTCCTCCTCATGGTTCTGGTCGTTGTTCCTTTCCTGATGTGTACCCTGTTCAACCCGCGGGCCCGCTACCTCAGCGGCTTCATTCCTTTCCTCGGCCTGATGATCGGCCTGGCTGTACAGCGGCTGTGCGAAGAAGATCGCTTTGTGCACTCGAGGTGGCCGCGACCTGTAGCCGCCGCGGCCGTGGCCCTCATCCTGGGCTTCGGTGCTGTCTACTCTTATCGGGCGGCCATGCCCAAGACGAGCTACGCCCAAAGCATCGATTTCGTCCGGACTCGGCTCGCCGGCCAACCAAAACATCTGGCGACCCTGACGGTCGTATCCCAGGCCTTCTGCGGGGTGAAGAATGTGCCGAGCGAGTGGCCTTCTTCCGAGGAGGAGCTCCGGGAGCACTATGACCAGGGACATCGATATTTCATCATCGACTTTGTCAAGGATGTGATCGACACGGCCATGGTCATGCTGAACCTGCCCGCCAAGGGGCCCAAGTTCGAGAAGTTCAAGCAGCGCATCGACGTGATGAACCGGATCGAGGAGCGGTCGACCCCCGTGTTCACCTGCGATAACCTCCACCTGGACAAGATCTACAATGCCTTCGAGGTCAACCAGCATTTCTCGCTCACAATGCGGTCCTTGCGTGAGCTCCGGAACAACCCGGAGGTGCGAATCATAAGGGTCTATGATTTGAAGGACTTCTTCGAAGGGGAAGCGATAGAAAAGGATTTCTAAAGAAAAACATGGACTCTTGACGATTCCTTATTTGGATGGTTCATGTTAGTATTCTATTATAAAGCTGTTGGAGCCTTGAACCAGGATTGTCGGATGGAGCGGTCGGGGCAAATGAGACACGTTTCTGTGGTCCTTCTTCTTGCGATCTTCCTTCTCGTCGGCTGGGGCGTTGTCCAGAGCCGTGGCCAGGCCAACGCGACGGGCCCCGGGGGGGGGACGTTGGTCGCCCTGGACCTTATGGATCTGGAGATCCCTGGAGAAGACAGCGGGGATGAGATGGAACTGCCGCCGATCCAGGGGACGCAGAAGAGCGAGGTGGAGCCCGAACCTCAGGCACCTCCCGTGGAGCCTGCAGAGGTCGAGCCGAGCCGGTACGAAGCCCCGGAAGCGAGCAGGTCTGCCCAGTCTCCCGCGCCCGGCCTGACCCCCTTTCTCCTGGAGGATCCAGGGGTTGGGGACGGATCGCCCCGGTGGGGGGCGGAAGCGACAGTAGACCCAGCGCCCGAGATCCTGCCCGGGGATTTCCCTGCCGAATTGAAAACGGTTCCGCCTCCCCCTTCCCGTGCCGAAAGTCTCAAGTTGCCCTCCGGAACGGATACGAGCGCTTCCGGCGGACCCGACGTGCCGGAGCTCCCCTTGCTGCGAAGCGAGGAGCGGGGACAACGGGATCCGTTGGGGCAGGATTCCCCCTTCACCATGAAGCCTCTGCCGGACCTCAGCGGAACGTCGGGCGCACGCCGTGATCCGGCGCCTTCGACGGAACGCCGGCGACCCGAAGATTACCTGCAAGTCCGGGAAAACACGGATGCGCAGCTCATCGACATCTATGAACGATACTACAAAGACAGGTAAGAAGCCTGTCCCCCGAGCTAATCCCCCGCCCGCGAACGACCACGACTCAGCAAATCGGAACTTGACGGCACATGGGTTGGAATCCCGCGCGAGGTTGACAAAGGACTGAAGTCTTGAATAATGGGAGGCCGAGCGGGAGAAGGGTCTAGACCGCTGACGGCGAAGAGAGCTCTTCGATCACTTGGAGGAGGAAATCCAGGTCAAAGGGCTTCTTGATGAGTCTGTAATCCGGGTAGTTGTTGAGCTCGTCGTTGAGTCTCCTTTCGGTGTCTGCCTCATCGATCCAGGCACTCAGGTAGAGGACCTTGATGGATGGATTCCTTTCACGGATTCTGGATACGACGGTTAGTCCGTCCTGGACGGGCATCATGATGTCCGAGATCACCACTTCCGGTCGAAATTCTTCGAAGGTCTGAAGAGCATGCTCGCCGTCCTCGGCCAGACGGACCTCATAGTCGTGCCCCTCTAGAAAGCTCTTCAGCAGTACACGGATTGCGTATTCGTCGTCGATTACGAGGATTTTTCTGTCGTCAGCCATGTTGACGACTATAAAATAGAAAAGGAGAAGGAAAGTCAATGGGCTTGCAGGGACCAAGAAAAGGATATAGTTGGCTGAAATCCTGGCTGCACGATCAATTCGACGAAGAGGGGCAGCTTCGAGAAGAAGCAACAAAGACGCTTCTCGAGGTCACGGACCCACAGGCATTGATTCGATGGATGCCGCGGCTCTTCTGGGAGAGCCCTGAGAAGGATCGAAGGGGAATCCTTCGGGGAATGGTTCCCCTGGTAGGGGCCGAGGCGGTTCCCTTCCTGGAGGAGGTCCTGTCATCCCCAAAGAGCGGGTTCATGGAGAAGCGGTTTGCCCAGGAGCAGATCGAGACGCTGGGAGGGCAACCTGATGCCTCCTTGCGGGGAGACCTGCAGAAGGCAGAGGACTTCGTCGCATCCCTGCCCGAATCTCTCGGCAACGCGGAAGAGACGGGTACGGTTCCCCAAGACGTGGTCAGACGGTTCGAGGGCCTTTCGATGGAGTTTCAGGGCGTCGCGCTCAGGGAACTCTTGCTTCGTCCCCCGGAGAGCGTCTTTCGGTTTCTGGAAAGTCTGCTTGCCGGGCGGCAGGACTTGTGGGAGGAAATCCTGGAGGTCCTGGAAGAAGTGCCGAACGAAGAGGTGGGCCGGCTGCTGCAGGCAGGCCATGGCACGGCCGACAAGGCGATCCGGAAGAAGATCAGGAGAGTGCACCACAGAAGGAATATGAGAGGGTTGCCGGTCTGCCCGCTCGAGAGGGAGGAGACGGGGGACGCAGTTTGGAGGCCTCCCGTACCGCCCAAACCCGAGGGACTGCTCTCCATTCCGGACCCGCTGGGGGCCCGGATGGCGTGGGTGATACGGCCTAACGTGCGAAAGGGGATGCTCGTATTCGGGGGTTGGGTCGACTATCAGAGGGGGCTCGTGAAGTTCTTCGTCATGGATCCTTCCCGGAAGGAACTGGAGAACTACAAGGCCTCCCTGCTGGAAAACCCGGAATACACCGTTGTCGACTGCGATGCGGGCTTCTGCGCCTCGCTCTTGGACGAGGCCTACAAGAAGGGGCCGCCTGTTGATTCTGAAGAAGCCGAGGCGTTCAAGGCCATCCGCCCCTTGTTGAAGGAGGTGGTGCCTGCGGAGAAGCCTGAAGCCCCTGTCTACAGTGTTTTCACCGATCTGTTGGAAGAGACTCCATCGAACGATTCCCTCGGGGAATCGGCAACGCTGCTGGGCGAGAACCTTCTGTCCGCCTGGGCCATCGAGCCCCAGAGGATTCAGCCCCACGTGGAGAAGTTGGAGGGGATTTCGGAGAGCCGAATCATTGTGCATCCCATGCAGAAGAAGGAGCGCATGGATGCTCTCTTCCGTGAGATTGCAGGGGAGATCTTATCGGACCCTGGCTACCGGACGTCGTGGAGGGGGAGGCTGGAGGATGCCGCCTGGATCTTCTACAGGAAGGACCTCGAGGGGCAGGCCAGAACACTTGCCCGGATGAGCCGGTACCTGGAAGATCCGGAAAAGGACGCCTCGCGGGTCTCGTTCTTCGTGGAACTGGTTCGAAGAGGGATGGAAGGGAGACTGCAGGAGAAGAAGACGGAAGAGGACCGGACGCCGTCTCTCATCGTCAAACCTACCTAGCCCGCCCCTTCTCTAAGAGACGTCTTCGGGTGCTTTTTCCTCGGCAGCCGTTTCCTCGGCGGCTTGTGCTTCCGGGGCCTTTGCTTCAGCCGCCTTTTCTTCCGCCGGTTTCTCCTCGGCCGGGGCGCTCTTCACCTGCTTCGCCTGCTTCTCCGCTTTTTCCGCTCTCACGGCAAGCTTTCTCTGCGCTCGCTTGAGCCTCTTGCGAATGCGCCGGATCCCGTCCGGGGGCAGGGGGCGTTCCCCTCCCTCACCTGCCTTCTGAATACGATCCTTGAGCCTGTTGGTACGCTTTTCGAGATCTGCCTGTGTAACCATGGAAGGTTTCCCCTTTGGTTTCGTGGTTAGGAAACAGCATCGTTCCCTGAGGTGCTCTGACTCTGAACTTCGGTTTCTGTCCGGCCCGCATCGGGCAACAAGATCTTCTCCCGCAACAGGGGAGGAACGTAAATGTCTTCCAGGTCGAACTTCTTCAGTTCCCTGGCAAGAATGGAGATCTTTTCCTTGATGGGCCTTTTCCGGTCGATGAAGATGCTCGGCTCCCCCTTGACCCTGCAGCTTCCATCCTGGACGCGGAACTCGAAGGCCTTCATCTCTTCATAATGAATCTGGACCGACAGCCTTTCCGCAACTTCCTCCAGCGCCTTCATGACTTCTTCGTCTCTGAGGCGGTCTTCTTTCTTGGTGGAGCGAGCCTTCATGCCTTTCCTCCTCGAGAAACGTTTCATTTACCATTAAGGAAGGACCGAAAAAAGTCAATAGGCACGCGGGGAAAAGCTGTTGCCACCTTGATTTTCCAGGGCCCAGAAGAGACAATAAAGGGAGATACAGCGGAGGGGAAATGAAGAAGAAGTCGAAGATGGTCCGAAAGAGCGCCGAGAGCGACATGGCGGAGATCGATAAGCTCTACGGACGCATGTTCATCACCGACACGGGCGCGTCGGACGGAAAGTGGGAGATTCATCCGGAGATAAAGTCGCGCCTGCACAAGAAGATCCTCACGGAAATAGAGACCCTCAGGGAGGCGCAGCAAGAAGGCGAATTCGGCTCCCGAGAGTACTGGGAAACGGATCGGCGGCTCCGTTCGAGGGTGCTCAAGGAGATCCAGATCATTATCGATGCCTACATGGTCGCTGAACAGGGGGGCCGTCTGGAAGAGTGGAAGTCCATGTACGGCGAGATCGAGCATTACAGACGAGAGTTTTTTTACTTCCGTATGGACCAGGATTATGAGGCCCGTGAAAAGATGCTGGTCGACTACAAGATGATCGAGGAATCCTCCTGAAGCCTGCCGAGCGCCTCGAGGACCTCCTGCGGAGAGGTTTCCTGCGCCAACACCTGCACTCTGCCTCCCCGGGGAGCCCACCGAGCCGGATCGGTCGGACCGAACAGTGCGACCACGGGAACGCCGACAGCGGCAGCCAGGTGCGTAATGCCTGAATCATTGCCCACATAAAGAGTTGCCCTGCGGAGCGTTCGTGCCACCTCGAGGATCGGCAACCCTTCTTTCACGGAGAGGGAAGGGCCGCCTGCCGCGTTCCAGAATGCCCTCTGGTCCTGTTCGGCCGGTCCGATCAGCACGACGGAGGGCAAGTTCCAGCGAACGAAGGCCCCGGCGGCCACCTGCAGGAAGTCCTCTTTCGGCCAGTTTTTGTGCGCGGAGCCGCTGCCCGGATGAAGGCAGAGAAACGGTCCCTCCCCGGTCGGGTCTTGCTTGCTCGGATGCGCCTCGGGGAAGACGGCATCCCGAAGAAGGGGTTGCGGCTGTTGCCCCTGGCCGGCCCCGTCCCGGACGCGCAGGCCCAGTTCTTTCAGCGTTGTGCGATAGAAATCGGACACGTGCCCTTCAAAGGCATGAACCCTGTGATAGGGGTGAACGAGGAGACGGCCGTCACAGGCCCCCCGCAAGTTTTCTTCCCACCTGCCTTCCCTGTCCCCGAACCAGGAGATGATCAGGTCAAATCCGGCGAGGAATCGGCTGAGCACGTGGGCTGAAGGCAGATCGCTCATGAAGCCCGCATGGAGGGGGAGGTCGTCGACAGAAAGCACCTCATCGATCAGCTGTCCTGGCCGGACCAGGGGCAACCAGAGAGGATTGCCCACCAGCAGGATCCTGCTGTTCCGAAACTCCTGACGGATCACCTGCAGGGCCGGCAGGGAGGAAACGAAATCTCCGATCCCCCCCGTCATGAAGATGCAGATTCGATGTTCTGAAACCATCTATACTCCTGACGCGGGTGGCCCGAACAACAGCTCTCGAAGTTCTTCGAGATCCCGGACGATCTTGTCCGCGTCCCGAAGATATTCCGCCGGCAGGGAGGTCGTTACGGCAATGCACCGGAGACCGGCTCTTTTTGCAGATTCGATTCCATAGGGGGCATTCTCTATGACGAGGGATTCGTCAGGTGACACGCCGAGCCGGTGCAGGGCCATGCGATACGGCTCGGGATGGGGCTTCCCTGCGGTGACCATGTCGCCGGAAACGAGGACATCGAAACAGCCGAGTAGGTCTGCGGGGAGGTTGCCCCTGGCCTCCCTGCCGGAGGTCCCGGTGACCAGGGCGAGCTTTTTCCCTCGTTCCCGGATCGTCCGAACGAGCCTTTCGGCCCCGGGGAACAGGGTGGGGCTTGCAAGGGAGCGGAAGATCTCTTCCTTGTCCTCGAGGGCCTTCCGAATCTCGTCCTGCGAAAGCTCGCGGCCCTGCTCGGACAGAATGGTTTCAAGTGTGACCCGGCCTCTCTCCCCTTCCCGTCTCAGGATCTCCTCCTGGGAAACGAGGATCCCGTATCGTTCGAAGATCCTTTGCCACGCCTCGCAATGGTGCGGCATACTGTCCGTGATCACGCCGTCCATGTCGAACAGGAGGGCCTGAAATCGGTCCAGATGCCAGTCTCCGGCCTGCTCGTCCCGCCTTCCATCTTCCATGAGCCGTCCCTTTCTCTCACCGGGTCCAGGGAAATTATAGCCTGGATTCTTGCTTGTATAAATCCTGTTGGGTACATTGGGGAATGGATGGAGAGGAGAAAAGCGGATGGAGAAGGTTGTTTTTCGAAATTCTCTGAATCAGAGGCTCTTCGGGGTCCTTCACCGAGGCTCGTCGGGACCCGGCCTTGGGGCGACGATCGTCCTTTGCCACGGCATGATGTCTGCCAAGGAGGGGACGAAGCAGAAGGCCTTTGCACAGGCCTTCGAGGAGACTGGCTTCTCGGTGCTTCGATTCGATTTCTCCTTTTGTGGGGAGTCGGAGGGAAGGTTCGAAGAGATCACCTTTGCCCAGGAAGTGGACGACCTTCGCGCCGCAGTGGGGTGTGTCCGGGAGCGTGGGGGGAATCCCGTGGGCCTGCTCGGTTCGAGCATGGGCGGAGCTGTGGCCCTCCTGTATGCGAGTGGAGACCCGTCGATCGAAGCTCTGGTGACCCTGGCCGCCGTCGGGCGGCCTGCCGGCATTGCGGATGGAATGGAGGACTTGAAACGAAAGACCCAGGAGTGGAAGGATGAGGGGTATCAGCTCGGCGCCGAGGGTGAGCCCGGCGACAAATTCTTCGAGGACGCCAGGAAGCAGGATGTCCTTGAGGCGGCTCGCCGCGTTGAGGCGCCCCTCCTGGTCCTGCACGGGGGGATGGACGAGGTGGTGCCCGTGGAGGATGCCTACGCCATCCACGCAAACGCGGGTGGGTCAAAGGAGCTCAAGGTGCTGCCCGGCGGGGATCACCGATTCACGCGGCCCGAGGACCTCGAAGAGGTGTTGCATGCGGCAAGGGACTGGTTCATGAAGTATCTGAAACTCTGATCCGCAAGACCGAATCAACCGTTTGGAGTGTCATGGCACAGAATATTTCTCCCTACAAGGGAATCAGTCTCATCAATGACCCGATCCACGGGTACATGCAGTACACCACCCACACCGAGGACGGTCCCGACGAGACGACCGAGAAAGACATCCTGGACCATGCGTGGGTGCAGAGACTGCGCAGGATCCATCAGGTGCAGAGTGCGCTCTGGGTCTATCCCTCGGCCGAACACAGCCGCTTTCAACACTCCCTCGGCGCCATGTTCCTCGCGGGCCGGTTTGCCCGACAGCTGTATCCTACTCTGAAGAGGTGCTTTTCCGATGTGCCTTCCGAGCCCTACGTGGAAGAGCTGCTTCGCCTGACCGGCCTTCTTCACGACCTGGGCCACGGGCCCTTCAGCCATTTCTTCGACACCCATTTCCTGCAGGACTACGGGATCACCCACGAGGACATCAGCCAGGCGATCATACAGCAGAAGCTCGGGCACCTGATTCGGAGGATTCGCCGCAGCCCGACAGGCAAGCTCAAAGAGAGCGAAACCCTGGATCCGGCCTACGTGGCCTTTCTCGTCAAGCGGCCCTCGGAGCCGCAGAAGGACGAGGTCCCTTCCTGGTTGTTGGCTCTGAGCCCCGTCTTCTCCGGAATCTACACAGCGGACAACATGGACTATGTACTGCGGGATTCCTATATGGCGGGGGTGTCCACCGACCTGGTGGATGTGGACCGGCTGATCTACTACACGTTCTTCTCTCCCAAGGGGATGACCCTGCATCATTCCGGGGTGGCGGCGCTCGTGCGATTCCTGAATGCCAGGATGTATCTCTACATGAACATGTACTTCCACAGGACCACGCGGGCCATCGACCTGCATCTGAGGGAGATCTTCCGGCCGACCCTGGAACGTCTCTTCCCGCACAAGCCGACCAAGAACCTGGATGCCTACGAGAGGCTGACGGACTGGTTTCTCCTCGAGGAGGTCAACCGGTGGGCCACACAGGGGAAGGACCCGGAGGAGAAGCGGCTGGGCAAAAAATGGCAGTCCATTCTCCTCAGGAAACCCCGATGGAAACGGGCGTACGAGTATACCTTCTCCCTTGCCGATTATGACGACCCGAAAATCTTCGGGATGGTCCAGGACCCGCAGCTCCTGGAGGAGAGGCTCCGATCGAATCTGCCACGACATCTGAAGGGGATTCACTTCCGTGTCGACCTGGCCCACCTGGACGCGAGGCCGATCAACCCCTTGCGCATGGGGGACGCACAGATCTACATCTACAACGAATCGAGCAACAAGATCGAAACGGAAATCCTGAAGGAGCTCTTCCGATTCATCCCGGTTCGGGTGATCCAGTGCAGAATCTTTACTCTGAGCCATGAGTATGATAGGCAGATTGCCTCCGCCTTCCACAAGATCTTCGAATTCGTCCCCGCGGATACCCTGACCACGAACATCTGACCGGAACGCAAGAAGGAAAGACGCAAAGGAGTGCACCATGAAGATAAACGAGAAGCTTTTCGCCTACCCTTGGAGGGACTATCGGGCGAACAACGGTAATTCCTACGTGATTCGGGCCGAGGAAGCGGTCTGCCTGATCGATCCCGGGCTGGAGGCCTTTCTCCCCCAGCTCTACCAATCCATGGCGGCGGACGGTGTTCAGCAGGGGGATGTGAACAGCGTCATCCTTACCCACGGGCACCCCGACCACATGGAAGGCGGCATCACCCTTGGGAAACAAGGGGTCCGCGTCGGGATCCACAAGGACGAAGAGGCATACATCGCGGAGATGGGCCCCTACCTTGCCCGGATGCTTGGAATCGACATGCCCGAAATGAGCTTCGACTTCTTCCTCGAGGAGGGCGAGCTCGCGATCGGCGGGGAGCGCTTTCAAGTCATTCACACCCCCGGGCATTCGCCCGGCTCGGTCTGCCTGTTCTGGGAAGAGCCGAAGATCCTCTTCAGCGGGGACCTCATCTTTGCCCAGGGCGTTGGGCGGACGGACTTCCCCGGTGGAGATGGGAATCTACTGAAGCAGAGCATCAAGCGCTGCAGGACCCTGGGGGCCGCCATGCTGATGCCCGGCCACGGAGAGCCGATCCTGGAGGCGGATGCGGTGGAGAAGAATTTCGACGTGATCGAGAAGATGTACTTCGACTATATTTGACAACCCGAAGGGGCAGGGATCCACGGGTCGCCCGTGGGGATCTAACAACCCTGGAGGCCCGCCCTTACACTCGCGCGAAAGGCCTGGATGCGTGCTTCCTGTTCTTCCTTCCAGGTCGGGTCTTGCTCGTTCACTCGGGGGAGGAGCGCCGGGCCCTCCAGGCCCACCGCGGCAAGTGCCTTTCGGCAGCGATCGGCCGCCTCCTCGCGGGTCTTCCGGAGGTCGTCGAGGAACCGCCTTTGGATGGGTGCAATCGTCCTCTCCCAGCTCTCGCGCCCGGTCTCGCCGAGGATCTTCTCCACGCCGGAGAGGACCCGTTGGTTGTCTTCCAGGGGACTGAGGCGGTCGATCAGGAGTCCGAGGCAGAGCCTCTTTCCCTCTTCGATCGTCTCAGGAGGTAACAGGTCCAACTCATGGGCGAGGTAGTTCGCATCCCTTTCTCCCTTCAGGTATCGCACCAGGGGGGCCTGTACCCGCTGGCTCAACTGCTGCTGCTCGAGCGCGTCTTTCTCCTCTTCGTTCAGGGAGAGGTGCTGTGTTTTTTCCATGATCAAGTCGAGGGTGCTCTTTATCTTTGCCATGTGCGAGGCTCCATTGTGTCATACTATACAGTTTACCACTGGGACAGAAAGTGCACAATTCAGATACGAAGCAGGCGGGAGGCGTAAATGGAAATTACGGTCTTGGGGTCCGGGACGGCGATTCCGGACAAGGAGAGAGGCTCACCGGGGATCGCTGTGCGTTCCGGCGATACCCTGCTTTTCCTGGACCTGGGATCCGGATCGCTCTATCGAGCGGAACGGTCCGGGATCGAGGTGAGATCCGTGGACGGCGTCCTGCTCAGTCATCTTCACCCGGACCACACGGGGGATCTCGTTCCTTTGCTGTTCGCCTTTCGTAATCCCGAGTGGCCGCGAGAACGGGCCTTGTCCCTCTTCGGTCCCACGGGATTGCTCGAGTTCCTGAGGGACCTCGAGGCCACGTACGGCTCCTGGATTGCCGCGGAAGGGTATCAACGGGAAGAGAAGGTCCTCCCCTCGGGCTCGTCGTCGATCAAAGGGATCCTCGTGAGCACCTGTCCGGTCCGGCACGGCCCGGCTGCCGTCGCTTACGAAATCAAGGATGGGAGAGGAAGACGTCTCGTCTATTCGGGGGACACCGAGTATTGTGAGGAACTTGCGGTCTTTGCGAAAGATGCGGATCTTCTCGTCCTGGAGTGCTCCTTTCCGGAGGGGGAGGAGCGACCCGGACACCTGACTCCGTCCGGGGCCGGAAGGATCGCGGGCCAGGCGCGCTGTCGTCGCCTGCTGCTCACGCATTTCTATCCGGCGTGCCGGGGCCGGGACCTCCTGACCGCCTGCCGTCGCCACTACGACGGGCCGCTTACGCTGGCTGAGGATGGGATGGTGATCCAGCTGTAGCAGCTTGTTGAAGGACGCACACGTGCGGCGTTGTCATAGGTGAAAGGGTGAAGGGCAAAGGACAAAGGGGCGGTTCAAGTTCTGAAGAAGTGTTCAAGCAGGGAGAATAGTCAGCTCGAGACGAAGAACGTGCTGATTTCCTTTTCAATACTTGATCGATCCCTTTCGCCTTTCGCCTTGACCCTTTCGCCTATGACTTAATAAACCAATTTATTCAGCGGATACTCAAAGATCCCGGAAGCACCTTTGCGTTTCAACTGTGGAATCAGGTCCCTTGCATCCTTCTCCGCAAGGATGACTTCCACGCTGCACCAGCCTTCGTCGCTGAGGGGAGAGACGGTCGGCGTGTGAAGGGCGGGAAGAACCGCGAGGACGCTCTCCATGGCCTTTTGGGGAACATTCATCTTCAACCCAACCTTGTGCTCCGCCTCGATGGCTGCCTGAAGGAGAAGGGCCAGGTTCTGGATCTTTTCCTTCTTGGCGGGGTCCTTCCAGGACTCCCGGTTGGCGATCAGGACGGTGGTCGATTCGAGGATGGTCTCCACGATCCTCAGGTTGTGTGCCTTGATGGTGGTTCCGGTTTCGGTCAGTTCGACGATTGCGTCCGCAAGGGTGGGGGGCTTGACCTCGGTGGCTCCCCAGGAGAACTCCACGACCGCCTTGACGCCGCGTTCTCTCAGGTAGCGCTTGGTGTACTGGACCAGTTCCGTGGCCACACGCTTTCCTTCCAGATCCCCCACTTTGCGAATGCGGGAGTTGGCGGGCACGGCCAGGACCCATCGGACGGGCCGGAAGCCTGCCTTGGCGTAAAGCAGGGAGGCGACCTCTTTGACGCTCGCCCCGTGCTCGAGGATCCAGTCCTTTCCGGTCAGGCCCACGTCCAGAACGCCGTCCTGGACATACCTGGCCATCTCCTGGGCCCGGATCAGGAGGCACGAGATCTCCGGGTCATCCACGTGGGGAAAGTAGGACCGCTCGCTGACGCTGAGGGTGTAGCCTGCTTTCTTGAACAGTTGAAACGTGGCCTGCTGCAGGCTCCCTTTCGGGAGACCGAGTTTTATCTTCATGATGGGGGTTGCCTTCTAACTGCTTTGTTGTTGAGAGGAGAGGGCTTGTTTCGGGCGTACCCATATCAGCACGTAAGCGGCAAAGAGGAACATGAATACGCTGACGACCTGTGATTCGGAGAGGAGCAGAGGCCCCAGGTGGAGGAAGCCCCTCGGGTCCTCTCGGAGGATTTCGATCAGGGACCGGGTGATTCCATAGACGATCAGGCAGATGGCAACCAGTTCTCCGTGAAACCTCTTCTTCTCCCGGTAGAGCCACAGGGCCAGGAAGATCAAGAACGCGTTGATCGCCGAGATGATCTGCGTAGGATACAGGGGCGTGTTCTTCACCCCCAGTCCGAGAGGGTTCTCAAAGGTGATCCCGAGCGCAAAATCCGGACCGCAGGCCTTCCCGAAACAACAGCCTGCCATGGTGCAGCCGATGCGGCCAAAGACCAGCCCGAACATCACCGAAGGCATCAGAAGGTCTGCGAGTTCCCAGTAGTTGAGCTTCTGAACACGGCAGTAGAAGAAGCCGGCCAGAAGCGCCCCCAGGAATCCTCCGTAGAAGACCAGGCCCCCCTCCCACAGCTTGAGAATCCTCAAAGGATCTTTGATGTATTGCGGATAGAAAACGATGCAGTGAAACAGGCGGGACCCGATGATCGAACTGATGAGTATCCAAAAGGCCAGGTTGAGCACCTTCTCGGGGTCCACGCCCGTCCGGACGGCCTCCCGGGCGGCCAGGCTGATTCCTACGACGAAGCCGACGGCGAGCATGGCGCCATAAGAGTGGATGCTGAATCCAAAAAACTCGACAAGAATCGGATGCATGTGGATGTCTCCCCGATAAAAAGCTTAATGGAATTCTAGAAGTTCGAGAGGATTTGTCAAGTGGATTGGCGTGCTGAACAAGGAGGGCTTGGCAGAAAGGCAGGATGTGGAGGGATTCGCTTTTTGCGGTTCTTCTGGGCTATACTGGCGCCCCAAAACGATGCAATGGCACGCAAATTGAACCGCAATCCTGCCCGAATCGAACGATCTCGTGCCACGGGTACGAAAACGAATGGATCCTTGAGAAAAAAGGATGACCCGACCATGAGGCAATTAGGTAGAATTGCGCTAATTGTAATGGCCCTGGTTACATTTGCGTTCCCCCGAATGTCCCAGGCGACGATCTACAGATGGCAGGACGCGCAAGGCAATACACATTTTACAGACGACCTGACGCGGGTTCCTCCTTCCCAGCGGGACAGGGTCGAGGTAGAGAATCTGCCCGCAGAACCCATCAACGTGACGCCGGCGGCTCCCACGCCACCTGCCACGTCGACCAAGGATCCATCGGAACCGGTCGACAGTTATGAGGAGTGTCAGAAGAAGGTGGCCAAAGAGAAAGAGCGGTGGACCCGCCAACTCGAGCAAGACGAGGACAGGCTCGTGGAACTCAACAAGGCGATCCACAGGGCTACCACCTCGAGAAAGAAGAACGAGTTCCAGCGAGAGCGCGTGGCCGTCAAGGATCGGATCGGCAAGACACAGGAAGTGTTGCGTGAGACGATACCGCCCATGGAACATGAATGCGAGACCATACGTTACTGGCAAGGTGAAGAGTAAGGTCGGGTATGGGACATGATGACGCGTTCGTAAAGCCCCCCGTGCTGCGGAAGGGGGACTGTGTCGGGTTGGTGGCGCCGTCCAGTCCCTTTGAGCAGGACGCCCTCGAGGCCGGGATCCGGTTCCTCCGGGACGAGGGGTTCCGCGTCAGGCACCGGCCCGATCTGCCCGAGCGGCGCAAGGGATTCCTGGCAGGAGAGGACCAGGAGCGTGCGGACGAAATACAGGGGATGTTCGAGGATCCCGAGGTCAACGCGGTTTTCGTGGTGCGTGGGGGCTACGGTGCGCAGCGGATCCTGGACAGGCTGGACCCTGACCTCATTCGGGAACATCCGAAGATCTTCCTTGGCTACAGCGATGTGACCTGCCTCCTCACCTTTCTGCTTCAAACGGTCCGCCTGGTCTGTTTTCACGGCCCCGTCGTGAACGAGATGGGGATGCTCTCCGACGTTACCCGTGAGTGTCTTCTCCGGCTCCTGACGACGGGGGAGGCCCTCGGACCGATTCCTGCCGGGGACATCCGATGGATCCGCACGGGCCTTGCCAGGGCGCCGATCGTGGGGGGTAATCTGTCGCTGCTCTGTTCCACCCTGGGTACCCCCTGGGAACTGGAGACGGAGGGCAAGATCCTGTTCCTGGAAGACTGGGGGGAGAAACCGTACAGGGTAGACCGCATGCTGGTTCAACTCGGGCAGGCAGGGAAGCTCTCGTCGATTGCGGGCCTCCTGTTCGGAGAATTCCAGGGGAACCGGACCCGTGAACAGGAACGACACGAAAGGGAAGCCATGGACGAGGTCCTCGAGGGGAACACGAAGGACCTGGGCGTGCCCGTCGCCTGCGGCCTGCCCGTGGGACACGGGAAGCACAACGTGCCCCTGCCCCTTGGGGTGCCGGCCGAGATGGACGGCGCAGAGGGGCTGGTTTCCTTCCTCGAGCCCGCTGTAAAGCTGCAGGAATGACCGCCAAAGGCTTGAAAAGAGTCGACCGTCTGCTCCGGGACAAGATCGAAGGAGCTCGTGAAGTGCCCGGGGCCGTCCTGCTGGTCCGGGGGCCGGATGGGGTGGTCTTCCGCGAAGCCTACGGATTGCGTCAGGCGGTGCCCGCAGAGCTTCCGATGACCTCGGAAACCCTCTTCGACCTTGCCTCCCTCACCAAGCCGGTCTGTGCCTCTCTGCTGACCCTGATCATGGCTCAGAGGGGCCGGCTGGATCTCGATCAGGGCCTGGAGGCATGGTTTTCGCCCGTGAAGGATCCCGCAAAAAGGCGAATCACCGTCAGGCAGCTTCTCTCGAATCGGTCCGGCTTGCCGGGCTGGAGGCCCTTCTATCAGGAACACCCCGTGGACAGGCAACCGATCTCGACAGACATGCTTTCGCAGAGGGTCCTGGAAGAGCCCCTGGAGGTGCCGCCCGGGAAGGAAGAGATCTATTCCGACCTGGGGTTCCTTCTGCTCGGGTCGATTCTGGAAACGGCTTCCGGGCGCCCGCTGGACAGTCTCTTTCAGGAGGAGATTGCCCGGCCCCTGGGGCTGAGCCGGATCGGCTACAGAAGAGCTCAGGGAGATTCCGGGGCGACGGCGGTAGAAGTGGAAGAGGAGGCCGTTGCGGCCACGGAGGATTGTCCGTGGAGGAAAAGGGTCCTGACAGGAGAGGTGCACGACGAGAACTGCTGGCTCGTGGGTGGGGTGGGAGGCCACGCAGGCCTGTTCTCCACGGCCGAGGACCTGGACCGGATCGTGGACGAGATCTTCCAGGGGCTGCGGGATCGGTCCGGGCTCTTTGCGGCGGGGTCCCTGAAGGCCTTCTTCCAGAGACAAGACGCCCCTTCCCGAGGGACCTGGGCCCTTGGTTGGGACACGCCTTCTGAGAAGGGCTCGGCCTCCGGGCGTCACTATTCGAAGAACAGCGTCGGTCACAACGGGTTCACCGGGACCTCGCTCTGGATGGACTGTGATCGGAACGTATCGGTCGTCTTCCTGACGAACAGGGTCCATCCGACTCGAGAGAACAGCGCGATTCGGACGCTCAGGCCCCAGGTCCACGACGCTGTATTCGAGGAGTTGCTGACCTGAAGCAAATGAGAGTGGGTTAAGAGCTATAAGCTGTTAGCTCCCCACCACTCCCAGGATGCACATTGTGGGGATGGGTGTGGGCTAGAAGCCAACAGCTAACAGCCTCTCCGGGCGCAGAGAGGATCCTGAGACAGAAAGGACAGGCATTGGTTAGAATACCAGCAGAAGTGCCGAAGAAAGTGCACATGATCGCGGCATGCGGGACCGGGATGGGGGCTCTTGCCCTCCTGTTTCGTGAAATGGGGGTGCAGGTGAGTGGTTCGGACGTACAGGCATACCCACCCATGGGAGATCTCCTCCGGAAGGCAGGAGTCGAGCTGTCTCTCGGCTACGGGCCGGAAAATCTGCCCAAGGATACGGATTTCGTTGTGGTGGGCAACGCCGTTTCCAAGGACAATCCGGAAGTGGAGGAAATGCTCGAGAGAGGTCTCCCGTACGGATCGTTTCCCGAAAGCCTTGCCCACTTCTTCCTGAACTCCCGGTGCCCGATCGTGGTGGCCGGGACCCACGGCAAGACCACGTCTACGGCCCTGCTCGCCTGGCTCCTCGAGTGCTCCGGGGAGCAGCCCGGGTTCCTCGTCGGGGGGGAACCGACCAATTTCGGGTCGAGCAGCCGATTGGGCAAGGGCAAGTACTTCGTCATCGAAGGAGATGAGTACGATTCAGCCTTCTTTGACAAGGGCCCCAAGTTCCTGCACTACCGTCCGGGGGTCGCTCTGTTCACCTCGCTCGAGTTCGATCACGCGGACATCTACCCGGACCTCGACTCGATCCGTGAACAGTTCCTCCGTTTCGTGGCGCTCATGCCCCCGGAGGGGCTCGTGATGGTGTGCAACGAGTATCCTGATGCGGTCGAGATCGCCAGGAAGGCCGACTGCACGGTGGAAACATACGGGTACGGAAAGGACGCCGATTGGGTGGGCGTGCTGGAAGAGCCTCCGGGGGTGTGCGGCTCACTGGAGATCTCCTTCAGGGGCCGGTCCGTGGGAACCGTCCCCCTGCCGCTGTCCGGGCGGCACAACGGTCTGAATGTCCTGGGAAGCCTGGGACTTCTCTCGCACCTGGGGTTCGGGCTCGAGGGGTTGAAGTCCTGTGTGGAGAGGTTCGAGGGGGTACGTCGACGGCAGGAGATCGCGGGGGAGGTTAACGGTATCCTGCTGATGGATGACTTCGCGCACCATCCCACAGCGGTCCGGGAGACCCTGGCGGGCGTGCGCAGGAGGTATCCGGGGCGGAGGATCGTGGCGGTCTTCGAACCGAGAACGAACACGAGCCGCAGGAACGTCTTCCAGACCCACTATGCAGAGGCTTTTTCCTTGGCGGACGTTGCGATGTGCGCGCCCGTCTACCGGCCGGAAACCGTCGCTCCCGGGGAGCGGTTCGACCCGGGCGTCTGGGTGGAGGATCTTCAGAAGCTAGGGAGAGTGGCCTGCTGCTTCGATGCTCCGGGAGACATGGAAAAGGCCCTGACGGAAACGTGCCGGTCCGGGGACGTAGTCCTGTTCATGTCGAGCGGCAGCTTTGCGGATCTTTTCGAGAGACTGAAGGTGAACCTGGGCCGAATGGATCGCGGATGACGACAGACGAAGAGAGAAGGGAAGAAGAGAAGAAGGTCCGGCAGCTGCAGGGCATCGCAGATTTCGCGTGCTGCGCCCTGCGCCAGCAGGCCATGTCACTCGAGGAGGCTCAGGGACTGATCGCCGGCGTCAAGAAGATGGCGCTTCGCCTGTTTCCCGACAAGGAGCAGACCTTCGACCTGATCTACGGGGCCAGGTTTCGAAGGATCCTGATGGAGAAGTTCCCCATCAGCTGAGGGATGGGACTGGAGGCGAAAGGGAGAAGGCGAGGCGTCCCCAGGCCGGTCAGCCGTCCGTTCCCGTGCGCAGCCCCTCCGCCTCGGTCGTGTGCGCAGAGGCTTCTGCCTGCAAAGGCTCACCCCGCAGGGACTGAAGCTCATTGGGGAGCAGCAGGCTCAGGTCAAAGGCCTTCTTCGCCTTGAGCTGGTCGTAGCACTGCTGGTACCTGTCCAGGCGGTTCTGGTGGAATTCGACCATCTTCTTCGCACGGTCCATGAAGTCCTTCAGGACCTCCCGCTCCGCCTGGGTTCTGGAAAAGTCCCTCTCCGCAAACAGGAGATCGAGGAAACGCATCTCTCTCTTTATGTCGTTCGGGATGAGCTTCAACTCCTTCTTCAGCTCTCGAATGCTGACCCCGGTTCCGTTCTTTGAGTTTTTCCTGTCCTTTCTTGGCCTTCCCATGATCTCTCTCCACTATCGGATGGGTCTTTTCCGACGGATATGATCTGTCCTAAAGGGTTTTTTGCATGGCCTGAAACCAGGTTACAGCAATTACCATGCCACCCGCACTCTTCTTGACGTTTCCGTAATATCGTTGGATTTGTGAACAATTTCTGAATCTCACTGCCTCTTTTCGTCAGGTTAGATGACAATGAGGGGACATACGTTCCCGGTACCGGAAAAAAATTCCACAGCAGGGCGCCTGTGAGGGAATTCGGTGTTTGCCCACCCGCGCGTGGTTGTGGTATCAGGTTTTCCGTTTGGAAGAACACCCTCAAGAAGGAGAAGAGAGATGAAGCACGGCCGGCTTTGCGGAGCTAAGTGGTTCCTCGTCCTTTTCACGCTGCTGCTCGGGTTGCCGGCGCCCGTGTACGCCCTTGAGGAAGGCAGGATCACGGGCAAGATCGAGAGGACGAACGACAAGTTTCTGCGTGACTATCAAGAGTTGGACTACAAGGGAAAGAAGGACTGGGAAGCCTGGGGAAGGGGACTCGTGTCCCTCGGCTGGATCGTTGTGCGGGAGGATTCCGGGGAGGGGAAGAACCCCATGCTCCTCGTGATCGACAGCCGGACGGTGATCGTGGGGACGGGCCCGGAAAAAGGTCGGTTTGCGGACCTCCGTCCAGGAGACCGAGTGAGGGCGGAATACCGTATGGGATGGGACGCGCTCCACGCCCTCGAGGTGGAGAAGTTGGATGATTGAGGCGGGGTCTACTTCTTGATCGCCTTGCGGATCATGACCAGGGAGTTGCGTGCGCCGGGCAGGCCCCCTTTGATCATGAGCAGGTGCTCCTGGTCCCTGACCTGCACGACTTCTACATTCTGGAGGGTGACCCGGGCCGCGCCCGACCTTCCCGGCATCTTTCTGCCCTTGACCGTGTGCGCGGGGGTACAGTTGCCGATGGAACCGCCGTGCCGGAAGTATTCGTGAACCCCGTGGCTCGCCTTGGACCCATGGAAGTTGTGACGCTTCATCACCCCTGTGAACCCCTTCCCCTTGGACGTGCCGGTAACGTCCACGAAGTCCCCCGGCTTGAACTGGCTCACCACCACTTCCTGTCCGAGAGCGAGTTCCGCCATCGCCTCTTCCGGTACGCGGAACTCCCGAAGGACCTTGAGGGGCTTTACCTCGGCCTTCTTGAGGTGTCCTTTCCGGGGAAGGTTGAGCTTCTTTTCCGGGACCTCATCGTACCCGAGCTGGATCGCGGCGTATCGATCCCTTTCCTGGGTCTTGATTCCGGTTACATAACAGGGGCCTGCCTGGATGACGGTTACGGGGATACAGTTCCCGTTCTGATCGAAGACCTGCGTCATTCCCATCTTTTTCCCAAGGATTCCAACCGGCATTGATATGATCCTTCCATTCGTGATATCGCGAAAGTACTGAAACTCATCTATTTTATGATTTTCCATGAAAAAGTCAATTTGGGGTCGATTTTGTCTCCCGGGCCCTCCAGGGGTACTCTACCTTTCAAACCGGATCGGTTGTACACTGTGGAAGTTTGGGGACGAGTTTGGGGACAGGCACCAATCTCTGTTGCTCACGGGGGCTGTCTGAAGGAGATTGGTGCCTGTCCCCAAACTCTGAAGGAGATTGGTGCCTGTCCCCAAACTCCGTCCTGTCCCCAAACTCCGTCCCCAAACTCCACACAGGAACAGAACGTGGGCAAGCGAAAAGACCATTACTACAAAAAGGCGAAGCAGGAAGGGTACCGCTCCCGCGCAGCCTACAAGCTCCTCGAGATTCAGAAGAGGTTCAAGATCTTCCGGAAAGGGGACCGGGTCGTTGACCTGGGGTGCGCGCCCGGGGGGTGGCTGCAGCTGATCGCAGGGGAGGTCGGGCCAAATGGGCGGATGGTGGGCGTGGATCTCCAGAAGACCAGGCCCCTGGGCTCGGGGAACGTGGAACTGATCCGGGGAGACATCACCTCTCCGGAGGTCCAGAGCCGGATTCGCCAGGCCCTGGGAGGCGAGGCGCACGTGGTGACCTCGGATCTTTCGCCCAACCTTACGGGGATCCGTTTTCAGGATCACATGCGGAGTTGCGAGCTCGTGAAGACCGGCCTTGCCGTGGCCCGGGAGTTGCTGAAGCCGGGCGGCATCTTCCTGGCCAAGGTCTTCCAGGGAGAGGAGCTCGACGGGGTCGTCAGGGAGCTGAAGGACGAGTTCGGGGAGGTCAGAAGGGTGGTGCCCACCGCCTCGAGGAAGGCCTCTTCCGAGATCTACCTCCTGGCAAAGGGGTTTGCCGGGGCTGAGGAAAGCACCCAAAACCATTGAGGACGGGGTGACTCTGTTGGATTTTTTCAGAAAACATTTTTATAATGAGAGATAGGCCGAAAATCGGTGAGCCGACGCGGGCGGTCGTGAGCGACCCGGCCCGCGATGACGGTCATGCTATCCAGTGAATCATCCGAAGGGTATAGTAGCGTAGGAGCCAGGAAAGGAGATGTGCATCATGCCTACGAAGCAGAGATCCGTTTTGCGGTATGTCGTGTCCGGTTGGGTGCTTCTATGGGTCTGTATGTGTTGGAGCCCGCTCCTCTGGGCGGATGGGAAAATGGGTTCCGTGCTCCGAAGGGCGGTGCTCGCCGGCTCGGACGTGGAAAGTCTGAACGCGATCCCAGGCGTCTTCTACCGGGGAGAGACACCCCATGTGAGGCTTCTGCTGAAGCTCTCCGAAGTCCCGCCAGAGCTCGAGCAGGCAGGGGTCCAACTCAAGAGGCGCGCCGGGGACATCTACACGGCCACTGCCCCCGTGGAAAGACTGCCCGAAGTGGAGGCGCTGCCGGAGATCGTCGGGATGGAGGCCGTGCAGAGAGGGAAGCCTCACCTGGAGTTGAGCGTGCCGGACATCTTTGCCAACGAAGTCTGGACCAACGGGAGATGGGGCAACCAGGGGGAAGGCGTTCTGGTAGGCATGGTGGACACGGGCATTCTGTATCAACACGAAGCCTTTCTCGACGAGGAAGGGAACAACCGGATTCTGTCTATCTTGGAGTACACTGGGTCGAGCGACACCGCTACGGAATGCGACTATGAAAGCATTCTGAATGAAACCTGCACACAGACCGACACGGATGGGCACGGCACGGCCGTGATGGGCGTGATCGCCGGTGCGGGCAGCGATGACTGCGAAGGAAGGACCGACGTCTGCGAGGGCAGGGGGGTGGCGCCCAGGGCGAACATCGTGGTGGTCGCGGGGCTTTACTCGGACCAGGTGATCGATGGGGTGGCGTATATCTTTGACAAGGCTCAAGATCTGGGCATGCCCGCTGTCGTAAACCTGAGCCTGGGGTTCTTCTCTGGGCCCAGGGACGGAACCTCCCTGCTCGAGCAGGCGATTTCGAACCTGACAGGGCCCGGGAAGATCGTGGTGGCCTCGGCAGGCAATGAGGCCGATATGCAGGGGCACGCGGAGGCTACGGTGAGCCAGGGAAGTGATGATTTTGTCTTCTCTATTGTCAATCAGGGCGCGTTTCTTGATCTGGGCGAGATCGAAGGCTGGTACAATGCCCTGGAAAGTGAACCGAACGATGTGGAGGTAAGAGTCCTGGCCTTCACCGACGTGGCGACCGACTGGGTCACCTTTGGAGAGGTTCAGAGTGAAGTGGAGGCTCCGGATCCGTACTCAGGGACGATATCGGTGGACCATACATTGATTGAGGAGGCCAAGACAACAAGGGGATTCCGCGTGACTCTTGAGGACGCCCAACCGATCGAGTGGCGGATCCAGATCAGGAAGACGAACCAGGGGCAGAAGGACATTGATCTATGGATCAACCCCATGACCTTTCCACCGCCCGATACGGACGAGCTGCCCAAGTTTCGTTTCACCAAGAGGGACCACGAAGAGGAGTGGGCGCGAACGACCCTGACGCCTCCCTGCACCGCAGAAAATGTGATCTGCGTGGCCTCCTATAATACGAACTGTGATGTGGAGGATTTCTGTACAGGGTTTGGGGAGGCGGAGCAAACCATCTCTTCCTTCAGCAGTCAGGGGCCAAGGCGCGACGGCCGCATAGGCTGGCCCTGGATCGCGGCGCCGGGCCAGGCCATATTCACTGCGTATATAAGCGGGGAAGACGACTATGCCTATCGGAAGGGTACGAGCTTCTCGTCCCCACACGTCGCCGGCACGGTGGCCTTGATGTTTGGGGCATCCCTGGATACCGCCTCTAGCTACTCGGTGGGGGACATCAAGGATTTCCTGAAGGATTCTGCAGGAGAGGCTGGAAGCCAGGATGTGTGGGGTTGGGGAAAGCTGAATGCCTCCGGGGCCGTGAGCGAACTCTTCTCGTCGCTTCCCCCTCCGCCTCCCCCGGTGCCGCAGGGGCTCGGCGGGGACGACGACATCTGCTTCATCGCCACGGCCGCCTTCGGCGACATCGACGCCCCGCAGGTGCGGCTTCTGCGGGAGATGAGGGACCGGTCTCTCCTCAAGACGGAGTGGGGCAGGCAGTTTGTGGCGTTGTACTACCGCTGGAGCCCCCCGGTTGCGGCGTGGCTGAAAGAGCATCCCACGGCTTCCCGGCTCGTCAGGGCCTCGCTTCTGCCCGCCATCGGCTGGTCGGAGGTGGTTTGCCACCGGAGCCCCTCGGAGAGGGCGCTCCTGTTCGGTCTCGGTCTTTCCCTAATCAGTGCCGTGTGTTATTCCTCGGTCAGACGGCGGACTCGTTAACCCTCCAAGGAGCAGACTGTGAAGGCGAATCCGAAAATAGGGTTTTTGTTGGTGGCCATACTTCTGTTGGCCGTAGGCGACCTTTGGGCGCAGCCCACCCACGAAAGCAGTTTCGAGCCGGAGGAGGCCGACACCTCTACCCGACGCTTCTCGGTTTCCGGGAAGATCTCGTACCACACCTTCTGGAAGCAGGGGCTCCTGGATAACGGGGAGGCCTACGGAAGGCCCGGCCTGGGAGTCGGCAGCCTGACCGGAGTGGGGGGAGAGTTCGAGTTTGATTACCACTTGAGGCCCTACATCGTGTTCAGCGGCACCGTGGGCGGCTATCAGGGAAAAACGGATCAGTACAAGATCGACATCCTCACGGGATATGCCCTGGCCACGGCGAAGCTCCAGAAGGTCACTCGATTTGCAGACTACTACGTGGGCGCAGGCGTCGGAGCGTATTTCAGCCGGATGAAAGGGGAAGGAACGACCCATGCCCTGAAGCCGGGCCTGCACGGCCTGATCGGGCTCCGAGTCCATGTTGCGCCCAAATGGTCGGTTCTTCTGGAAGACAGGATGGCCTTCACGTTTCGCGTAGAGGAGTTCGGTGACCTCGATCTTGGAGGCAATTTCGTCATGCTCGGCGGCGTGCGTGACTTCTAACCCCTTCCTTGGTGCAACTGCTTCCTAGTGCCATCGGAAAAACAAGAAATGTCTGATAACAGGAATGAGGAATTCCGGGTTACGGTCCTGCCCGGAGACGGTATAGGCCCCGAAGTCGTCGAGGCCGGTGTGCGCATTCTGGAGGAAGTGGCCCGCCGGTTTTCTGTGGCCCTTTCGCTGGACTGGGACGACATCGGGTGGGCCGCAGTGAAGCGCTACGGCGTGCCCCTGGCCGACGAAACGCTCGATCGGGTCAGGAAGAGCGACGCGGTACTGCTGGGCGCGGTGGGCGGAGCAGAGGCGGAGAGCAAGGACTTTGCGATTCGGCCGGAGGCGGGCCTCCTGGCATTGCGCAAGGGCATGGACCTCTATGCCAACCTGAGGCCCGTGCGCATCCTTGCGCCCCTGCTCGACGCATCCCCCCTGAAACCGGAGATCGTAAAGGACACCGATCTGCTCGTGGTGCGCGAGCTGGTGGGCGGGATCTACTTCGGAGAGCCCCGTGGGAGAGAAAGGACGGAACAGGGGGAGGAGAGGGCGCTGAACACGATGGTGTACTCGGTTTCCCAGATCGAGAGGGTCGTGCGAATGGCCTTCTCCCTGGCCATGGAGAGAAGGAAACAGGTCGTCTCCGTGGACAAGGCAAACGTGCTCGACGTGAGCCTGCTCTGGAGGGAAGTGGTTACCCGTGTCCATTCCGAGTTCCCGGAGGTGGAGCTGGGTCACCAGTATGTGGACAACTGTGCCATGCAGCTGATTCGTGCCCCGGAGCAGTTCGACGTGATCGTGACGGGCAACCTGTTCGGCGACATCCTCTCGGACGAGGCGGCCGTTCTGGCCGGATCGATCGGCATGCTCCCCTCGGCGAGCCTTGGGACCCAGGGGTCCCTGTACGAGCCGGTTCACGGGAGTGCTCCCGACATCGCCGGCCAGGACAAGGCGAACCCCCTCGCCACCATCCTGAGCGTGGCCATGATGTTCCGCTATGCCTTCGGCCGGAAAGAAGCCGGGGCCTTGATCGAACAGGCGGTCCTGGCGGCCCTGGAACAGGGCTTCCGAACGCCGGACCTTCGTGCCGAGGGGGCCCGGTTCGTGGGAACCCGGGCGATGGGCGACTGCGTCCTCGATCAGATCGACCGGATCCGCCCGGATGGCCGGTGATGAGAACCCTCCGCCTCGACTTGGAATACGACGGAACCAACTATCATGGCTGGCAAGTTCAGCCGAATGCCCCCACCATTCAGGAGAAGCTGGAAGACGCCCTCTATCCAATCCTGGGAGAGCGGGTGAGGGTCACCGGAGCGGGCAGGACGGACGCGGGCGTGCACGCCCTCGGGCAGGTGGGGCATCTGCGGACCGCAAGCGACCGGGATGTGGGGGCACTCTTTCGCGGGGTGAACAGCCTTCTTCCCGAGGATATCGTGGTGAAGGCGGTCCGGGAGGTCTCCTCCGATTTTCACGCGAGAAGGAGTGCACAGCGCAAGCGTTACGAATACTGGATCTTGAACGACCCTACGCGGTCCGCCTTCCACCACCGGTTTGTCTGGCACGTGAGGGTTGGCCTGGACCTCGCCAAGATGCGCAGGGCGGCCGAGTGCCTGGTCGGAGAACATGATTTCGCGTCCTTTCAGGCCTCGGGCGGCGAGCCGGGAAGGCATACGGTTCGTTCCCTTTATGTCCTGGAGATCGAGGAATTCCGAAACGGGGTGGTTCGAATCGCGGCGGAGGGCAACGCCTTTTTGAGGGGCATGGTGCGAATCCTGACGGGCACCCTGGTGGACGTGGGGAGGGGGAGGCTCCCGGATCGGGCCCTTCCGGGCATCCTGGAGGCAAGGGACCGAAAGGCCGCAGGGAGGACCGCCCCGGGAAAAGGACTCTTCATGAATTGGGTGCAGTACCCCGAGGGCTTCGAGGCCTGCCCGCTGGAGGCGCCGGGCCCGGGTGAGGGGCCGCTCGCTGTCGGCTGGGAGCCCGTATTTGACAAATCGGGCTAGAGGCACTAAAGTATCGGATTCTGGTGCATTCGTATGCCATGACCCTATTGACCAAATTTAACCGAATCGTAATGCGTGGATTGAAATGAAGACCTACTTTGCGAAGAAAGAAGAGCCCATCGAGAAGAACTGGGTATTGATCGATGCGGAGGACAAGATCCTCGGCCGGATGGCGACCCAGATCGCGGACATCCTCCGGGGCAAGAACAAGCCTGTCTTCACGCCCCATGTCGACACCGGGGACTTTGTGGTGGTCATCAACGCGGATAAAGTGCGGCTCACCGGGAAGAAGTGGGACCAGAAGGTCTACTACCACCATTCAGGCTACATCGGCGGCATCAAGGCTCACCCCGCAAGGGAAGTTCTCGAGAAGAAGCCCGAGGAGCTGGTGCGGCATGCCGTCAAGGGGATGTTGCCCAAGAATCGGCTGGGCAGAAGGATGATCACCAAGCTCAAGGTATATCGCGGTTCGGAGCATCCGCACGAGGCGCAAATGCCGGTTCCCCGTTCTCTCTAGAATGGAGCGGGCAGGAATCGAATTCATGATGAAATGCGAGATAGGAGAAGGGACTTAGCATGGAGGGTGGCGCAAGAGAGATCCGATATCCGATTCATTCGGTTGGGAAACGCAAGACCTCTGTGGCACGCGTTTGGATGAAGCCGGGAAACGGAAACATCCTGGTGAATCGGAAACCTGTGGACGAATACTTCGGTCGAGAGACGTTGAAGATGGTTATCAGGCAGCCGCTGGAGCTTACGGAGATGACCGGACGCTTCGACTTTCTCGTCAACGTGAGGGGAGGGGGCAGTTCGGGACAAGCCGGCGCGATCAAACATGGAATCTCAAAGGCTCTCCAGATAGCGGACCCGGCCTTGCGTCCTCAGCTGAAGAAGGCAGGGTTTCTCACGAGGGATTCGCGGATCAAGGAGAGAAAGAAATATGGACAGAAGGGAGCGCGGGCCCGTTTCCAGTACTCGAAACGATAGCCTGCCTTCCGGGACAAGACAAGTCCAAGCGTTTGTGGTACCACCCAAAGGCCTCTCTGAGGCCTTTTTTCATTGAGGACGCCGTTCTTGAACCCTGTGGCCGTCATCCCTGCCCGATACGGGTCGAAACGCCTTCCAGGAAAGCCTCTGATCAACCTCGGTGGCAAGCCGATCATCCAAAGGGTCTACGAGCGGGTCAAAGAGGCCGGCATTTTCTCCCGGGTCCTGGTGGCCACCGACTCGGAGGAGATCGTTCGCCGGGTGGAGGCCTTTGGCGGGGAACCGGTGCTTACCTCCCCTGACCATCGAAACGGCACCGAGAGGATCGCGGAGGTGGCTCCAAGGATCGAAGAGGACTGGATCGTAAACGTCCAGGGGGACGAGCCCTTTGTTCACCCGCAGATGATCTCGGACCTGTGGGAATCGTTCCAAAGGGAGCGAACAGCCGTGGTGGGGACGCTTTGCCACCGGATTTCCCACCGACGGGACTTGTGGAGCCGGAATGTGGTGAAGGTCGTTAGCGACACGCAAGGCCGTGCCCTCTATTTCTCCCGATCCCCAATCCCTTACGGGGAGGCGCCTTCCGACGTTGCCGAAATTGACGGTCAGGGACCGCTGTGGTACAAACACGTGGGGATTTACATGTATCGAAGGGCCTTCTTGCTGCGCTACCCGATGCTCGAAAGGTCCCCCCTGGAGGATGCCGAAGGATTGGAGCAGTTGCGGATTCTTGAGCATGGATACGAGATTCGTGTGTACCCGACCGAATGGGAGACCCTGGGGATCGACACAGAGGAAGACTTGCTGGAAGCAAGAAGGCGATGCATGGCGGATGCGATACAACTCTCTTGAACCCTTCTGCTTCTTGAACCCTTCTGCTTCGTGAACCCTTCTCTTTCGTGAGCCGGTACCGTCCTTTGATGTCGATTGGACAAGCCGCGCGACTCCTTCGGCAGCTCGCAACCCCTTCGAACGAGAGATAGTGACGTTCCCTGTCATGACCCGTTCTGTTCGCATCGGAGACTGGACCTTCGGGCAGGAATTGGACTTCCTGCTGATCGCGGGGTCTTGCGCTATCGAGAGCGAAGACCATGCGATGCGCATAGCCGTTTCGCTCAGGGATTTCGCAGAGAAGGCCGGGGTTCCCCTCCTGTTCAAGGCATCCTACGACAAGGCGAATCGTACCTCCTGTGCGTCTTTTCGGGGGCCCGGTAAGGAGGAAGGCCTGCGGATCCTCGCCAGGATCAGAAACGAGGTCGGTGTCAAGATCCTCTCCGACGTGCACGCGGTCGAGGAGGTGGAAGCGGCCGGGGAAATTCTGGACGTGATTCAGACACCGGCCTATCTCTGCCGGCAGACAGATTTGCTGACCGCTGTGGGAAGAACGGGGAAGGCGGTCAATGTGAAGAAGGGCCAGTTCCTTGCACCCTCGGATATGGCGCATGTTCTCCAGAAGGTCCGTTCCACGGGCAACGAGAACATCTTGATCACGGAAAGGGGATCCTGCTTCGGGTACAATCAGCTCGTCAGCGATATGAGGGCCTTGCCGATCATGCGAGATCTCGGGTTTCCGGTGGTGTTCGACGCTTCTCACAGTGTACAATTGCCCGGAGGCAGGGGCGATGTATCGGATGGACAAAGAGAATTCATCCTGCCCCTGGCGCGAGCGGCGGTGGCCGTCGGAGTGGACGGGATCTTCATCGAGGTGCACGACCAACCGGACAAGGCTCGGTGCGACGGCCCCAACTCGTTGCCTCTCGAGCAGGTTCCGGAGTTTCTTGATCAGGTCCTGCGCATCCGGGAAATGGTGAGGGATTGGGAGGGAGGGCCCTGCGGTGAGTGAGGGTCGATGCGGAAATTGAGCGGGGACCGAAAGAGCCTGCGGCGATTCCGAAAGAAGAGGAGGGACGATCTCCTTTACGTACTCGCCCGGGTGGCGGTCCTGCTCTTCCGGGCTCTTCCCCTGCCATTGGGCATAAAGATCGGGGGGCTTCTCGGACGGGTTGGATACTACCTGCTCCCGAGGGAGAGACACAGGGCCCTCGAGCACCTGGACATTGCCTTTTCCGGCGAGATGAGCCGCACGGAGCGGAGGAGGATTGCAGGAAGATGCTTCGAGAATCTGGGGAAGAATGCCGTAGAGCTTGTGAACTTTCCGCGGCTCGAGAAGGACCTGGATCGAAGGATAACGCTGGAGGGTCGCGAGTTCCTGGACGAGACTCTTGCCAGGGGGCGGGGGATCCTTTGGATCACGGGACACCTGGGGAACTGGGAGCTGATGGCCTGCTACATGGCCGCCCTGGGATACCCCTTCCGGGTGGTCGCTCGGGAGATCTACGACGAGCGCATGAACCGGCTACTCCTGGGGTTCCGCAAGGAGGCTGCCGTTCGGGTCATTCTGCGGGATTCTCCGGCTGCAGCACGGCAAATGCTGAAGGCGCTCAAGAACGGCGAGGTCATCGGCATGCTGATCGATCAGGACACGCAGGTGAAGGGCGTGATGGCCGATTTCTTCGGCCGCAAGGCGAATACGCCCGCCGGGGCGGCTACCCTGGCGAGACGACGGGCCATCCCGGTGCTGGCCGGATTCATCCATCGTACTTCGGACCGCAGCCATCGGATCGTGATTCATCCGCCCCTCGAGATTACCGAGACAGACGATGTGGACCGTGACATCGTTGCCAATACGGAGAGATTCAACCGAGTGCTCGAACACGAGATCCGGGAAGACCCCGAAGGGTGGGTGTGGATGCATCGAAGATGGATGAGGGAAGCCGCTTATCAGCCTGCCGGTGAGGGAGCCGATACGCAGGTCTAACCCCTCGAATTCCTTTACACCTTTCGGCAATCGTTGCTATACTCACAGAATGGATCGCAAAGGGTTCCGTTGAGGGTCGTCAGAGGCATTTTCCTGTGTTGCATTATCGGGGGGTTCGCGGCCCTGTTCTTCGTGCTCAGCCCTTCCCGCAAACCTCTGGGAGGCGGAGAAGAATCGAAAGGGATCGAAACGGAAGAAGACATTCTGGTCGAGGGGATTCGATTCTCGGAATGGGAGGAGGACAGGCTGATCTGGCAGATGGGCGCGGAGCGCACCCGGTACCATCACAAGGAGAAGATGGCGAGCCTCGAACAGGTGGAAGTGACCTTCTATCCCGCCACCGGAGGCAAGATGCTCCTGTGGGCAAACCTGGTGGATTATGATGTTCGAACGAAGGGCTTGAGGGCGAGTGATTCGGTAAGGGGAAAAAGTGATCAAGGGTATGATTTTGCTACCGAAAGCCTGGTCTATGATGGGACCAGGCGGGAAGTGATGACGGACGATAAAGTTACCCTGGAAAAAGACCGACTTACCATACAGGGAACGGGTATGCAGGGCTCTTTGGCGGATCACAAGTTCCGGCTGCTGTCGGAGGTTCGGGCCGTGTTCTCTCCGCAGGGAATTGTGCCTCGTGGAGCCGACGAGGAATGAACAGCCTGGTCTCCGAAAAAGGCGAGCGTCCATCTTCCAGGGGGAGATGGAAGGGGAGATGGCTGGCGGGGGCCCTTCTCCTCCTCCTGTCGGCAATGGGACCGGCGCCGCTGTGGGGGATCGAGGGGGATGAAATTGCACCCCTTGGCGAAGAGTCGCTGGGAAGGAGTCTGCAGAAAGAAGACTGGAACCGGAACGCTCCCGTGGATATTCACTCAGAGGAGATGAGCGTCGATTTCGAGAATAACAGGATCGTCTTCAAGGGCGACGTGAAGGTTCTGCAGTCCGATTTTTCCCTGACGGCCGGGGAGGTGACCGCCGTTTTTGGGGAGTCTGCTGACGACATCAAGAAGATCATCGCCTCAGAGGACGTGAAGATCCAGAAGGCGGACAAGATGGCCTGGGGCGAACAGGCCGTTTATGACAGGGAAGGAGCCACGATCCTGCTCACCGGGGCCCCGGTGCTGAAGCAAGGCCGGAACTTCATCAAGGGAGAGGAAATTCAATTCAGCCTCGATGATGATCGCATGGAGGTCAAGGGGAGCGTGGAGGCGGAATTCCTCCTGTCCGGGGAGATAGAAGACCTTGAACGCAGGGGTCAGGGATCAGGGGTCAGGGAAGAAAAGGCGAAAGGCGAAAGGTGAAAGGCGAAAGGGTGGATCACCAGACGGGCATTCAGAAAGCGTCTCCCGCGTTGGACGGCTCAGCCACTGGGGATTGCTTTGCCCTTTGCCCTTTGCCCTTTCGCCTTTGAGTTGTCGGATGGTCGCGTCTCGATAGCTTCGAGGAAAGAGAAGAATGCACCACAGCCTTGTGGCGGAGTCCTTGACCAAGGCCTACCGGAAGCGAACGGTCGTGGATGGCGTGACGATCGAGGTGGAGGCGGGCGAGATCGTCGGGCTTCTGGGGCCCAACGGAGCGGGAAAAACGACGACCTTCAGCATGATCGTCGGCATCACGCGGCCCGACAGCGGGAGAATCAGCCTGGACGGCGAGGAGATCACGGGACTGCCCATGTACAGGAGGGCCCGGCGGGGGATCACCTACCTGCCGCAGGAAACCTCGGTTTTCCGGAAATTGAGTGTTGAGGAGAATATCGATATCGTCTTGGAGGCCCTTTCGATCAACGGGGAAGAGCGAAGAAGGCTTCGAAAGACATATCTGGAAGAACTGGGAATCGATCACCTGGCCAAGAGCAAGGCTGCGCAACTCTCCGGCGGAGAACGGAGACGGGTGGAAATATGCAGGGCACGGGTCATGAATCCCGCGTTCATGCTGTTGGACGAGCCTTTTGCAGGGATCGACCCGATTGCCGTTGCCGATATCCAGGGAATCATCGCGGGCCTGAAGTCGGAAGGGATCGGTATCCTCGTGACCGATCACAACGTACGGGAGACGCTCGGTATATGTGACAAGGCGTACATTCTCGACAAGGGCGTCGTTTTGGAGGTGGGAGATAAAGAGACCATTGCCTCGAGCAAGAAGGCTCGGGAGATCTATCTTGGAGAGCAGTTCGCCCTCTAGGACATCTCGAGAGAGCAGGGAGAGAAATGGCTTTTGAACTGAAACAGAGCATGAAGCTGGTTCAACAGCTTGTGATGACGCCCCAGTTGCAGCAGGCCATCAAGCTGCTCCAGCTCTCCCGCCTGGAGCTTGTCAACCTGGCCAGCCAGGAACTGCAGGAGAATCCTCTCCTCGAGGAGTCGTCCCTGGTGGATATGGAGAAATCCTCCCTGCAGGCGGATGAACAACGGGAGAATCAGAAGGAGAAGGAAAAAGAGCCGGAAGAGGTCAAAGGAGAACTGGAGGGTGTCAAGGACATCAACTGGGATGAATACATGCAGAACTACGAGTATTATCCCAGGCCCCTCCCACCGAAGGAGGACCCCGGCAGGGGCTTGGAAGCCACGCTGACCAAGAAGACCTCTCTGGTCGACCATCTCGTGTGGCAGCTCCGGTTGAGCCCGCTCACGGAGGTGGAGGTCGAAGCGGCGGAGATGATCATCGGGAACTTGAACGATGACGGGTACATGGATTGCCCGATGGAGGAGATCGCCGATGCCTGCGGCATGGAGATCCACTTTGTCGAAAGAACCCTCGCCAAGGTCCAGGAATTCGACCCCCCCGGCGTGGCCGCAAGAGACCTGCAGGAGTGCCTTGTCCTGCAGGCGAAGCGGTTCGGGGTGGAGAACACGATGGTCGAGACGATTCTCAAGGACCACATGAAGGAACTCGAGAAGAGACGCTACGACCTGATCGCCAAGAAGCTCGGGGAACCCCTGGATGACGTACTTGCCGCGGTTCAGGTCATCACGCATCTCGACCCGAAACCGGGGAGGGCCTATACGGGCGAAGAACCGCTCTACATCATACCGGACGTGTACGTCTACAAAGTGGACGACGAGTATGTGGTGGTCTTGAACGAGGACGGGCTTCCCAAACTGCGGATCAGCGGGTACTACAAGAACATACTGGCCAAGCGAGACATGGCCGGAACGGATACAAAAGAGTACATCCAAGACAAGCTGCGATCGGCCGCCTGGCTCATCAAGAGCATCCATCAACGGCAGCGTACGATCTACAAGGTGGCGTGCAGTATCGTGAATTTCCAGAGGGAATTTCTGGACAAGGGGATCGCCTGCCTGAAACCGCTCGTCTTGCGAGATGTGGCGGAAGACATCGACATGCATGAATCCACCATCAGCCGGGTGACCACGAACAAGTACATGCATACGCCGCAGGGCATTCTGGAGATGAAGTATTTCTTCAAGAGCAGCATCACGCAAAGAGCGGGAGAGAAGATATCCTCGGAGACGATCAAGGAGAGGATTCGTCAGATCATTGCCCAGGAGGATCCGCACAAGCCGATCAGCGACCAGGAGGTCGTCAGCATCCTCAAGGCCTCGGACGTTGACATTGCGCGGCGAACCGTTGCGAAATACCGGGAGAGTCTGGGCATCTTGCCCTCCATGAGACGGAAGAAGGTCTTTTAGGTAGGATCCTGCTGCGATGCAGGCCTTGTGCGGGCCGATAGGCCTTCTCAGCGGCCTGCCTGGGGGCGACGCCCTCAGCCGAGAAACCAAAGCGAAAAGGACGAATGGAACTGCGTGCAGAAACCGTACCCCGAGCCCGTATTGCACGAAGCCTTCGAAGCGAGAGGGGTGGAAGTGCGGAATATTCGGGCCCGGAGGGCGAAGTTGATTCTTGAGGGTCGGGGTCGGATCCTACCGAAGTACATCCGGGTCCGAACCTCAAGAATCGACCCGAAGATTCGGTGCTTACGCCGCTCGCAGCCGAAGGCTTCGTGCAATATGCGGGCTGGGGTTTCCTTGCGCGAAAGGGATGGTGATCGGTGATGAAGATGTCAGAATTCTTGGACCCGAGAGCTGTTGTCAGTGACTTGAAGGCAGCGAACAAGAAGGAGGTGTTGGAGGAACTCTGCACGGCGCTCGTCTCCCTCCATCCAACCCTGGACCGGGACGGGATGGTGGGGATTCTGCTCGATCGCGAGAGGCTGGGCAGCACCGGCGTGGGGGAAGGGGTGGCAATTCCACACGGAAAGATGGGCGATTTGGGAGGGCTCATCGCCTGCTTCGGAAGGAGCGCTCGCGGCGTTGCCTTCGAAGCGGTGGATGACCAGCCTGTTACCCTGTTCTTCCTCCTCTTTGCGCCGGAAAATTCGGCCGGTGTGCACCTGAAGGCCCTCGCCAAGATCTCCCGGCTTCTCAAGCGACCCTCCGTGCGGGAAGAGCTTCTGCACGCGGGCTCCAAAGAGGACGTGTACTCGATTCTCACACGAGAGGACGGGGAGGAGGAAGTCCAGGTGCCGGGGAACTGATTCGTTTCTTGCGGACAACGAATTGATGCGATTGCTGATTATCACCGGGTTGTCGGGTTCGGGGAAGACCTCTGTGCTTCATGCCCTGGAGGACATGGGGTTCTTCTGCGTCGATAACCTCCCGGTGAAGATGCTCCCCGGGCTTGTCGACTATGTTCAGCAGTCGGGATACACCGTGGAAGGGCTGGCCGTGGGCATCGATATGAGAGAAAGGTCTTTCTTGCAGGAGCATCGCCGGGTGTTCCGGACCTTCCGGGAAGAGGACATCAAGCCGGAGGTCATCTTTCTCGAGACGACGACCCAGATTCTGATACGGCGCTTCGAGGAAACCCGTCGGCGGCACCCTCTGGTGGCGGATCGTACACTCCTGGAAGGCATCGAATGGGAAAGGGAGCAACTCGCCGGACTGCGACAGGCGGCTGACAAGGTCATTGATACCTCCTCCTTGAACATTCATCAGCTCCGCAACTATGTTCAGGTCCTCCGGGGGCCGTCCGAAGGAGAAGAGAAGAGCCTCCAGGTCGAGATCACATCGTTCAGTTATGCAAAGGGGCTTCCCCTTCAGGCGGATTTGGTCATGGATGTTCGGTTTCTACCGAACCCTCACTATGATCCTGTGCTGAAGGATCGAGACGGTCGTGACCAGGAAGTGCAGGCATACATCCGGAAGGATCCGAAAGCCTGTGAGATCCTGGAGACATTCTTTCAGATGATCGAAGAGGTGGTTGTCTTCTACGAGAAGGAAGACAGGGCCTACTTCGTTCTCGCGGTGGGATGTACCGGGGGAAGACATCGCTCCGTGGCGGTGGTCTGCGCCCTGGAGGAACGTCTTCGCTTGCGAGGGGTTTCGCCGAAGGTTTTTCACAGAGACACCGGGTCCGGGTGAGATCCGGCTCGCTCGAATCCGGCCGGAGATCCCGGGGACGGACAACAGAAAGGCTGCAATATGGTTGGACTTCTTCTCGTTTCTCACGGAAGGATCGCCGAATCGCTCCTTGAGGTTTCCCTGGAAATTGTTGGACCCGTGAAGGGTGTGCAAGTCGTCTCCATGGCCGAACCGATCGACGAAGAAAAGGTCATGGAGGACATCCAGAAGGCACGCAAAAAGATCGACCAGGGAAAGGGAATCCTCATCCTCACGGACATGTTCGGCGGCACACCCGCGAATCTCTGTTTTTCTCTCCTGGAGGATCCCATGGTGGAGGTGCTCACGGGCATGAACCTGCCCATGATCCTGCAGATCCTCTCCTCCCGAAAGGACGCAAGCCTTCCGGAACTGGCCGGCATCGCCATGCGTTGCGGTCGAGAGAATATCTATCTGGCTCGAGAGATCCTCGAGCAACGGGACAAGATGTCGGATGCGAATCGCACGAATTAACAAGAGGACCGCTCTTTCGAGCAAGAAGTCGTCATGGCTGTAAAGGAATTCACGATCAAGAATCGGCTTGGAATTCACGCCCGTCCGGCCGCAAAACTCGCGAAGATAGCGAACGAGTTCGAGAGCACGATTCGTGTGATGAAAGATGGCCTCGAGGTGAACGGTAAATCGATCATGGGCATCATGATGTTGGCCGCGGCCCAGGGGAACGTTATCCAGGTTGAGGCAGAGGGCACCGACGAAAAGGACGCCATACGCGCCATGGGCGACCTGATTGAGAACAAGTTCGACGAGGAATAGATCGTGGCGGGGCGAAAAGAGAGAAGGGTCTGGGGGATCGGTGCCGCACCCGGCATTGCCGAGGGGAAGGCCCACGTCCTGGATCGGAGAAAGACCAAGTTCACCAAGCGCTACATCCCCGCGACGCAGGTGAAGACGGAGATCCATCGGGTTCAGACGGCGATCCAGAAATCCAAGGCGGACCTGGTGAAGATCAAGGACGCTCTGGGTCACGAGGATATCAACGAGCACGTTTACATCTTCAATTCGCACCTGATGATCCTGGAAGACCCCATGCTTCTGGACGCCGTCACCGAGATGATCTTCTCGGAGAGGAAGAATGCGGAATGGGCCCTGTATACCGCCTTCGAAAACTACAAGAAGATGTTCGACACGATTGAGGACGATTACCTGAGGGAAAGGAAGTCTGACTTCGACTACCTCAACACCTGGATACTGAAACACCTTTCCGGAAGTGGCGAGGATTCACTGCAGAATATCGATGAGAAGGTGATCCTCTTCGCCCACTACCTTTCTCCCGCCGATACGGCCCGGATGGACCGGAAGAAGGTCATCGGCTTCGTTACGGATATCGGGGGAAGCACTTCGCATACCGCAATTCTGGCGAGGGCCTTGAAGATTCCGGCCGTGGTGGGCGCGGAAAGGGCCTCTCAACTGGTGTCGGGGGGGGACCGGGTCATTCTGGATGGCAGGGAAGGCCTTGTCATCGTCAACCCGACATCGGAGTCGGTCACACAATACAGGGAACGGGGGCTGCAGTACGATCATCTGGAGAAGGCCCTCCTGAAGGGAAGAGACCTCCCTGCAGAGACAAAGGACGGTCGGCGGGTTTCCCTGACCGCGAATGTGGAGATGGTCGAGGAGGTCAGTGCGGTGCGGGAATACGGGGCGGAAGGAATCGGGCTGTATCGAACCGAGTTCCTCTGTCTCGGCCAGGGCAGAATCCCAAGTGAGGCCGAGCACTTCCAGGTCTACAAGAACGTGCTGGAGCGCATGGCGCCTTACCCTGTGACCATACGCACCTTTGATTTCGGCTCCGACAAATCACCCAACATCAACCACCTCCAGAAAGAAATGAATCCGGCCCTCGGGTTGCGGTCGATCCGATACTGCCTCCGGGAGACCTCGATTTTTAAGGACCAGCTTCGGGGCATCTTGCGTGCCAGCCACTACGGAAAGGTCAGGATCCTGTTCCCCATGATCTCCGGCTTGGACGAGTTGAACCGGGCGAGGGCCCTGTTCGAGGAAGCGAAAGAGGAAGTGGCGAAGAAGAACCAGGCCTTCGACCCGGAATTGGAGATCGGCATCATGGTGGAAGTGCCTTCCGCCGCCCTCATCCCCGATGTCCTTGCGAGGGAGGTGGACTTCTTCAGCATCGGCACAAACGACCTGATCCAGTATTGCCTTGCCATAGATCGGGTCAACAAGGAGGTCGCCTACCTCTACGACCCCCTCCACCCGTCCATCCTGCGGCTCTTGAAGACGATCGTGGAGGCGGGGCATCGGGAAGGGATTCACGTGGGGATGTGCGGGGAGATGGCCTCGGATCTTCGGTATATCTACATCCTGGTCGGGTTTGGATTTGATCACCTGAGTATGGTAGGGTCAATGGTTCCGTGGATCAAGAAGGTTGTCCGCTCCATAGATTTCGAGGAGGCCCGGCAGCTGGTGGAGACCTTGCTGCAAGGCAGGGACAGCGCGGAGAATGAAGAAATCCTCTCCTCGTGGATTCAGGAGAAATCACCGGACATGACAGAGAAGGCTCTGGGCGCCCATTGAGAGCGCATTCGGGGTCTGCGTGCCAACTGTGAGCGAGTCGCTGTTGGTCCTTGAATTTCATTTTCTTCCCTGAGGGCTGACGGTGAAGGGCTGAAAACGGAAAAGGAGGAAGGGCTGATGCCGTTGACAAACTTCATGTTCACTTCAGAGTCGGTCACCGAAGGGCATCCGGACAAGATTGCGGACCAGATCTCCGATGCGATTCTGGACGATTTGATCTCCCAGGACAAGAAGTCCCGTGTGGCCTGCGAGACCCTCGTCACGACGGGTATGTGCCTGGTCGCCGGAGAGATCACCACCGAGGGATACTGCGACATTCCCGCGCTTGTTCGCGAGACGATCAAGGGGATCGGGTACAACGACTCCTCCATGGGGTTTGACTGGGAGACCTGTGCGGTGCTCACCTCCATAGACCGGCAGTCCCAGGACATCTCAGTCGGCGTTTCGGAGGGAGAAGGGCTGCACGAGGAGCAGGGGGCCGGCGATCAGGGCCTGATGTTCGGGTATGCCTGCGATGATACCCCGGAGCTTATGCCCATGCCGATCGTCTTTGCCCATAATATCACGCGGGGTCTGGCGGATGCGAGACGGGAGGGCCTGCTGCCGTTCCTGAGGCCGGACGGGAAGAGCCAGGTGACGATCGAATACGTAGACTCGACTCCGAAGAAGATCAACACGGTGGTCGTGTCCACGCAGCACTCCCCTGACGCATCCCACGAGACGATCAAGGAAGGCGTGATCGAAGAGGTCGTCAAGAAGGTGTTGCCGAAGGAACTCCTGCAAGAGGACGTGATCTATCACATCAACCCGACCGGTCGATTCGTGCTGGGCGGGCCTCACGCGGATTGCGGCCTGACCGGCAGGAAGATCATCGTGGACACGTACGGGGGACAGGGAAGCCATGGCGGTGGCGCCTTTTCCGGGAAGGATCCCTCCAAGGTGGACCGAAGTGCTTCTTACATGGCCCGGTACATCGCGAAGAATATCATTGCCGCGGGGCTTGCGAAGCGCTGTGAGGTGCAGATCGCCTATGCGATCGGGGTGGCGGAGCCTGTGTCCGTGCTCGTGAATCCTATCGGGACCGGCAAGATCCCGACGCCGCAGTTCGTCGAGATCGTCAGGAAGCACTTCCCCATGAAACCGAGGGGGATCATCGAACATCTGGACCTGCTGCGCCCGATCTTCAGGAAGACGGCCGCCTACGGCCATTTCGGCCGTAACGAGCCGGAATTCACCTGGGAGCGAACGGACAAGGCGGAAGAGCTGAAACAGTACCTTCCTTGAGGGGAGGGGTGAGAGCAGGACAAACGAAACGGTGAAGTCGAGCGAAGGAGACACGGGGAAGATGGAATACGACGTTCAAGATATCGCGCTGGCCGACAGAGGCAAACTCCGCATCGAATGGGCCAACCAGACCATGCCCGTTTTGAACCTGATCCGGGAGGAATTCCTGGCGAACAAGCCCCTCAAGGGGGTCCGCCTCGCTGCATGCCTGCATGTGACCACCGAGACGGCGAGCCTGATGGACGTCTTGAAATGCGGGGGTGCGGACGTGGCCGTTTGCGCATCGAATCCCCTGAGCACGCAGGACGATGTGTCCGCTGCACTGGTCAAGCATTTCGGAATCCCTGTCTTTGCCATAAAGGGGGAGGACGACAAGACCTATTACGAGCACATCCATGCGGTCTTGGACAAGAGACCGCACATCACGATGGATGACGGGGCGGACCTCGTGTCGGTCATCCACAAGGAGAAGACCGACCTGATCGATGAAATCATAGGGGGGACGGAAGAGACGACGACCGGTGTGATCCGGCTGAGGAGCATGGCCGAGACTGGCGTGCTGCGGTATCCGATCATCGCGGTGAACGACGCCGAGACGAAGCATTTCTTCGACAATCGGTACGGAACCGGTCAGAGCACGATCGATGGGATCCTGCGTGCTACGAATCGCCTCATCGCGGGTTCCACGTTCGTTGTCTGCGGGTACGGTTGGTGCGGTAGAGGCGTCGCGATGCGGGCCAGGGGAATGGGAGCGAATGTCATCGTAACCGAGGTGGATTCGCTTCGGGCCTTGGAGGCGGTCATGGACGGGTACCGCGTGATGCCCATCGAAGAGGCTGCCTCGGAGGGAGACTTCTTCTGTACCGTAACCGGTGACATCCATGTGCTCCGGAAAGAGCATTTCCTGCGGATGAAGGATGGGGCCGTCGTGTGCAACTCCGGGCATTTCAACGTGGAGGTGGATCTGGAAGGGCTCAGGGAGGTGACCAAGGAGAACCGCGAGATGCGGGATTTCGTGGAGGAGTACCTCCTCGAGAACGGCCGGAAAATCTACGTCTTGGGAGAAGGGCGCCTGATCAACCTTGCGGCCGCAGAAGGGCACCCTTCGTCTGTGATGGACATGAGCTTTGCCAATCAGGCCCTTTGTGCCGCCCATATGCTCAAGCACGCGAAAGACCTCGAGCAGAAGGTATATGGAGTGCCCCGCGAGATCGACGAGCGGATTGCACGGCTCAAGCTTGAATCGATGGGCGTCGGCATCGATGCCCTGACGGAAGAGCAAAAGACCTACCTTGCCTCCTGGGAACAAGGGACCTAGCGCGGCAGAGCCGCGCGGGATCGGGGGTCAGGGGTCAGTCCCCGTCCCCGCCTGCCAACGCGACCCATTCCTGGAGTGAATTCCTGAATCCTGGAGGGATCAGGGAACAGGGGTCAGGATCCAGCCCCCCGATCCTGATTGCTTCTCGTGAGGCTTGCGGTGTGATCCGAATGAGCAATGCGAAGGAGAAAGGCTCCTGCAGCGGTGCAGTCCTGGCGGGAGGGCAGAGCCGCCGATTCGGGGAGGACAAGGCCCATGCGATACTGGCGGGGAAGCCCCTTGTTTCCCACGTGGTCGAGACGCTGCAGGCCCTCTTCGAAGATGTGCTGATCGTGGCGAATGAGCCTGTCGCCTATGAGCATTTCGACGTAACGGTGGTTTCCGACATCGTAAGAGGGGCCGGTTCGCTGGGCGGCCTGTTGACCGCTCTCGTTCACGCGAAGGCGGATCGATGCTTCGTCGTCGCCTGCGATATGCCCTTCCTGAATCCCAACCTGATCCGGAGAATGCTCGGAAGGTGCAAGGGAATGGATGTGGTCGTACCTTCTGTGGAGGGCGACTTGCAGCCCCTTCACGCCATCTATTCCAAGAGATGCATCGGCCACATTCAGGAGAGGATTGGCGAGGGGGAATTCCGAATTTTCGATTTTTATCCGGAAGTGCTGACGCTCCACCTCGACGAACGCTTCTGCCGGGAGGTGGATCCGGAGAATCGAAGCTTCGCGAACATCAATACCCCGGAAGAGCTGACAAGGGCGCAGCGATGGATCGAAGGCCTGGAGATCAGAAACGATGACGGACAAGGATAACCGACCCCGGGAGGGGCGAGGGGCCATCGGTGTGATCGGAGGAAGCGGCCTCTACGAGATGGAGGGGCTGGATGACATTGCATCGGTGAGCGTGGACACTCCCTTTGGCAGCCCGTCGGATGCGTTGATCACGGGCACCCTGGAAGGGTTGCCGATGGTCTTTCTCCCCCGACACGGGCAAGGCCACCGGATCGCCCCTTCTCACCTGAACGCCCGGGCGAACATCTTCGCCATGAAGAAACTGGGTGTCTCCTGGATTGTCTCGGTGAGTGCGGTGGGAAGCATGCAGGAGGAAGTCCGTCCCGGCGACATCGTGGTGGTGGATCAGTTCTTCGATCGAACCAAGGGGAGGCCGGGCAGCTTTTTTGGGGATGGGATCGTGGCCCACGTTCTTTTCGCAGATCCCGTTTGCCCGGTCTTGAGTGAGTGTCTGATCGAGGCCGGGGGGGAGGTGGGGGCAAGGATCCACAAGGGGGGGACCTATCTGGTGATCGAGGGGCCGCAGTTCTCCACTCGCGCCGAATCAAGAGTGTACCGGCAATGGGGTGTGGACGTGATCGGCATGACCAACCTTCCTGAGGCGAGACTCGCCCGGGAGGCGGAGATTTGTTACGCTACGCTGGCCCTTGCCACGGACTACGACTGCTGGCACGAGACCGAAGAGGATGTCTCGGTCGATGCGGTGCTGGCGGTGTTGCGGGACAACGTTGCGAAGGCCCGGGAGATCCTTCGTGCCCTTGTCAAGCGGGTCCCGCGGAAAAGGGACTGCCATTGTGCCCGCGCCCTGGAGAACGCGATCATCACGGATCCGGACCGCATCCCGACATCGGTGAAGGAGAAACTGCGTCTGCTGATAGGGAACTACGTGTAATCATTTTGGTGTTAGGTATTAGGTATTAGCTCCCGGCCACGCCGCCCCGAGAAGAACTGGGTGGGCGGGCTAATACCTAACAGCCAGGCAACCATGCGCCTTTGGAGGTAGACAAATGAGCCTGCTTGTTGTCGGTTCCGTCGCTCTGGATTCCGTCAAGACACCATTCGGGGAGATCAAGGAAGGGCTGGGTGGGTCGGCGACCTACTTCTCGATCGCTGCAGGGTGTTTTGCGAAGGCGAGGCTGGTGGCGGTCGTTGGAGAGGATTTCCCTGCCAAACACGTGTCGTTCTTGAAGTCCCGTGGTGTGGACTTGAGGGGGCTCTCGAGGGCCAAGGGGAAGACCTTCCGGTGGAAGGGTTTCTACGGCGATGACATGAACGAGGCAAAGACGCTGAGGACGGACCTGAATGTGTTCGAGACCTTCCGTCCGGAACTGCCGCCCTCGTACAAGGATACCTCCTTCGTATTTCTGGCCAACATCGACCCGGACTTGCAGAGGAACGTGGTGGATCAGATACGGGACCCGCACCTCGTGGCCCTCGATACGATGAACTACTGGATTTCTTCGAAGCCGAAGGCCCTGCAAAAGGCCCTTTCCCGGGTGGACATCCTTTTTGTCAACGAGGGAGAGGCCATGCAACTGGCAGGCGGGAGCAACCTCCTGAAGGCGGCACGGAGTCTCCTCGCCATGGGACCCTCGACCTTGGTCATCAAGAGGGGGGAGTACGGAGCGCTCCTCATTCGCAAGGACAGCCTCTTCTGGGCCCCTGCCTTCCCCCTGGAGAACGTGAAAGACCCGACGGGGGCCGGGGATTCTTTTGCAGGGGGGTTCATGGGCTACCTGAGTCGTCGGAAAGGGCTTACAGAGACCAGGCTGCGAAGGGCATTGATCTACGGCAGCATCATGGCTTCCTTCAACGTTGAGGCCTTCAGCCTCAATCGATTGCGGAAGATCAAACGAGAGGATGTGGAACAGAGATTTCGAGCCTTCCGCCGGCTCGTTCGATTCTGAACGGCCCGGGAGAGGATGAGCCGTTCGGGTCGACCGACTGAGGTCGAACGTGGAGAATCTGGGGAAATACCTGAGGGAGAGTCGCGAGGCCAAGGGCATCACCCTCGAGGAGATCGAACAGGTCTCGAACATAAGCCTCACCTACCTTCGTGCCCTGGAAGCGGGGCAGGTCCACGTCCTTCCGGCTGCGACGTTCACGGTCGGGTTCCTGAGGCAGTACGCCCGGTGTATCGGGCTCGACCCGGAGGATGTGGTCCTTCGCTACAGGACGGCCACCCAGGAGGGTGGAGGTCGTTTCCTGGAACCTTCGATGGAGAAGATGGGAGGGCGGCGGAGGCGGTCGATCTGGGTCCTGGGGGCGAGCCTTCTCATCCTGGGGCTGTTGTGGATGCTCCTCTACCCAGGCATGGACATGACAGAGGAGCGCGTTCGCACGATTCGCATGCCCCGTACTTCTCTCAAGGAGATCAAGAAGGAGCAGTTGAAAAGGGAACTGGGCCTCCTGGAGGAGGCAGCGCCCGACGAGGCTTCCCATAAGGGAGCGGGGACGGGCATGGACGGCCCGGAAGGAGGGGAAGGGGAGGAGCAACCGTCGCGCCCGAATACTGGTGCGGTG